>Ga0209007_1000144_pt1 | contig 41830 bp, 38 predicted proteins | sample JacPinW_OM1H0_O2_FD_187961 | JGI IMG/M metagenome (GOLD analysis project Ga0209007, IMG submission 187961) | Forest soil microbial communities from Algoma, Ontario, Canada - Jack Pine, Ontario site 1_JW_OM1H0_O2 (SPAdes) (version 2) | ecosystem: Environmental > Terrestrial > Soil > Boreal... | reverse complement strand
GCACCAAGGCTCTGAAAGGTTTTCGACTCTTGAGTGAAAAAGAAAAAGTCCGGGCGAGCCCAGGGAATCTCGTTATAGCCGAGATTCAATCCCGCGGGGGCTTGACGCCAGGGAAATACGATCTGTTGCGAATTAGGATAGGGCAGCGGCTTCAACAGGACGGCGTTGACAAGGCTGAAGACGGCGGTGCTGGCGCCGATTCCGAGGGCTAGTGTGAGAATTGCGATGGCGCAGAAGCCGGGATTTTTGCGCAGCATGCGCGCACCGTAATGCAAATCCTGGAGGACAGAATCGAGGCTGGCTCCGGCACGTGCATCACGGGATTGTTCCTTCACTTGCTCGATACCTCCCAACTCAACTCGCGCCTCACGCATTGCTTGTTCCGGCGGCATACCGGCGCGGATGTTTTCCTCCGCCAAGAGTTGCAGATAACCGCGAACTTCGGCGTCGAGGTCGCGGTCAGTTTTCTCTTTGGCGAAAATATTTTGCAAGAGGTTCGTCATCCGCGAAAGCATGGGCATGCTTACAGCTCCTTGCTACTGCAACTAACTAGGAAGCTTCCAGAGCGCGGGCAATGGCCAGCGAAATTCTGCCCCAGCGCTGTGTTTCGGATTCGAGCTGGCGGCGGCCAGCTTTGGTGAGCCGATAGTATTTTGCGCGGCGATTATTCTCGGACTCGCCCCAGGAGGAGACGAGCCAGCCTTCCTCTTCCATACGGTGAAGGGCAGGGAACAGCGAGCCGGGCTTGACCTGAAAAGTACCTTTGGTGATTTGTTCAATTCGACGCGAGATGCCGAGGCCGTGCATCTGGTCCAGGGCCAGGGCTTTCAGAATCATCATATCCAGGGTGCCCTGGAGAAGGTTGGTTTGGTCATTGGCTTGGTCGGGTGTCATATTTCTCCTATAGACGATCTGTAGGACATTACGTTAGCTCCTATAGAGTGTCAATATCGGGGAATCATTTGGGAAGATGAGGCTGGGGAATGCGTGCGAGGCGTTGACACGGCACACGTGTGGCATCACAATCGATTTGCGCGCTTTGATATGATGTTTCACCCCACCCTCAAGGAATGTCGGCTCGGCTATTAGAATTCAGCTTTAACGTGTGAAATTCAAAAACTATTGAAAGAGGCAATTCGATGATTCGACGTGTTCCGTTTGTTCTGTTGGGCATATTGGCGATGGTCTGGCCGCTGAGGCTTGCGGCGCAGAGCGCAGATTCGCGCGCAGGCCTTGAAACTGTTGCAGCGGAGGTCGCGGCAGGAGGCGGCTGTGATGTTGGAACGGAGGATGAACAGACAGGACACGGATTCGATCTTTCAAATTTGGATCGCAGCGCATCTCCCTGCGATGACTTCTTCCAATTCGCTGACGGCGGCTGGGTGAAGAGCCATGCGATTCCGGCGGCTTATCCGACATGGGGCAACTTTAACAAGCTTCGTGATGACAACGAGATAAAACTGCGCAAGATATTGGACGAAGCGGCGGGGGACAAGAATGCGGCGCCCGGTTCGAACTGGCAGAAGATTGGCGATTTCTACGCGAGTTGCATGGACGAGAAGGCTGTGGAAACGGCAGGATTAAAGCCACTGCAGCCGCAGCTTCAACGCATCGCGGATATACATGATGAGGCATCGTTACAGGCGGAAATTGCGCGGCTGCAACGCGATGGAGCCGGAGTGCTTTTCGCGTTTAGCTCGGAACAGGATTATAAGAACAGCACGCAAGTGATTGCGTCAGCGCGACAGGGCGGATTGGGGATGCCGGATCGCGATTACTACACGAAGGATGACGAGAAGTCGGAAAAGCTGCGGCAAGCATATGTGCAGCATGTGACGAACATCTTCAAGTTGGCAGGCGGTGACGACGCGACCGCGGCGGCGGAAGCGAAGACGGTGATGGGACTGGAAACGTCGCTGGCCAAGGTGTCCATGACGCGAGTGGAGCGGCGCGATCCGGACAACACCTATCACAAGACTTCTGTGGCGCAATTAGCCGAACTGACGCCACATTTTATGTGGACTGAATATTTCACCGAAGTGGGGACTCCACCGGTCACCGACGTAAATGTCAACCAGCCGGAATTCTTCAAGGCCGTGGATGCGTCCTTAGCGTCGGTCTCGTTGGCGGACTGGAAGGTTTATCTGCGCTGGCACCTGCTGCACAATGCGGCGCCGTCGCTATCGTCAAAGTTTGTAGACGAGAATTTTGACTTCTATGGGAAGACGCTGCAGGGAACGACGGAGCTGCTGCCACGATGGCGCCGGTGCGTGCAGGCTACCGACGCGAATTTGGGCGAAGCGCTGGGACCGTATTACGTGAAAGAGTATTTCCCACCAGAAGCGAAAGCCAAAGCGGTGGCGATGGTGAAGAATTTGATGGACGCGTTGCGCGACGATTTGGCAACGCTGGATTGGATGAGTCCGGAAACGCGGAAGCAAGCGGCGGTGAAGCTGGATGCCATCGCGATCAAGATCGGGTATCCGGATAAGTGGCGGGACTATTCGGCGTACAAAGTGGATCGCGGTCCGTACGTGGAGAACGTTTTTCGCGGGCGCCAATTCGAGATGGCACACGACCTCTCGGAAATCGGCAAGCCGGTGGATCGCACGGAGTGGGTTATGACTCCGCCGACGGTGAATGCTTATTACAGTCCTTTGATGAATGAAATTGTGTTTCCGGCGGGAATTTTGCAGCCGCCTTTTTACGATGCGAATCGCGATGATGCGATGAACTACGGCGGAATGGGCGCAGTGATCGGCCATGAAATGACGCACGGATTCGATGACCAGGGAGCGAAATTCGACGCGCAAGGCAATTTGAAGAATTGGTGGACCGCGCAAGACTTGAAGAATTTCAAAGAGCGAGGAGATTGCATAGCGAAACAGTTTGACGAATTTGAAGTGGAAGCGGGGCTGCATGAAAACGGCAAGCTTGTGGAAGGTGAAAGCATCGCGGACCTCGGTGGCCTGACGCTTGCTTACGCCGCGCTGGAGAAATCTCTGGAAGGGAAGCCGGCGCCGGCGAAGATTGACGGGTTCACTTCCGAGCAAAGGTTTTTTCTGGCGTTTGCGCAGATATGGGCAGGGAGTTTCCGTCCGGAATTTGCGCGGATGATTGTGGCGACGAATCCGCATCCACTGGGGCCGTATCGCGTGAGGGCGCCGCTTTCAAATATGCCTTCGTTTGCGAAGGCTTGGGGATGCAAGGCGGACTCGCCGATGGTTCGCAAGGAAGAATTACGCTGCCGGATCTGGTGATTCGACAAATTGTTGAAGGTGCGGTGAAAGTTTAGCGTTTCTTGCGGCGTGATTTCCTGGCAGGGAGAGGCTTTGCTGCGACGCGAGGTTTTTTGCCCGACTTGCGGTTTTTCTCGACTCGTAATTGCCATGCAGTGCGTAGAGCGCCTGCGAGTACGTCTTCGTTTGCGGCCGCCAGCCGGATGTGAGTCGCGCCCATGCGGCCCCAACTCCCTTTGATGGGCAGGAAAACCTCCGGGAGTTCCTCCACGAATAGCGATTGTTGCTCCGGAGTGAGCATCAAGTTGCCGTAACCTTCCCTTTGCGAGGCCAACGTGGCGAAAATTCTGCCGCCCACGCGGAAATCGGGATTACCCATGTGCGAACTTTCTTCGGCGCCTTCGAGGCTGAGGGCGATTCGCCGGAAGTCATTTGCGTTCATGGAAACGTGATCCCACAAAAATCAATTCATGGCGGTGGAATATGGAACCGGCGCAGGTGTAGGCGACGGTGAATAAGTAGGCTCGGGTACGCCGGCGGCTTGATATTGGCGGTACCACAGGGCTTCGCTTGCACGTTGCCAGAGGCGCGTGGCAATCCAGAAAATCAGCACTAGCTGGGTGAGGAGAAAAGCGATGGTGGTCGAGAACGGACTCAAGTGGTACACCCATAAATATAAGCCGAGGCCGCAGAAAATCCACGCCAGCAGACTGATCCGCAGGTACAGCCACAAGAGAGAGCCGAAGTTGTGCCTCAGCAGCGAGGCGGCACGGCGCAGGGCGCGGTGCATTCTGGTTTCGTCATCGGCGACGGCGATGATTTGCGCCATGTCGAACCACAATCGCAGAACGATGAGAAGCAGCAAGACGATGAGCGAGGCGGCTCCAGAAAAGTACGCCGCCGAGTAAGGAGAGTTTGATTTGGCGTCAATACTGTTGTAGATCGGACTACAAATGGCGACCAGGATGCCGATAGGAATAAAAGAAAGAGCCATATAAACAAGGAGACGGATGAAGCGCCAGAAATGGTGTCCACAGGCCTCGAAGAAAGCAGTGGTGGTGGGCTTGGTGTCGAAAACGTAGGTCGCGAGAATTCCACCGGTGGAGAAAATCATAAAAATCGCGAAAATTACGGAGTAGTGAAAAACCACGGGGCCGGGAGCTTCGAGCGGGGAGTCAGGCTGCACCGAGAGTTCCATGATGGCGTTAAGGTCGAATCCACTTACGAGGCGTTGTGAGGCAAGACTATGAGCGAGAGCCGGAGTGACGCGATCGACTAATCCGCGAACGGCAAAATGCGCCAAAACCAGATTGACGATAAAAATCCAGCAGAGGATTCGTTGCCATCGCCATACGAGGCCGGCACCCCCTGCAAATGTTTTTGGTCTTGCTGCTGACGGCACGCGTCTAGCTCCTTCGATTTCTAATTAGGAAACCCAGGCCAGGAACTGCGAAATCCATTCGCTGGCGAAAACCCACATGTTTTCGAGCTTGTGGACGGGGCGATTGTCTCCGTCCACGACATAGCTGTTGTTGAAAAAATTCCGGTCGAGCAAGACTTGATTGCCGGGATCGATCTGGGCAGAGGCAACTTTCGTTTTGCGATCGTAGGTGTAGCGAACCCAGCGATCGCGGCCGTCCCAGTGTTCGGTGGCGGTGGAACCGTCTTCAAATTTCACCAGGAGGTCCACAGGGAAGACGAAATCACCTTTGCGGTGGACAGTGACGTAGGTCCGGTAGATTTCATCGTTGGTCTTCTTACGAGAAGCTTCTTTTTCCCACCAGTTCAGGCGGTCGGAGTGGGCGTCCCAAATGTCGTAGTCCAGAATATTGGTGCCGTACACGGCTTGATCGAAGTACCACTTCAGATCCTGATGAGAGACGTCTTCGATGGTCCTCAGGAAATCTTCGCCGGTGGGATGCTTGAAGCGATAGCGAAGGAAATATTCGTGAAGGGCGGCGAGCATGGTTTTTTCGCCGATGACTTTTTCGAGGGTGAGAAGGACGGTGCCGGTCTTGCCGTAGGTGACGCCGCCATAGGCATTGTCACTGATGAATTTCCAGGAAAACCGTGTGATCGGGTCGGTGTCCGGAAGCGAGATGTATTCGATGCGCAGGAGTTGCGCTTCACTCGCAGTGGCAAATGGGAAATTAATTATGGAAGTGTTCTCTCCGTAGATGGCAGCCATGGATTTGGCTTCCACGTAACTGTTGATGCCCTCATCGAGCCAGGCCTCTTCGAATTCGTTGGTGGCGACCATGCCGTACCAATATTGATGGCCGAATTCGTGGTTGACCACATCCTCGGGTGCGAGAACACCTTTTGGCATGTACCAAGTAGTGCCCGCGGTGATGAGCGTGGGGTATTCCATTCCGCCGGCGTTCTCAGCGCCATGCGGTGGGTCGATGACTGTGACGCGGTCGTAAGGGTACGGGCCGATATTTCTGTCATACCAAGCTAGCGTGCCTTTCAAGGCTTGCACGTAGCGTGGCGCGGACTTCATATTTCCGGGGGACATCAGGACGTGAATTTTCACGGGGCCTGCGCTGCCGGTCCAGGAATCTTCGACCACGGTGTAGTCAGGGCTCGCGGTCCAGGAAAAATCGTGGACGTCCTCGGAATGGAACTTGGCAGTCTTGGTGCCGTCGGGGTTGTTAACGGAGGAAAGCAAATCGCCCGCGGCGCCGAGGGTTTCATCTTGCGGCACGGTGAGGTTCACATCGAAAGTTCCGAAATCGGCGAAAAATTCCGAATCAGCGTGGAATTGATGGCAATTCCAGGCATTTTTCCACCACACACCGACTTTCGGAAACCACTGGCCAATCATGTAGAAATCGCGTTTGTAACCGGTGCGGTAAAGGACTTCGGGAAGTTCATCGTGGAAAGTCATGTGGAATTCCACGGATGCTCCCGGAGCGACGGGTTTGGGCAAAGTAACTTGGAAAACAGTATGGTCGTTGGTGTTGTGATCGTCGGGCTGGATGAACTGCATTTTATCGGTGAGGTCGCCTGCGCCGTCCACTTCAAGTTTGGCTACCGTGATCGAGCTGCGATTCTTTTCGTTCCAGCTGGAGTCGGATCCAACGCCGCGAACGCCGCCCATGCGGACTTCGGTCATAAGAGTTGATTGGGGCTGAAACGCGTTTAGATATAGATGGAAAGGAAAAGATTGCTGGGGCTGGCCGGTGAGGTTTTTATAGACCAGCGTTTCGGTCGCGTCGATGGAATGAGAGTTCGTGTTGAGTTTTGCATCGATGGTGTAGGCAACCACGCGTGTGGAAAGGGGAGCGTTGAGTGTTGCGCTGGGGGCTGGCGTTAGTGCTTGGGCATTCGGTGGCTTAGGCGCCGATTCGGACACCATTCCACGTGCGAACAGTAGGAGAGCACCCGCGAATAGTACCGTGGACCAGCCTCGAAACATTTGACCTCGACGAAACTCCAGCAGCTGATAAAACGCTCAGAAAATTCGGATACACAATATGTCACGAGACGCGGGGGCGCAAGCAGCGAATCAAGGCTAGAATGACGTGCCTACCTCGCGCAACACGCGCTGACCCGCGGTTGACGCCCTTGCGTTCACCGACTAGACTAAATTATAAGGACGGGTTGCAGGCAAAAAGCCGCCGCGCCCGGTGATACTCTGCTTTAACCATGAGCCCAACGATTCTGCAGCAAAAACGCTATCAGCAGATACTGACCGACGTGGTGCGCGCGTACATCGAGACGGGCGAGCCGGTGTCTTCCCGGAGTATTTCGCGACGGCATCTGGAGCCGCTTAGTCCGGCAACGGTTCGCAATGTGATGGCGGATCTGGAAGATGAGGGGTTGCTGTACCAGCCGCATACGTCGGCAGGACGTGTGCCGACGGCGGCAGCGTATCGTTTCTTCGTGGAGCAAGTGGCTGCGCAGGCCACGGCCAGTCCGGAAGATCGCCAGTGGATTCGGCGCGAGCTGGAAGCTGCGCAGACACCGGAAGCGGTGATGGAACGAGCGAGCCACGTGCTTGCGGCGGTTTCGCGCGGCCTGGGGATTTTCATTTCGCCGCCGCTGGCGCGCAGCGTAGTGGAGCATTTGCGATTCTTGCTGCTGCCTGACAGCCGCGTGCTGGTGGTGCTGATTTCCGGTGGAGGCGTGGCGCGGGACAAGTTGATTCGTCCAGAGCGCGCGTTTCGGCAGGAAGATCTGGATCACGTCGCGGATTATTTGAATCATCATTACACCGGTTGGACGCTGGAGGCGATGCGCGTTGATCTGCGCAAGCAACTCGATCGTGAGCGCGAGCAGTACAGCCGCATGGCCGACGATGCGTTGATGCTCTGCGACCCCAGCATTCTGGGCGACAATACGGACCGCAAGATCTACGTGGATGGCGCAGCGCTGATTGCGTCTTCGCCGGATTTCACGGACCAAGCGCAGTTGCGCGAGCTTTTGGAAGCGATTGAAGAGAAGGACCGGCTAATCGCGCTATTGAGCGGCTGCATTGAAGCGCCGGAGCCCGTGCACGTCGAACTGGGACTTGATAAAATCTCGAATGGCGGAAAACACCTTGCGCTCGTTTCGGCTTCGTATTCATCTAACGACCAGGTGCAGGGAACACTTGGCATTCTCGCGCCCATGCGCATGCATTACGAACGCGTAATCACCGCCGTAGCTTTTATGGCGCAGTTTTTTTCAGAAGGCCAAGAGGGAGGGTAAAGTCTTGGCATCGCGTAAAGATCAGGACGAAATGGGAAATCCGAAGCCGTTTGTGGCGACGAGTGGGGGCAAGCGTTTGGACGCGGAACAGGCTGCGAGCGAAGCGGCTGCCGCAGCCGCTCGAGCGTTCGAAGCGGACGGGAGCCCACAGTCTGAAGAGATTCAGAAGCTGACGAAGGAAAAAGAAGAATTGAAGGATACGCTGGTTCGTCGTCAGGCGGATTTTGATAATTACCGTAAGCGTGTAGAGAAAGAAGGGCGCCAGGAGCGCCATCGCGGCGCGGAACTGGTTGTGGAGGGGCTATTGCCGGTGCTGGATGCGTTTGATCGAGCCTTGGCGGCCCATGATGATCCGGCGTATGCCGAATATATAAAAGGTTTCGAGTTGATCCGGAAGCAACTTTGGGATTTGCTGACGAAACAGGGTGTGAAGCGCATTGAAGCGAGCGGAGAACAGTTTAATCCGCACTTGCATCATGCTATCGAAAGCGTGGAAGGCACGAATGAAAAGGAAGGCACCGTAATCGGAGAAATGCAGCCGGGTTACATGTTTCACGATCGCGTGCTGCGGCCTGCCATGGTGCGCGTAGCGGCGGCCAAAGAATCTTAAACGCGGTGACGGCATCGAATCACTATCGTTCGAATTAATTTTCTGTATGTGTGAGTTTTTAACTTCCAAGAAGTAGAAAAGGAAATGATGGCGGCCACGAATTCGAGAGATTTTTATGAAGTTCTAGGCGTAACGCGGGAGGCTTCAGCGGAACAGATTAAATCCGCGTACCGCAAAGCTGCTTTGCAACATCATCCTGACCGCAATCCGGAGAAGAAGGAAGAAGCGGAGATGCATTTTCGCGCGGCTAGCGAAGCCTACGCGGTGCTTTCCGATCCGCAGAAGCGATCGATTTACGATCGTTATGGCGTGGCGGGATTGGGAAATCGCGGTTTCGACTCCGGGTTCAATTCCAGCATCTTTGAAGAATTCCAGGACATTCTCGGCGATCTGTTTGGGTTCGAGGACGTGTTGGGCGGAGGACGCCGCCGTGGTGGGCGCGCTCGGGGACAGCGCGGAGCGGATTTGCGTTACGACATGTCGATGACGTTTGAGGAAGCGGCCACTGGAGTCAGCACGAAGATTCGCGTTTTGCGGCACGAGTATTGCGAGACCTGCAAAGGCACGGGTGCGAAGCCGGGAACTACGATGGCGACCTGCACCACCTGCAAGGGGCACGGGCAGTTGGCGTATCAGCAGGGATTTTTCTCGATCACGCGGACTTGTCCGGCATGCCAGGGCGCGGGGAAAGTGATTCGCGATACGTGCGTTACTTGCCGTGGACAAGGGCGTATCGAGCGCGAACGAACTCTGGAAGTTGGAATTCCGGCCGGTGTGGATTCGGGAACGCGTCTGCGAATGACGGGGCAGGGCGAGCCGGGCACGAATGGCGGTCCGGCAGGCGATCTGTACATTTTCCTGGAAGTGAAGGACCACGCGTTTTTCGAGCGTCGGGGCGCGGATCTTTATTGCACGATTCCCGTGAGCATTTCACAGGCTGCGTTAGGGGCGACGATTCGAGTACCGACCTTGCAGGGTGAAGAGGATCTGGAAATTCCGGAGGGGACTCAATCCGGGCAGGTGTTTCGTAAGAGATCAAAAGGGATGCCGAACCCTAATGGGGGACGGGGCGATCTTTACATCAGCATACGGGTTGTGATTCCGGGTAAGGTGTCGCGCGAGCAGCGGAGATTGTTGGAGCAGCTAGGCGTGTTGTCGAAGGTGGAGAACAAGCCTGCGGAACGATCTTCGAGTTTCTTTGAGAAAGTGAAGGACATTTTCGGTTAGCAGATTTTCGCGGCGGTCGTCGGCAATCGGTGACGGAAAAGCGGGCGTTGGGTAGTACTTTTATCTTCCCGCATTTTTCTACGCTTCAAGTGACGTGAGTTCACGTTAGAATGGCGTCGTGCGTCGACGCTTCTTCACCGACAACTTCGAAGCAAAATCTGCCATATTGCGCGGCGATACTGCGGAGCATCTGGGACGCGTGTTGCGCGCGGAGCCTGGGCAGCTCTACGAGTTGAGCGATGGTGAACGCGTTTGGTTGGCGCGGGTTGACAAAGTGGCGCTTTCGAAGCGCAGTGGACACCAGATCGAATTTACCCTGGTGGAAGAAATCGAGGAGCGGCAGCCTGCGTTGCAAATCCAGCTTCTGATGTCAGTGGTGAAATTCGACCGGTTGGAGTGGTGTCTGGAGAAGGCGACGGAACTGGGCGTTACGGAAATTGTTCTGTTGGCTGCGGCGCGTAGCGACAAAGCTCTGCTTGCGGCTGCGGGTAAGCGGCGCACACGCTGGGAGAAAATTCTGTTGGAATCAGCACAGCAATCACGGCGGTTGCGGCCTCCCATTTTGCGAACGGCGCCAGAAGGAGCGCGGGGCGCCGGCGTTCATCGCTTAATTCGCCCCAAGGATGCGTTCGCTAACGCAGGCGCGGCTTGCAAGCTGGTGCTGTCTGAAAGGCGCGACGCGAAATTGATGCGCGATGCCTTGAGCGTCTATGCGGAACCGACTGCAAGCCTGGCGATAGGACCGGAAGGCGGTTGGATCGATGAGGAATTAGATGCGGCGCGAGCGGCTGGCTTCGCTGAAGTGTCGCTGGGACAAAACATTTTGCGCACGGAGACTGCGGTACTGGCGGCGCTGGCGATTCTGGGATTTACGCTTGGCGATTGAAGGGGCAAGCGCCAGGCGGAAGTTCTCTGCGTTCCATATTTCTTTGTCTAACTTGGTGCGCACGCGGACGTCTGCAATTTGGAGTGCGCGGCCCCGGCATGTTATAAATAATTAGGCGAAGAATGTTAGATACATCCACCCCTGGTCCGGCGACTCCAACCGAAAACTCGCGCATTCCCCAATTGCGGCGAGAGCTGCGAAGCTGGACGCGGGATTTGGCTGTGGCGCTAGGCCTTGCGCTGGTAATCATCATTTTCCTCTACCAACCGGTAAAAGTGGAAGGAACCAGCATGGCGCCGCTGCTGAGCGATCAGGAGCGCATTTTTATAAACAAATTTGTGTACCGGTTCGAGCCGATTGGGCGAGGCGACGTGGTTGTGTTCTGGTATCCGCTGGATAAATCGAAGTCGTTTATCAAGCGCGTAATTGGCTTGCCGGGAGAAACGATCGAGCTGCGCGGCGGGCGGCTGTACGTGAACGGTAAAGAGCAAAAGGAAATTTATATTCCACCGAGTTATCTCGATGGATCGAGCTACGGCCCGATTACGATTCCGGCGGAAAATTATTTCGTGATGGGCGACCATCGCGATAGTTCTAATGACTCGCGAGTGTTCGGGCCGGTGGGCCGACCGTACATTTATGGCAAGGCTGTGTTTGCTTATTGGCCTGTGGATCATTTTGGATCGCTAACGATGTCATCAACGGTGAATGCGGCGTCGCGATGAACTTTGGAGGAGCCACTGACGCAAGACCCCGAAGCACGCGCTATTTTAGCGCTCGAAGACGGGCGAGTATTTAAAGGCCGCGCGGCCGGCGCTCGCACGCGCCGCGGCGGAGAAGTTGTTTTTAATACAAGTATCACCGGCTATCAGGAAGTTTTCACCGATCCCAGTTATTCCGGCCAAATAGTCTGCCTGACGTATCCGCATATTGGGAACGTAGGCACGAATCTTGACGACGAAGAATCCGCAAAGCCGTATATCGAAGGGCTGGTGGTGCGCGAGTTTTCGGCGCTGGCGTCCAACTGGCGATCGAAGGAATCCGCGCAGGATTATCTGGAACGTCATCGTGTGCCGGTGATTTGGGATATCGACACGCGCGCGCTGGTGAGGCACTTGCGCGAGGTAGGAGCGTTGCGTGGCGTGGTGGCGACCGATGGCACGCCCACCGAGAAGGTGATTGCAGAGGCTCGCGCGCTTCCTACGATGGCGGGGCTGGAGCTGGCTAGCCGCGTTACGTCACCAAAACGATATGAGTGGAAGCGGGGATCGATCGAGCTTGGCGCTTCCGGCGCGGCGGTTGACGTGAAATCGCAGGCGCCCCCAGCGTCTGAGGATAAGTCGCGGTACAGAGTTGTCGCGTACGACTTTGGCATCAAGCAAAACATTCTGCGGCTGCTTGTCGACCACGGCTGCGATGTAACGGTGGTTCCGGCGCAGACTTCCGGAGAAGACGTACTCGCACTGAAACCTGGCGGTGTTTTTCTGTCCAACGGACCCGGTGATCCTGAACCGATCGGCTATGCGGTGGCGAATATTCGAAAGATGCTGGGGCGCGTGCCGATTTTTGGGATTTGCCTGGGGCATCAGCTATGTGGGCTGGCGCTGGGTGGGCGTACGTTCAAGCTGAAGTTTGGACATCACGGATCGAATCATCCGGTACAGAATTTGCGTACGAAGAAAGTTGAGATTACTTCGCAGAATCATGGATTTTGCGTGGATCCGGATTCGCTGCCCTCGAGCGACGTGGAAATTACGCACGTAAATTTGAACGATCACACGAACGAAGGCATGCGCCATCGTTCGCTGCCGCTTTTCAGCGTGCAATACCATCCGGAAGCGTCGCCTGGGCCGCACGACGCGCGCTATTTGTTCGATGATTTTATTTCGCTGATGAAGGCTGGCGTTTGAGGTGAGAACTACAACTGCTGGCAGGGCGTTAAACACGAAACAACTGTCATTCCGAGCGCAGCGAGGAATCTGTTCTCTTTATGGAACCGCACTACTGCACGTACATCATGGCCAGCCTATCGCGAAAAGTGTACGTCGGGGTTACGAACAATTTGCTGCGGAGAACGATGGAACACAAACGCGCGGTTTTACAGGGCTTTACACAAAAGTATCGAATCAACCGGCTCGTTTACTTTGAATCGTTTCTGTACGTGCGCGATGCGATCGCAAGGGAAAAGCAGATTAAGGGGTGGCGACGTTCGACGAAGGTCGCGTTGATCGAGGCGCGGAACCCGACTTGGGCGGACATTTCGGAGGTGTGGGGACTGTTGGAAGGCAAGAAAGAGCAGATCCCTCGCCTAAAATCGGGCTCGGGATGACAGGTTGTTGCTTGTTGTATTGGTCGAGGAAGGGCGAGAAGGGCCGCGCTGATTAAGGCGCGAAACCCGTCGCGATGACAGGTTGGGGACAGGTTATAGGGAAGGATGAAAAAGGTCGCGTCGATCGAAAAAGGGTCGCGTTGATTTAGACGGTCGACATTAACCAGGATGCCGAAACGGACTGACATCAAGAAGATTTTGATTATTGGCTCGGGGCCGATTGTGATCGGGCAGGCGTGCGAGTTTGACTACTCCGGGACGCAGGCTTGCAAGGCGCTGCGGTCGGAAGGCTACGAAGTGGTGCTGGTGAACTCGAATCCTGCGACGATTATGACGGACCCGGAAACAGCGGATCGGACGTACATTGAGCCGCTGACGAAGGAATATCTGGAAGCGATTATTGCCGCGGAACGGCCGGACGCTTTACTGCCGACAGTCGGCGGGCAGACGGGATTGAATCTTGCGGTCGAGCTGGCGGAAGCGGGGATTCTCGACAAATACAACGTGAAATTGATTGGGGCGTCGCTGCATGCGATCAAAATTGCGGAAGACCGTCTGTTGTTCAAAAATGTTTGCCGCAAGATCGGGCTGGAAGTTCCTGCGTCGGAAGTTGTAACTACGATTCCGGATGCTGTGCGGCTGGCGGATGAGCTTGGCTATCCGGTGGTGATACGTCCGTCGTTCACACTGGGAGGCACCGGCGGATCGATTGCATACAATCGCGAAGAGTTTGCTGACTTGATCGCGAGAGCGCTGGACGCGAGTCCTGTGCACCAAGCGTTGATTGAGGAGTCCGCGCTGGGATGGAAAGAGTACGAGCTGGAAGTGATGCGCGACGTTCGCGACAATTTTGTAGTGATCTGCTCGATTGAAAATCTGGATCCGATGGGGATTCATACGGGCGACTCGATTACCGTCGCTCCGGCGCAGACGCTTACCGACAAAGAATACCAGCGCATGCGCGACGCGGCGGCGGCGATCATCCGCGAAGTGGGAGTTGAAACAGGCGGATCGAATATTCAGTTTGCCGTCCAGCCGGAAACCGGGCGGATGGTCGTGATCGAGATGAATCCGCGCGTGTCGCGTAGTTCCGCTCTGGCGAGCAAGGCAACTGGTTTCCCGATTGCAAAGATTGCGGCGAAATTGGCGCTGGGCATGACACTGGATGAAATTCCGAACGACATTACCAAGAAAACGCCTTGCTCATTTGAGCCCACGATTGATTACGTGGTGGTGAAAATTCCGAAATGGCAATTTGAGAAGTTTCCGGGCAGCGACACTACGCTTTCCACGCAAATGAAATCGGTGGGCGAAGTGATGGCGATTGGACGCACGTTTCAAGAGGCGTTGGGCAAGGGCATTCGATCGCTCGAACCGCACACACCGTGGCGCGCGCCTTCGGAGGTTTCCATCGCGCTGCTTCGCGAAAGACTTACTGTGCCGGGGCCGGACCGGATTCACTGGCTGTTTGAGGCGCTCAGGCGCGGGATGTCTTGCGAAGAGGTTTGTTCGCTGACGAAGATCGATCCGTGGTTCATTGGCCGGATGATGGAAAGTGTCGAAATCCATCGGCGCGTGGCTGCCGCGGATATCAAGGAAATCTCGGCCGAGCTGCTCCTGGAAGCGAAACGCTCGGGCACTAGCGATGTGGAACTGGCGAAGATGTGGTTCGCGACGCCGGCTGAAGTTCGCGCGCGACGTAACGAACTCGGGATTCGGCCTGTTTTCAAGCGCGTGGATACTTGCGCGGCTGAATTTGAATCTTTTACGCCCTATCTCTACTCGACGTATGAGGAAGAGGACGAGACCGGAGCCGTTGACCGGCCGAAAATTGTGATTCTAGGGAGCGGTCCGAACCGGATCGGGCAGGGAATTGAATTTGACTACTGCTGCTGCCACGCAGCATTCGCGTTGAAAGAAGATGGCTACGAAACTGTGATGGTGAATTGCAACCCGGAAACGGTTTCGACGGATTACGACACCTCGGACCGTCTTTATTTTGAGCCGCTCACTCTGGAAGATGTTCTAGCGATAATCGACCGCGAAAAACCGCAGGGCGTGATCGTGCAGTTCGGCGGCCAGACGCCTCTGAACCTGGCACTGGATTTGAAGAAAAATGGAGCGAAGATTATCGGGACGGCTCCTGAGTCGATCGACCTTGCTGAAGACCGGCGGCGTTTCGGCGCGCTGCTGAATGAGCTGAAGATTCCTCAGCCGCAAGGTGGAACGGCGCTCGCACCGCAGGAAGCAGTGAAAGTCGCGAACGAAATTGGGTTGCCCGTGCTGGTGCGCCCGAGTTACGTGCTGGGCGGCCGCGCGATGGTGATTGCGTACGATTTGAAGACGGTGGAGGAATATGTTGCGCAAGCTGCGCTGATTGGGACCGCTTCCGATCCGAAGCGGCCAATCTTGATCGATCAGTTCCTCGAAGACGCCACCGAAGTGGATGTGGACGCGCTGGCCGACGGCGAAGATGTGGTGATCGCGGCGATCATGGAACACATCGAGGAAGCCGGCATTCACTCGGGAGATTCCTCGTGTGTGCTTCCGGCGGTGACGCTGAAGCCGGCAATTCTGGAACGCATTCGAGATTACACTGCGCGACTGGCTCGCGCGTTGAATGTAGTGGGCCTGATGAACGTGCAATACGCGATTCAGCGCGACAAAGTGTACGTGCTGGAGGTAAATCCACGCGCTTCGCGCACTGTGCCATACGTGAGCAAAGCGACGGGTGTGCCGCTGGCGAAAGTTGCTGCGCGGTTGATGACGGGACGCAAGCTACGCGAGTTGAATCTGCCTTGCATCGAAACGAAAGGCGTGAAGGAACTGGCGGCCGGGAAGTTCTACGCGGTGAAATCGCCTGTGTTCCCGTTCAACAAATTCCGAGGTGTGGACACAATTCTAGGGCCAGAGATGCGTTCGACGGGCGAGGTGATGGGAATCGCGTCCACATTTGGCCTGGCGTTTGCGAAAGCGCAGCTTGCCGCGGGGCAACGTTTGCCGTTGCAGGGCACTGTATTTTTGAGCGTGAACGATCATGATAAACGGCACCTGGCATTTGTGGTGCAGGATCTTCTGGCTGCGGGGCTGAAAGTTATCGCCACAAGGGGTACAGCGGCGGCGCTTGCGAGTGCCGGCATTGAAGTGGAGACGGTTTTCAAAGTGAATGAAGGCCGGCCGAATATCGTGGACTTGATCAAAACGGGCAAAGTGGGTTTGGTGATCAACACTCCGCTGGGGCGCGAATCTTTTTGGGATGAGAAATCGATTCGTCGCGCGGCGATTCGTTACAACATCGCATGCATCACCACTCTTTCGGCTGCAAGCGCCGCAGCGCGAGGGATTCGCGCCATGGCCGGCCATGCGGTTGAGGTGGGAGCGTTGCAGGATTTACACCGTCACAAGGGCGCAGCGGCGGCGGAACGCTCGTAAAATAGGGTGGAGTTTTTTGTTTGCGAACGCTGCACGATAAAGGCGTTCATTAATATAAAATACCGGCGTGAAACTTCACGGAATATTTCCTCCTTTAACGACGCCTTTCGCGCCCGACGGCGAAGTGGCGCTCTCGAAGCTGCGCGAAAATATCGCTCGTTACAATAAGACGGGGCTTGCCGGATATGCCGTCAATGGGTCCACGAGCGAGTCGGTGCTGCTGAAATGGGACGAGGTTTACCGCATCTGGGAAACGGCGCGAGATGCAGCCGCGCCGGATAAAATTCTTATTGCGGGCACGGGCTCCGAATCCACGGCGGAAACGATCGAGCATACGAATCGTGCGGCGTCTCTTGGCTACGGTCTGGCGTTGGTGCGGACGCCTAGCTTTTATAAGCCGGCCATGTCGGAAAATGCGCTCGCCGAACATTACCTGCGGGTGGCGGACGCTGCGCGGATTCCAATTTTCGTATATTCGGTTCCTGTGTTTACACACGTCACCGTTGAGGCGTCTTTGATCGCGCGCGTTTCGAAACATCCGAACATTATTGGGATGAAAGACAGTTCAGGGAACGTCCCGGGAGTTACCGAAATTATCGCCGCCGCGCCGAAGGAGTTCCAGACGTTGGTAGGTTCGGCGTCCACTCTGTATGAATCGCTCGAAAAGGGCGCCGTAGGAGCGATTCTCGCCGTAGCTTGCGCGTTCCCGGAATTGTGTGTGGAGATTTACCAAGCTTCGCGCGCGGGTGAACAGGCGAAGGCCCGTTCGCTGGCGCAAAGGTTGATTGCGCCAGCTAAGATGTTTGGCCCGCAATATGGTATCGCCGGTTTGAAATATGCACTGGATCGAATTGGGTATTACGGCGGCGCACCGCGAAGTCCGCTCCTGCCTCTGAATCCTTCTGCGCAGGCTGAAATAGATACCATGCTGTCGAATCTTACGGCTCAGACCGCGCATCAATTGTAGTGGTTTCTGCTGGCATGAAGAAAACCGTGGACAGTTCTGTCTGTTGGCTTGCTCGCGTTCCGGCCGCGACAGACACGGGCAAGAATTCCTTTTGCGCTGCTAACTTTGCGGGCTGCCGCGCGTCCCACTTCCATTGCTGCGCACATTTCGCGCGTGTATCATGAGTGCCTCCATGGAGTCTCACTGTCTTCCGTTTAGCAAAATTCCGCATACCACCAAGCTATTCTCCACGTTCGCAGAGAATTTCGACAAAGTAGCGGCCTACTATGGAGAGCCGCCGACTGTAGCGGGCGTGCTGGCGGCAGCGCGCAAGATCGAATTAGATGAGAAAGTTCGACGCGGAGTGGTAGAGGTTTTGCGCGAGCAGAATGCAGCTTTCGGCGCGGGCCCGGACACCACGCGGAATCTGGAACGGCTTGCCGAGGGATCAGCGGCTATTGTGACGGGGCAACAAGTGGGGCTTTTTGGTGGTCCTGCGTACAGCCTTTACAAAGCCATAAGCGCGGTTCGGTATGCGGAGGAAATAACCAAAGCAGGCGTCGATAGCGTGCCGATTTTTTGGCTTGCGACCGAGGATCACGATTTCGCTGAGATCAATCATGTTGCATGGAATTCGAAGCAGGGCCTCGCTGAATTTGAATTGGGTGAGCGTGAACCGGATGCCGGACGTCGGGTCGGCGAGATTAAGCTTGGGGCGCCCGTTACTGCGCTGGTGGCGAAAGCGGTCGGAAGCCTGGAAGGTTCGTTCGGTAAAGAAATTGCCCAGGCTCTTCGCGAGTCTTATACCCGCGAAGAAAGCTACGGGACCGCGTTTGGGAAATTGATGGCGCGGCTGATGGCGGGGCGGGGAGTTATCTTTCTGGATCCGCTCGATCCGCGTTTCCACAGACTAACAGCGGGCGTTTACCGACGGGCGCTGGACGAGGCTGAAACGTTGCGCGCTTCGCTCATCGCGCGGTCGAAAGAGCTGGATAAGGCCGGATATCACGCGCAAGTGAAAGTCACCGGCGAGTCCACGCTGCTTTTTTACAATGTGGACGGACGCCGCCAGCCGCTTCGTAAGCGCAACGGGAAATTTACAGCGGGTCGAGCCTCGTTTACCCTGGCGGAATTACAAGCAGCGATCGAGAAAACTCCGGAAGTCTTCACGCCTAACGTGCTTTTGCGGCCTATCGTTCAAGACACGCTTCTGCCGACGGCCGCATACATCGGCGGCGCCGCCGAGATCGCCTACATGGCGCAGGCGCAGGTGGTTTACGACAAACTGCTTGGACGCATGCCGGCGATTTTGCCGCGTGCGGGTTTTACTATCGTTGAACCGCTGGTCGCGCGCTTGCTTGCAAAATTCGGACTCGACATTAGCGACGTTTTCCGCGGGCATCAGCATCTGCGGACACGCATGGAGCAAAAGGCTCTGCCGCGCGCTCTGGCAAGCCGTTTCGATGCGGGCGAAAAAGCGCTGCGCCAGCTGTTGAAAAGCTATCAAGCGCCACTTACACGGCTCGATCGCACGCTGGTCGGTGCGCTGGACTCCGCGGAACGCAAAATGCTTCATCAGTTTGCGAAGCTGAAAGGGAAGGCGGGACGAGCCGAGAATTTGCGGATAGGCGTCCTCGATCGATACGAGCGAATCTTGCTGGATTCGCTGTATCCACATCGAGCTTTGCAGGAGCGCACTCTTTCGCCCTTACCGTGGCTTGCCGAATACGGGTCTACATTTGTGGAAGATCTTTCCCGGCATGCGAGCATCGAGTCGCCTCAACACCACATCGTTTACCTGTAACGGGACGGCCTACAAGTTGTTCAGCGACACGGGGCGGGTGCAGTCTCTCCCAAACACCGCAAATCCCGTGTTAAAATGCGCGGTCATTCTTTCACTCGCAATCTTCTGGAGGCAAGTTCGATGAAAATCACACCGGGAAAACAGAAGGGCATGAAGGCGGTCTCGGACGCACGCGGCGTAATTGCGGCGGCGGCCATGGACCAACGCGGCTCGTTGAAAAGCGCTATTGCGAAAGAAAAGGGAATCGATAAAAAAGACGTAACTGCGCAGATGATGGAAGAATTTAAGACCACGGTCGTGAAGGTATTAACGCCTCATGCCAGCGCGATTCTGCTGGATCCTGAGTATGGACTGCCTGCAGCGAAAGTTCGCGCCCCGAACGCCGGTTTGCTGCTGGCGTACGAAAACAGCGGCTATGACAATACGCGTCCCGGTCGGCTGCCCGACCTGCTCGATATTTGGTCCGTGCGCAGATTGGTTGCAGCAGGCGCGGACTGCATAAAGATTCTGCTGTACTACACCCCGTTTGATTCTTTTGAAATAAACGATGTCAAGCACGCTTGGGTCGAGCGTATCGGAGGCGAATGCACGGCAGCCGACGTCCCGTTCTTCTTGGAGTTCGTGGGTTACGAGGAAAACGGGGACGAAAAAGGCGCGGCGTTCGCGCGCAAGAAGCCGGAGATCGTCACGCGCAGCATGGAGGAATTTTCCAAGCCGCAATACGCCGTTGACGTGCTGAAGGTAGAGGTTCCGGTGAATATGGCGTTTGTCGCGGGCTCCAAAGCTTGCAAAGGCGAGTCGGTTTACACGCGCGACCAGGCCAAGGAGCATTTCCGCAAGGCTGCGGCAGCGGCGAAAAAGCCGTTCATTTACCTTTCGGCCGGTGTGAATAACGACGTTTTCGCCGAAACTCTCGAGCTGGCGGCTGAATCCGGTGTGAATTTCTCGGGCGTTTTGTGCGGACGGGCTACCTGGAAAGAGGGAATTCCAGTCTACGCGAAACAGGGCGCAAAAGCGCTGGAAGACTGGCTGCAGGATCAAGGTGTGAAGAACATCAACAACGTGAACTCGAAGCTTTCGGCGGCCAAGCCCTGGTTTAGTTTTTATGGCGCAAGTTCCGCGGCAGCGTTGTCTTAGCGACTTGCTGGACGGTTGAAAATGCACGCCATTTCGGACGTTCTGGCGGAGATTTGTGATTTTCAGGGTGCGGCGAGAGCGTTTGCGGAATGCGCACGTTTCCGTTAGAATCATTGTTTAAGCAGATGCATCTGATGTTGTTGTGTGTGCAGCACGCGAATCTGCGGCCTCCCTGGCTCCCGGACACTCAGAGGTAATGACGGAAGAAAATCACGGTATCAATCTAACTTTCGACGCAGCTGACGAATATCGCCCCGAAGCACCGCCTCCTCCTGAAATTCCCGCCTGGAAAAACGGCAGCACCCGAATTGGAATCCATACATCCATTGCCGGAGACCTTTGCGGAGCGCTGGAAATAGCGCATGCGCTGGGCGCGAACGCGCTTCAGATATTTTCTTCCAGTCCGCGGATGTGGGTGCGCGGGCCGTCGCGGATTTCCGAGGCGGACGCTACGCGATTTCGCGAGCGCCGCAAGGAGTTGGGACTTGGCCCGCTGGTAATTCACGACAATTATTTGATTAACCTTGCGTCGCCGAACCCCGTGCTGCGAACGCGCTCGGTGCAGGCGTTTCATCAGGAAATCGTTCGCGCGCTCGCGCTGGGGGCGGATTTTCTGGTGGCGCATCCCGGATGTTGCATGGAAAGCGGAGCGGACGCGGCGGTGGCGTCGATTGCAAACGGACTAAAGCAAGCCACGCGCGGCCTCAAACTTGATGGGCTGGAAATCCTGCTGGAAAACACGGCTGGGCAGGGAACCTCGATGGGCTCGAAGTTTGAAGAGTTGCGAGCTGTGCTGGATGCGTCGTCAGACTTGCCGCTGGGCGTTTGCATTGATACCGCCCACACGTTTGCCGCGGGATGGGATATACGCACCGCCGAAGGGCTGGACAAGACTTTGCAGGCGATCGACCGCACGATCGGACTGGACCGCGTGCGAGTGGTTCACGTGAACGATTCGAAAACACATCTGGGTTCGCGTGTGGACCGCCACGAACATATCGGCAAAGGCAAAATCGGCATGGAATCGTTTGGCAGGCTTTTGAATCATCCGCAGCTCGCTGGACGGGCCTTCATTCTGGAGACGCCCATCGACAAGCCGGGTGACGACCGCAGAAATGTAGCCGCATTGTGGAAGCTGATGGGGGTGGTCATTCCTGTTAATGGCGCGCGCGACGGGATGAAGCCACGCCGGAAGAAGAAAAGCAAAGCTAGTGCGCACGGAAATGTAAGTAAAAGAGAAACAGCATTGAAATCGCGTCCGCGTACGATTGCACGACGAAAGTCTCGAGGGAAGTGAACTTGTTCGAATACGATCCACGCCAGGTCGAAACGAAGTGGCAGAAAGTGTGGGCGGAGAAGAATGCTTTCCACGCGGTAGAAGATCCTGCGCGCCCGAAGTATTACGTCCTGGAAATGTGGCCCTATCCTTCCGGCACGTTGCACATGGGGCACATGCGCAATTACACGATTGGCGATGCCGTCGCGCGTTACAAACGCATGTGCGGGTTGAATGTGCTTCATCCCATGGGCTGGGATTCTTTTGGTTTGCCTGCGGAGAATGCCGCGATTAAGAGCGGAACGGCGCCGCGCGAATGGACCAACTCCAACATCGCGCAGATGAAGGCGGTCTGCGAGCGATTCGGGTTCGGTTATGACTGGCAGCGCGAGATTTCGTCGTGCGAGCCGGAATACTACCGCTGGAACCAGTGGTTCTTTCTGCGCATGCTGGAAAAAGGCCTGGCGTATCGCAAACGCAGCCGCGTGAATTGGTGCCCGCAATGCGCAACGGTCCTTGCCAACGAGCAGGTGGTGAACGGTTGCTGCTGGCGCCACGAAAACACGATTGTTGAGCCGAAAGATGTGGAACAGTGGTTTCTGCGCATCACGCACTATTCCGATTCTCTACTCGATGGAACGATTGAATTGGCAGGCGGCTGGCCGGAACGCGTGCTGGTGCAGCAGCGCAACTGGATCGGGAAATCCCATGGCACGCGTGTGAAATTCGAGATCTCGCAGATGCCAGGGAAGTCGCTCGAAGTCTTCACCACGCGAGTTGACACGATCTTTGGCGCTTCCGCGATTGTGCTTTCGGCGAACCATCCGCTGCTGGAAAGTTTGCTCGAAGGCGTGCCGGGACGTGGGGCGATTGAATCGCAGTTGAAGGCCATGCGGCAGAAAAGTATGCGCGCTGCCGATATCGCCACCGCCGAAAAAGAAGGCTTCTTCACCGGACGTTTTGCCGTGAATCCATTTTCCGGCGGCAATATTCCGATATGGGTTGCGAATTTTGTGCTGGCGGATTATGGAACCGGCGCGGTGATGTGCGTCCCGGCCCACGACCAGCGCGATTACGAGTTCGCTGAGAAATATCATTTGCCGGTGAAAATTGTGGTGCAGCCGCTCAATGCCGCTCCGTTGCGCCTGGACCGCATGAGCGAAGCGTACACCGAGCACGGCAAGTTGGTGGACTCGGGTGCGTACACCGGTCTAACCTCCGACGAAGCGATCAAAAAAATGTCGGCAGACGCCAAGGCGAAAGGCTTTGGCGACTCCGAAACTACGTACCGCTTGAAAGATTGGGGCATTTCGCGCCAGCGTTATTGGGGCACGCCGATTCCGGTAGTTTATTGCGACAAAGACGGCATCGTTCCGGTTCCGGATGACCAACTTCCGGTGCGCTTGCCGGAGAACGTAAAGCTCACCGGCGAAGGTCAATCGCCTCTCGCGTCGGTCCCGGAATTTGTGAACACCACGTGTCCGAAGTGCGGAGGTCCCGCGCGGCGCGAGACCGATACGATGGACACCTTCGTCGATTCTTCCTGGTATTTCTATCGCTTTACGGATCCGCATGACAATCGCGCTCCGTTTGAAAAAGGCAAAGCGGAATACTGGTTTCAAATCGATCAGTATATCGGTGGCATTGAGCATGCCATCCTGCATCTGATCTATTCGCGCTTTTTCTGCAAAGTGATGCACGATTTGGGAATGGTCAACGAGACCGAGCCTGTAAAGCGGCTGTTTTCGCAGGGCATGGTGCATAAAGATGGCGCGGTGATGTCAAAATCAAAAGGCAACGTGGTGGGCGCGCTGGATATGGCCGATAAGTACGGCTGCGACACGGCGCGCATGTACACACTGTTTGCCGCGCCACCCGAGCGCGATTTGGAATGGAGCGAGCAGGGAATCGAAGGTTGCGCGCGCTTTTTGAACAAACTGTATCGGCTGGTGGCCAAACACGCGGATCGATTGCGAGACGTCCGAACCGATCAAACCGCGCAAACCGATTTTGCCACCGCTACGGCGAAAGAGAAGACCTTGGTGCGCAAAGCGCATAAGACGTTGAAGCGCGTTACAAACGATTTCGAGGTTCGGTGGCATTTTAATTCGTCGGTTGCGCTGATTATGGAGTTGCTCAACGAGCTGCAAGGCCAGGAGCCGCTCGACGCGGAAGTTTCGCCCGTCATCCTGAAAAGTGTCCTTGAGATTCTGTTGCTCATGCTTTCTCCCATCACGCCGCATATTGCGGAAGAGCTTTGGGAAAAGCTTGGGCACCCAACCGATCTTTTGAGCGTGAAATGGCCTGCGTACCGCGAAGATCTCACGCACGAGGAGCAGGTGGAGGTGATAATCCAGATTAACGGCCGTCTGCGCGGGAAGATTCTGGTGGACGATGGTTTCGGCGGGGATGAAACTATCGCTCACGCGCTGAAAGACCCCCGAATCTCGGTTTTGATTGATGGAAAAGAAATTGTGAAAACGGTGGTGGTGCCGAAAAAGCTGGTGAATATCGTTTTAAGATAATCCGGAGAGGTTGATGACGCCAAACAGCCGCGCGGTTCCAGCCAAATTAGGAGACAAAGACCAAGCAGCGGGAGGCACGGTGAGCACACGACACGGAATCGTGGTCCTCGATTTCGGCGGGCAATATACGCAGCTAATTGCGCGTCGCATCCGCGAGCAGCAAGTATTTTCGGCCATCCTTCCTTGCACTGCATCGATTGAAGAAATCCGCGCGCTGGAACCTGCGGGTATCGTTTTGTCGGGCGGGCCCAGTTCTGTTTATGATGCGACGGCTCCGGTCTGCGATCCGAAGGTATTGCGACTGGGTATTCCCGTGCTCGGGATCTGTTACGGCATGCACTGGCTTACGCATACGCTTGGCGGAAAAGTGGAACGAGCGGAGCGCCGCGAGTATGGCCCGGCCCAGCTCGATATCGAAAACGGCTCAAAGCTTTTCGCTAATTTCCCCGGGCAGTTCAAAATTTGGAATAGCCACGGCGACCATGTGGTTGGATTGCCGGAAGGGTTTAGCATAACTGGGCGCACTGACAACGCTATCGGCGCCGTGGAGCACGCTGGAAAAGGATTTTACGGCCTCGAATTCCATCCCGAAGTGAATCACACCGAACGCGGCACGGAAATCCTGAGCAATTTCGTTTTTCAAGTATGTGGCGCGAAGCAGAACTGGGATCGCGCCGGATTTATTGCATCGATGGTCGAGACGATTCGCAAGCAGGCGGAAGGCGCTCGCGCCATCTGCGCGCTGAGCGGAGGCGTGGATTCTGCGGTTGCCGCAGCGCTCGTGCATCGGGCTATTGGCGATCGCCTGACGAACGTATTCGTGGATACAGGGCTTCTGCGGCGCGACGAATTCCGCGACACGCTTGAGCTCCTTCGTGAACGCTTGGGACTCAACGTGATTGGCGTCGATGGTTCGGAACGTTTTCTAGGCCGGTTGAAGGGAATTACCGATCCGGAAGAAAAGCGCAAGCGTATCGGAGGCGAGTTCATCAATGTATTTGCGGAAGAAGCTCGAAAGCTGGCAGCTTCGTCGCAGGGACTACCAGTGAAATTCCTGGTGCAGGGCACACTTTATCCCGACGTGATTGAATCTGTTTCGGTCAAAGGTCCCTCGGCTGTAATCAAGACTCATCACAATGTTGGTGGGCTTCCCGCCGATATGCCTTTCAAGTTGATTGAGCCGCTGCGCGATTTGTTCAAGGACGAAGTGCGACTGATCGGCCGGGAACTCGGCTTGCCGGAAGAAATTCTTACCAAACATCCCTTTCCAGGGCCGGGGTTGGCTGTCCGGTTAATTGGCGAGATTTCGCGCGAAAAACTCGAAACGCTTCGAGCCGCGGATGCGATTGTAGTGGAGGAAATTCGCCGCGCGGGTCTGTACGAAGAGGTTTGGCAAGCTTTTGCCGTCCTTTTGCCGGTGCAAAGCGTGGGAGTGATGGGAGACGGCCGGACGTATGGATACACAATCGCAGTGCGAGTAGTGGACTCGCAGGATGCAATGACGGCTGACTGGTCTCGATTGCCGCGTGAAGTACTCGAGCGAATTTCCGTGCGCGTCGTTAACGAAGTCCCCGGCGTAAATCGGGTGGTCTACGACATCAGCTCGAAACCGCCAAGTACGATTGAATGGGAGTGAGGCCGACACACCGACGTCGAGCCTTCTCTAGTAACCGAGAAGACCTAGCGATTGGCCATCTTCTGGGCCATGTACAGCAAAAGCCGGCGATCACCTTCGTCAACTCGACTCAGCAACCGGCGGAAGCGGCCCAGGAGCCGCGCTTCTTTCCCTTTGCTTCCCCACGCGATATCGTCGGCAGTCTTCCGCTTCGGAAGATTTGGCAATACGGGTGGTTCCTCGCCGTCGTAGAATAACTGGTAGAGCGGAACTTCCATGGCTCGAGCCAGCTTTTCGAGAGTCTCGATCGCCGGGACGGTGTGGCCGTTCTCGACGCGCGAGATGTAGCAGCGAAGAAGCCCGGTGCGCTTCTCGATGTCGCCTTGGGAAAGTTTTTTCGTTTCACGCAACAGACGGATGCGTTCTCCAATTATCATGGCGGGTATTGTTACATGAACTACTGACTCCCGCAAGACCCAATAGTTGCGTATTAGGGAGTTGCGAAGATTACTGACTACCAGTCAGCGAACGCTACGTATATCTTGGAGATGTGACCGATTACCGGGACTGGAACGAAATCGGAACTGGAACCAAAAGCCTTCGCCGACGTAACCAAAATGGTATGACACACGTCCCAAAGAATATGGCAGCGAATGCTTCGGCCATCTCTCTTCCGGCCCGCGCAAGAAAACGGGATGAAGAAGCGGAACTGGTTCGCTTGGCGCAGAGCGGCGAAGAGGCTGCTTTTGAAGAGCTTATACGCCGGCACCAACAGCGGGTTTTCGGTTTGGTGAACGGCATTCTTCGCCGGCGCGAAGACGTGGAAGATGTAGTTCAACAGGTTTTTCTGAAAGTTTTTGTTTCTTTGAAGCGATTTGACTTGCGAGCTGCTTTTTCGACTTGGCTGTATAAGATTACCGTAAACGAATGTTGGGATTATTTACGTAAGAAAAAGGTGCGGCCCCTGGTTTACGAAACAGACCTTTCTGAGGATCAGATCTCAAGGCTGGATGGCGCAGCCTCTGCTGAACGCCCGCCGGAAAACCCGGCACGACGCGCGGAAGTCCAAGACATTCTGGACCAGTTGCTCGATGGATTGCCCGAACGCGACCGCGAACTGCTGGTCTTAAAAGAAGTGGAAGGATTCTCGGTTCAGGAATTGGCAGAGATTTTGAATGTGAATGTAAATACCATAAAAGTGCGGCTGTTTCGCACGCGCGCGCGCCTGATGGATCTCTATCGTCATCGTCTGAATGTCGACTCAAGTCATCCAGCCGCAAAAGGAAGGGTGAAAAGTGATGGAAGCGGAATTTAACAAGCCGGCGTGTTTGCAGTTCGAAGCGTTGCTCGAGGATCATTTGACAGGCGAGCTGAGCAATGCCGACGCTGCGAAGTTAGCGGACCATTTGGAAAGCTGTGTGGCTTGCACCTCGGCTCTGGAGAACGTGGCTCCGAGCGTGGATTTGCTGCGTGCGCTTTCGCCGGCGGCGGACCCGGGCCCGGGTTTTTCTCGAATCATGATGGCCCGCATTCGCCAGGAATTGTCCAAGCTGAACGAACAGAAATCCATTTGGCAGCCGTTTGTTTCGCTGGCTTGGCGCTTTGCTGCGACGGCGACGCTGGCGCTTGCCGTACTCGTTACGTTTGACGCCGTCCGGCACAACAACAATCCCGACATGGCGTACGTGCGCCCGAGTGAGTCTCGTGAACTTTTTCCCGATCCGGCACGCATTCCCGCCAATCGGGATGAGGTTTTAATGATGGTAGCGGAAACAAATCATGGCAAATGACAAGAAACGCGGCGAAGCAGCTGTTCTCGTTGTGGTGGTGTTCCTGCTTGGCGCGCTGTTGGGCGGCGTAGGGAATCATCTTTGGGACGAGAGAGTTTGGGGCAAACAGATTACGGCGGCATCGCCATCCAAGGCTCAGATTGTCAGTGATTTAACGAAGGATTTGCAGCTCACGTCGGATCAGCAGAAACAGTTGGGTTCTATCGTGGACGATACGAAAGCGCAGTGGCGTGCGCTCTACAACACCGTGGAACCGCAGCACGAGCAGATCCGGCAGCAGGGACGCGACCGCATACGCGCGATTCTCACGCCAGAGCAAAAACCCAAATTCGAAGAATTTATGAAGCGCATCGACGAGCAACGCCAGAAAGACGAACAACAGCAGCCTCGTTAGCCAGCGTCCCGCCTAGAAGGGAATATCTTCGTCCGAAATTTCCGGCCCCGGAGCGCCCGGCTCCTCGATTATCGGGCCACCTTCCATGTCGGGATCGGACGGCCGTGCTGCGCCGCCGCCGTGGCCAAAGCTTGCTCCCGCACCGGCTCCTGCCCCTGCTGCCGCGCCATCCGCTCGTCCGCCGAGCATACGGAAATTCGTGGCGACGATTTCGAAACTCGTGCGCTTCTGGCCTTCTTTGTCCTGCCATTCCCTGGACTGGATGCGTCCTTCGATGAATATCAGCGAGCCTTTTTTCAGATATTGCTGAGCGATCTCCGCTTGTTTGCCCCACACAACAATCTTGTGCCACTCGGTACGCTTCTGGCGGTCGCCACTTTTATCTTTGTAGGTTTCGTCCGTGGCCACGGAAAAATTCGCCACGGCCTGACCGCCGCCGGTATAGCGCGTTTCCGGATCGCGCCCCAATCGTCCCACGAGAATTACTTTGTTTACGGACATGAATGATCCACCTGTTCAGCTAGTTTTGGCTTATGTGGCGAGTATAGCTGAAGTCAGCGACGTCGGAGCTAAAAAGTATCCGGCGAGACCAGTGGTTTGAAGCAGAGAAGATATGCGAGAAAGAAGATCGGACACTTTTTTCGTAAAGGATTCGCGCGTGAAGATTCTGCTAAACTCCAGCGCATACGAAGAATCTGAAGAAAGCGGAGGTATGCAATGGCTCAGAATTTCGAGAATCACACCAAGATCGTTCCCGCCTTTCACTATTTTGTTCTGCCGGTTCTAGCGATCAATCTTGGCCGGTCCATCTATGGGGTAGCACATCACTTCTCGGGTGATACCGTAATTTCGCTTTTGCTCGCGGCGGCCCTGATATTGCTTGCGCTTTACGCCAGAATGTTCGCGCTCGCGGTCCAAGACCGGGTGATTCGGCTGGAGATGCGGCTGCGCTTGCGAAATCTAATGGCGCCTGACCAGCACGGGCGCATCGCGGAGTTTACGGTGAGCCAGCTAGTAGCGTTGCGTTTTGCGAGCGACGCGGAGCTGCCGGGGCTGGCGAGAAAAGTGCTGGATGAAAAGTTGAACGACCGCAAGTCGATCAAGAAGATGATTCAGAACTGGCAAACTGATTTGCTGCGCGCCTGATCCGCGGATACCGAGACAACCGCAGAGCGACCTCATTTTGGGTCCGGTCGCTCGCTTACGGGCTGTTTAGGATTTTCGGGTAATGGGGTCTTGTGCCCGCCGCTGCTTTCGCCTTGCAAGAGCGAGTTTAAATCGTGGTAAGCGTAAATTGTGGGAGCGTGATTTTGCATTAAGCCGCCGGTATCAGCTGTAGGGCCGTAATTGCTGTGCAGGCCGTGGCCCAACATGCGCAGCATGGCCATCTGCTGGCCGCGATGATGCGACGTATGAGAGATTCGGCGTGTGACGATCCAAGCCCGCGATCGCCGCGCATCGAAAAAAGCGGCTTCGCCTTCCCACCACGATTCTTCTTTTTCTGTTAGAACAGCAAGGCGTTTTCCGCTGTCTTCCGCGTAACGTTTGATGAATTCCAGGCGCGTTTCCGGCGCGGGAAGCGGTGGCGCGCCTACATCGATCGCCAACATTGTTCGAAACCACAAATCTTCACTGACGCACTGATGAACCATCTGCTCGCGAACGCTACGCCCGCGGGGATCGCCCGCTCGCGGACGCATCGGAAGATCGCCCTCCGTGAACTCGCTCCACACGCTTAAAACTTTAATTCGCTCGGTTTCGTAGGTTTCAACCAGGAAGGCATATCTCATGGAGGCCACCTAAACCAGCCTGCTTCCAAGCAGGCTGCGGAATTCAACAAACAACTTGGGGAAGGAAATTTAGCGTGTTGCCGCGCGCGGCGTGGCAGATACGCCCAGCTCTTTCAGCTTGGCTTGTGCCCGGCGAGACTCGTCGGACCCAGGGAAGCGGCGCACAAGTTCGCGCAAATCTCGAATGCCGCTGGACCTCATTCCCAATTCCAGCTCGGCGAACGCTTTCTTCAGCATGGCAGCGGACAGCTTAAAACTTTTGGGATAATTGGTCATCACGATTTCGTATTGCGCCAATGCATCCTGATAATTCCCCTGCTGGTACGAAATTTCGCCCAGGTAAAACTGTGCGTTCGAGCTAAGTTCGTTGGTCGGGAAATTCTTAATAAAATCGCTGAACTCCTGGCGCGCGAGATCGTATTTTCCGGTGCTGAAGTCACGCAGCGCATTTTGATAAAGCGTGTCGCTGGAAACCGAAGACATCGGAGAGGGGGCTGAATTGTCCGCGGCCGTCGGCGGCGCTCCCTGGTTTGCCGGCGCGTAGTTGGGTGCGGGGCCGGACGAATTCGCACTCGGAGTGACGGGTGTTCCGCCCGAAATTTTGCCGTCGATGCTTTGCAGCAAACCTTGCACGTCATTCATCTGCTGGCTCAATTTGGCCACGCGCGCCTGAATGTCCTGCAAGTTGTCAGAGAGGCCCTGGGTCTGCGTGCTCATGGTGTCGATGCGCGAACCGCTATTCGCCGTGGCCTCCTGCACGTTTTTTTGCAGAACGCCCATTTGGGCGTTCAATTGATTGGTAGCATCGAGAGATTGTTGCACCAGGGTCCGCAGCGTCGCGTTGTTCGTATCGATCGCGCTGCGGATGTCCCGTTGCCCCTGCAGCAATTGAGACACCTGTTCCTGCAGTTGGATCATGTCTTTGGAAACGGCGCCGGTGGGTTTGGGCGCAAGCATTGCTCCACCCAAAGCGCCGACTAGTACTGCCGCGAGTGCAAGCGCAATCCATCGTGTGCGCAAGGCATGCCTCCTATTTCACGTTTTTATTTGATTAAGGTTGTGCGGGACGACCGTTCCTGAAACCGATCGCCCCGCGATGATTCGAAATAACCTCGTCCGCAGTTGTTTAGTGCGCTGCTACGAAATGCGCGCGCCGGTTTTGTTGCCAGCACGATTCGTCATGTTCGGTGCAGAACGGCCGCTCTTTGCCCCAGCTCACCGTATCCATCCTCGTCGCGGAGATGCCGAGCGAGATCAGATAGTTCTTGGCGGCTTGGGCACGGCGTTCACCCAGACCGATGTTGTACTCCGTGGAACCGCGCTCGTCGCAATGGCCTTCGATGGTCACCCGAATCTGCGGATACGAACGCAAAAATTCGGCGGTCTTGGCCAGATTATCGCGTGCGTCGCCGCGAATGTCTGACTTGTTGAAGTCGAAGTATGCATCCTTCACATTCTGCTCAAACAGTTCGCTCAAGCTTTGATTTCCGGAAGGGGGAGCTTCCACCGCTGCGGCGCCGACGGTTACGCGTGCGTCCGAAGTTGCGGTGCCGCCCGGACCGGTTGCGGTGATCGTGTAGGTGGTCGATTCCGTTGGATTCACCGGGGTCGTGCCCTGCGCCGTTACTTTGCCAACGCCGGGCTCGATATCGAGATCGGTCGCGTCCGTTGACGTCCAGCTCAGCGTGACGCTGTCCCCGCTTTTTATCGACGTGGGCGAGGCGTTCAGCGTGACGGTCGGTTGTGCGGATGTTGGTGCGGGCGCGGTTTGGGCCGGCGGCCGGCTGGCGACCTGCTTCTTGCATCCACCCGCGAGCGCCGCGAACGCAATTACTCCGAGCAACAATCCCAACTTCCTAAGACTACTGTCCTGCATTTATTGCCTCCTTCGACGCTCTGCAGGGCTAAGCAGTTTACGTCGGTTATAATTTATGCAACTCGATCTACGATCTGGCCCGTACTAATAGCTGGTACGCAAAAAATCGTATCTGAAGCCGAATTATCTACGCGATTCAACGCGGCGACCAGTTCGGTGATTCGTTCTGTCCTTCATACGTCAACTGGCGCGGTTCGCTCCCATCCGCCAGCATAGACCAGATTTGTCGCGTTCCGTTTCTAGTGGACTCAAACACAATATGCCTGCCGTCGGGCGCCCAACTTGGGCGTTCGTTGCGCCCGGCGTCGCGCGTGAGTTCCACCAACTGGCGGCTGATTACATCCATAACGTAGATGTCGAAATTGCCGCTCGGGCGTCTCCAACAGAACGCCAAAAGTTGTCCATTGGGGGACCAGGACGGATCAACGCTATAGCCCATATCCGGTAGCTCAATTCTATGGACATCGGAACCGTCAGTATTCGCCAGGTACAACACTGGATCGCCGCCTCGATCGCTCACAAATGCAATTTGCTTTCCGGTTTTCGGATTCCATGCAGGCGACGTGCTCACTCCAGCGGCAAAAGTGATTCGACGGAGATTTCCACCGCTAACATCGGTGACGTAGATTTCCGGATCGCCATTCTGGCTGGACATGAAGGCGATCTGCGATCCGTCGGGCGACCACGCCGGCGAACTATTCGTTCCACGATAGCGCGGAAAAGAAATCAAGCGATCCGAGGCAGTGGAATAAATGCAGATTTGCGGAGAAGTGACACCGCGAAATGGAACGTAACAAGTAAACGCGATTTTGGTGGCGTCAGGCGACCAACGGGGCGTAAGAGAAATAGATTTCAAATGCGTAAGCTGGTGCTGGTTTCCGCCGTCGTAATCCATCGCCCAGATTTCTTTGTTTCCGGCTTTCGTGCTTACGTAGGCGATCTGCGTTTGCGCGATGCCGGGCAGGCCGCCGCTTAGCCGCGAAACGATGTCGTCGGCGAATTGGTGGGCCAGACGGCGGGCATCGGCATCCGTCGCTGCGCCACGATAAATTTTCTGCAGCGCAATGGGCGCGGACGGGTTATGGACGTCTGAGAGAAATCCTGCAGCAGCGAGATTCGATCCTTCCGCCGAGAGATTTCCGTACGCCACCATGTACGCACTGGACGGCGCGTTGGCCCAATCGGCAAATTTCAATTCGCTCGGCTGGCTTGGCGATTGCGGCGGGTAAAAGCTCGGGCTTACGAGCTCGAGAATGCCGCAGTATTCCAGGTCGCTCCAAAGCACGTCGTGAAAAGTTTTCTCCAGAGCTTGCGGGGCCGGCGCACGCAGGCCAAACTCCGGAACAGCCAAACGCACTTTTGAAACGCCGAGGCCGGTCCCGGTCTTAAACCAATCTTGCGCCGAGGCCGTTCCCGCGCAGAACATTAATGCCAACGCGAGTGCCGTATAGATTGCAAGTTTTCTGGTCATATGAGTCTTTCGATTCGTTTTCATTCCATCCTTGTCATCGTTTGTAATCGAACCAGAATTCCACTCCCACCTTGGAGCCTGAATATTCCGCCGGGAGCCGTCCGAGCGGGCTGGAATCCCGCACCGCGCGAACGGCAGATGTATCTACAGACGCGTTGCCGCTGGATTTCGTCACTTGCACATTCGTGATTGTGCCGTCTTTCAAAACATCAAACGTGACGACCACCCGGGGTGCATATTGAAGTCCGGGATCTACGGTGGCCTGGATCCAGTTGCTGCTCACGCGCCGCTGCACCGCTTCCACATACCATGAAAATCGAGCACCGAAGTTTCCGCCGCCTGCATCGTTGCTGAATCCCATTCCCGCTTGCGTGGCTGTTCCGGTGCCCATGGCGAATGACGTGTACGGAACGGTCGGCGTGCCGCCTCCTCCGTAGGGCACTGCGTTCTGCGGAGGCGGCGCTTTGTTTTCCAACACTTTTGAAGGGCGGGTCACATACTTTGGCGGCTTAATGCGATCAAATTTCGGAATGGGAGTAGCATCAGGCTGTTTTTCTGGGATTTTAGGAGGCGGTTCGGATTTGTAGAGCCCTTTCGATTCGTCCACCACGCGATTAGGGCTAGCGAGTTCCGGGCGCGGCATCGGAATTCCCGGGACGCTTCCAACCACGCCTACTGAAATCGCACCCCCCGGACCGCCCCAGGACTCCTCGTGCGGTGAGTAATGCGCGGAAATATAAAGCAAGGCTCCGAGGACACAGTGGAACACAAGCGACGCCGCAAAAAACATTCCAAGCGGGCGCGTTAGATTGTCGGGAATCGAATTTTCTGCGTACGAAGCCATTTCACTGGATTTGCGAACGCTCGCTGAGCGGCTGAGTCACCACGCTTATGTTTTGGATTCCGGCTTGCCTTAGCGCATCCACGACCGTGGCCCAACTGCCGAAGGGCACGGTTTCGTCGCAGCGCACATACACAGCCTGGTGCTGAATGTCGTGCGATTGCGACACAACTTGCTGTCCGAGATCGTGAATGTTAATCGGCTTGTCATTCAGATAGACGCGTTGCGCGCGGTCGATGGTGACTACCATGCGCACTTCGGTGAGTTCTTTTACGGTTTTTGTTTTGGGGACGTCCACTTCGATTCCCGATTGCAGGATCGGCGCTGTGATCATGAAAATAATCAGCAGCACTAATACGACGTCGATGAACGGAACCATATTGATTTCAGAAAGAGTGGTTCCGGTTTCGCGTTGAATCTGTGGCATGGCTATTTTTTTTAAGCGCTGTACAGCGTTTCGATTTTCGCGACGAACTCCGAGGCAAAACTATCCATACGGGCTGCCACGGAGCGAATGTTTCCAACGTAGTAGTTGTAGGCAATCACCGCGGGGATAGCGGCAAAAAGTCCCGCGGCGGTTGTAATTAAGGCTTCGGCAATTCCGGGAGCCACGGCGCGAAGACTTGCGGAACCTGCGTCGCCTAATCCCGAAAATGCGTCCATCACGCCCCACACCGTGCCGAACAATCCGATGAAGGGAGAAACGGAACCTGTAGTCGCGAGCCAGGGCATCCATTTTTCCAGACGCCGCACTTCTTCGCCCGCAGCCACTTGCATTTCCACACCTACTGCATGCGCATTGCGCACTTTGGTCGGTGTTGGCGTTGCGCCGGGACGATTGTTGGGGCTTCCCAGTTGTGCTTCGAGTTCGCGGTAGCCGGCTTGGTACACAACTACAAGCGGAGTCCCGCCCGCGCCGGCGCGTAGGGTGTTTGGATCAGGAAGACCGCGTCCCGAACGAAACATTTGCAGGAATTTTCTGGTTTGCGGCTCGATCTGTCCGAAAAGCCGCGATTTTTGAAAGATGATTGCCCAGGAGAACAGAGACAGGACAAGCAGGATGCCGAGCACGACGCGTGCTACCCAACCCGTTTGTTCAAGCAAGGCGAACGGGCTGGCCAAAATGATCAGCGCCAGACCAGAAATAATATCCCCCAGAAAAAAATTTACAAATCCTTACCCAACAACCGTAGCACACGCATACAGGAGGGTCAAACAATTCGCCTGCTAACAGGTTTGGATGATGCACACAAGGACACAGTGTAAATGGCCCTAATGCAGCGAAACATTTGCTCCCGGGCGCGGGTCGTTTTTTACCAGCGCAAATGAGAGGAAGAACATGCAGGCGCAGCAGATCGAAAGAATCCAATACGTGTCGATGTACGAAAGCGTGGCAGCCTGCGACTGGAGCCCGGCATAGATCCTCGCCATAGCCTGCCGTTGAGCTTCGTACATGCTGAGTCCTGCGCGGTTCAACTGTTGCGTCAGGCCATTTAGTGTTTCGCGGAATTGCGCGCTGTATGGGTTGATATGGTCACCGAGAGCGATTTGGTGAAATTGCGAGCGTCGCGCGATGATAGTGGTCACCGCGGACGTGCCCACGCTGGAACCGATGTTGCGCGTGAAATTGATCAGGCCTGCCACGGCGTTGCTTTTCTCCTGTTGCACGCCAATGTAGGCCGCGGTGGTAGCCGGAACGAACACGAAACCGAGCGGCAAATATTGCACGATGCGCAGCCAAGTGGCGTGACCGAAGCTCATTTCCTGATTGAACTGCAGAACAGAAACGTACATCCCAATCGACATTGCAAACCAACCGCAGGCGATCAGGTAACGCAATTGGAATTTCGCGGTAAGTCGTCCGACGATGGGTAGTTCCACCAGCAATAAAACTGCCGCGGCCGATAGCACCATGCCCGCACTTTGCGCTGTGTATCCCATGACTGTTTGCAGAAATTGGGGCATTAGAACAGTAGTGGCGAAGGCCATGGCACCGACCATGAACATCATCATGTTGGCCGTGGCGAAATTCCGATTTTTGAAAAGGCGCACGTCCACGATAGGGTCTTTGTGAAACCACTCATAAAAAACAAGGGCGGTCAGGCACACCACTGAGACGATCCCGAGTGTCATGATGAAATGGGAGCCGAACCAGTCGTCTTCCTGGCCTTTGTCGAGCATGATTTGCAATGCACCCACGCCTAGCGCGAGCAGAGAGAATCCGATGTAATCGAGCTTGATGCCACCCTTTGCCACGCGCTTCAGATACGGCGGGTCTTCCACCAGTTTGTAAACCAGGAATAAAGCGACGAGACCCACTGGCAAATTGATAAAGAAAATCCAACGCCACGAGTAGCTGTCTGTCATCCAGCCGCCCAAAGTTGGTCCGATAGCGGGGGCGCATACCGCAGTGATGCCGTACAGCGAAAACGCCAAGCCGCGCTTTTCCGGCGGAAACGTGTCGGCGAGAATCGCCTGCACCATGGGCTGCAAGCCGCCTCCGCCTGCGCCTTGCAAGATCCGGAAGAAAAGAAGAAGCCCGAGGCTCGGCGCGATTCCGCAAAGCAGGGAACTCGCGGTGAAGATGGCCAGGCAGGTCATGAAAAAACGTTTGCGGCCGAAGATGGTTACCAGCCAGCCGCTGATCGGCAGCACGATGGCGTTGGCAACCAGGTAAGAAGTGAGCACCCAGGTGCTCTGGTCATTGCTGGCGCCCAGGTTGCCGGCGATGTGCGGCAGCGCGACGTTTGCGATGGAGGTGTCCAGCACTTCCATGAAGGCGGCGAGCGACACCACCACCGCGATGAGCCACGGATTGGCTTTTGGTTTCCAGGTTTCCTGGGGAAGAGCTACGGCGGCAGCGCTCATCTCACCTTTCGTTATGCGCGGTGGGAACGAATGATATTACCGCGAGGCTGGAAGATTACCCACGAAAGAATAGATGTTTTGATTTCCAAATATGACACTCAATTTGAAATTTTAGATTCCCGTGGTTCCCGTGAGCGCAGGGAACCGGAATGTTCGATATTCGAACTGGGCAAAGTCGATTTGACGCTCGCGGAGTAAATGAGAACAAGGCACGTCTGCCCTCGCGAATGATCTGTAGGGTAGGAGGTAATCTTCCGGAGGGCGGCGTCAACTGCCTTTAGCACATTCGCGGCGGGATCGGTTTTGCGGATGAAGCTGAGCAAAAGGGCGGAGATTTTCGTGTTTATCAGCACTTGTGAATCGAAGCACCGGATGTGTCGTCCTCTGCGGCTGTATCAGTTTCGGAGTTGTTCCGAGCTGCGAGGCTGCGCGGTCGAGGAGTTCAAACGTGCTAGAATTGAATTCGTCGATGAGCAGAACGTTTGATGTCGGGATTGAATCGATCGGAGGGCGCGCTGCGGTTGCGCCTGCGGGCCGGCATGGGCACTTGGGGTCTCTCGCTGCGACGGCCGACAACCTTGCAACTGCTTCGGACGCAAACCTTAAGAATCCTGCCGTCTCTTCGGAATCTTCAGAAGGAAAGAAATCCTTTTACCTGGAAACATTTGGGTGCCAGATGAATGCGCACGATTCGGAGAAGGTTTCGGGCGTGTTGCTGGGGCGTGGGTATCGGGCAGTGGAGAATCCGGCGCTGGCAGATCTGGTTCTTTACAACACTTGCAGCATACGCGAGAAGGCGGCGCAGAAAGTTTTTGCGCGGCTGGGAGATTGGAAGACGGTTGCCAACGGAAAAATAATTGGCGTGCTGGGATGTGTGGCGCAACAAGAGGGCGAGGAAATATTCGAGCGCGCGCCGTGGGTTAGTTTGGTGTGCGGGTCGGCGAGTTATCGAAAGCTGCCTGAGTTGCTCGCGCAGCTCGAAAGCGGCGGGCGGCGCGTGACGGGTCTGGATCTCGACACGGACGAGACTTTTGAAACGGAGATTACGCGACGCGACAATTTAATTCGCGCGTACATCACGATCATCGAAGGGTGTGACTATTCTTGCGCGTATTGCGTGGTGCCGCATACGCGTGGGCCGGAACGCAGCCGGGCTAGCGATGCTGTGATTGCGGAAGCGACGCGGCTGGCGGACGCTGGTTACACTGAAATTCAGTTATTGGGACAAACGGTGAATTCCTACCGCGACCCTTCCTCGCGAAAATGGAGTTTTGTGGATCTTCTGCGCGCGGTTGCGGCGGTGCCGGGAATTCGGCGCGTGCGATTTACGACTTCGCATCCCAATGATTTTCACCGCGAGATCGTTCAGGCGATTGATGAGACACCGGCGCTTTGCGATCATGTGCACCTGCCGGTCCAATCGGGCTCCGACCGCGTATTGCGCGCTATGCGGCGCACCTACACGCGCGAAGAATATTTGAGCAAGATTGAATGGATACGCGCGGCGAAGCGTCCGATTAGCGTAACGAGCGATATCATCGTGGGATTCCCGGGCGAGACGGCAGCGGACTTCGAAGACACGCTGACGCTGCTGGATGCGGCGCAATACGATGCGATTTTCTCGTTCACGTATTCGCCGCGGCCGAATACTTCGGCGAAAGACATGCCGGACGCGGTTCCGGAAGAAGAAAAGAGCCGGCGGTTGGCGGTTTTGAACGAGCGGCAGCGCCAGATCCAGATTGCGAACAACGAAAAGCTGGTTGGCGAAACTTTTGAAGTGCTGGTGGATGCGCGGCACGCGGCGCGCGGACAGTGGACTGGACGTTCGAGCAGCAACCGGCTGATAAATTTCACTTCAACGCGCGAGAATCTTCTGGGAGAATACATTTCAGTGAGAGTAACGCGCGGCGGGCCGAATAGTTTGGTCGGCGAGCACGTACTCTAGGGCAGTCGGGAGGCCACCATGGAACTCGAAGTGAAGATACGAGGTCTGATGATGGATCCTGTGACCAACATGCCTGTAGTGGTGTTGAAGGAAACTGCCGGCAACGGCGTGCTGCCGATATGGGTGGGGATTTACGAAGCAAACGCGATTGCGTTGGAAATTGAGAAAGTGCAGACGCCGCGTCCGATGACTCACGACCTGTTGAAAAATGTGCTGACCGGATTGAACGTTCACGTGCAGCGGGTGGTGGTTTGCGATTTGAAGGACGATACCTTCTACGCGCTGATTTGGATGGAGCGCGACGGGCAGACCATGTCCATGGATTCACGGCCCAGCGATGCGCTCGCGCTTGCGTTGCGGCTGGATTGCCCGATTTTTGTCGAGGACGAGGTGCTGAAACATTCGAAGAAGGCCGGCGCGGTTTCGGAGAAAAGTTCCAGCGAAGAATTACGCAAGTGGCTGGAGAATTTGAACGACGAGGACCTTGGGCGTTACAAGATGTAGTTTTGTTTGACCCCGCGCAGCAATCCCCGCGACCACGGTACCAACTTGCTAGAGAAATGAAGGCGGCTTGGGAAGATACTTCGATAGGCTTAAGAAAATTCCCGCGAACGAATCTTGCACAACGTGCTGAATCATGCCGGGCCGGAGGCTGTTGCGCATGTTGGCAAGAATCCCGAACAACGCGCCATATACAGTGATGGTAAGCACGCCTCTGAAACCCTGGTAGGCGTGCGCCGCGCCAAAGATGATTGCTTGCCCCGCAATTGCAGCGGGAACGTTTCCGGTGAGCGCAAAAAATTGCTTTTGCAAGTAGCCGCGAAAGACAAATTCTTCGCAGAACCCTGCGCTGATCGACAACAAAATCCAGATTGCGAGTTCAAGAGGGCCTCTGGGAGCGATCACCTGGAATACCTTAGTCATATCAGGGTTTTTGCCGAGCACGTGGCCAACCGCCACTAGAAAGACGGCCACTACAATCCAGAATAGGAATGCGACTCCAATGTCGCGCCAAACGTCTTTGGCCGTGTCCCATCTTCCTCCGATCACATCTTTGAATCTCGTTCCGCTGTGACGAATGCCCAGGAACCATACGTAGGCTAATAGGACCAGCTCAAAACAGATGGTGAACGAATAGACGGCAATGCGATTTGTAATATTGTAGTTCTGAAGGTGGCCCCGGCGACTCGATTGGAAATAGGAAACCGCCAGCACCAAGAGGACTAAACCAATTGTGTGCCAGACAGGCGCCAAGAGCTTGTGCTTGTCGGAGTGAGGGGCGAGGGGACTGGGTGCGGCCATCCGGGTTCCTCTCATCCTACAATTCGCGGAGCCAGAGTACCACATCGGGGAGAGCAGGAATGTTGGACAGAGAGCAGATTTCGAGCGGGCAATGCTATTTTTTGCTTGCGCAGAGACTAGGCAAGTGAGTAGAGTTGGGCTACTTGTGGTGTAACCGGTGGTGTAGGTAGGGCCGCGGGCGTCCATATATAGGCCCCCGGTTGCGCGACAGGCTGAGGGAACGATTGACCTACGTCATCGCGGTCGCCAATCAAAAAGGCGGCGTCGGAAAGACCACGACGTCGATTAATCTAGCCGCCGCCATCGCGTTGAAGAAAAAGAAAACTCTTCTCATCGATCTCGATCCTCAATCCAACGCTACTATCGCGTTTTTCGAATCGTCCGATATTCAAACTTCGATGTATGACTTGTTCGCCGAGCATCCGGCGGAAATGGCTAAGATCGTAAAGCCTACGAAAGACCCGTATCTTTTTGTGGCACCAGGGAAATTGGCGCTAGCTCGGCTGGAGCAGCAGTTGGCGGGGCAGTTTGACGCGCCATTCAAGCTGAAGGATGCGCTGACTCCGGTGCTGAAGGATTATGAGTTCATCGTTCTGGACACGCCTCCAGCGCTGGGCATATTGACGGTGAACGCGCTCGTGGCGTCCACGCATTTGCTGGTGCCGATTCAGGCCGCCTATTTCGCGATAGAGGGAACCGACGATTTGCTGGAAACGTATGCGCGAATTCGCGCACGTCCGAATCCCGATCTGAAAGTGCTGGGCGTGGTGATCACGCTGTTTGACAAGCGCACAAATATTTCGCGCGACACGCACGAACAAATTCGCGCGGTGTTTGGCGACGCGCTTTTCAAGACGCGGATCAGCAAGAACGTCCGCTTGGAAGAAAGCCCGGCTTACAAAGAGACTGTATTTTCATTTGCGCCGAAGTCATCGGGCGCGGAGGAATACAAAAAGCTTGCTCAGGAGGTATTGCAACGTGTCCAAGAGGATCGGGTTACCCGTCACTCTCAAGATGCGGCATGACGCGCATTATGTTGAGACGCTGACCAGCTTCAGCGGGGCGTCGATTGGGCGGATGATTCCGCTCGATAAGGTGCGTCCAAATCCAGACCAGCCGCGCAAAGCGTTGGGCGACCTGCGCGAATTGACCGACTCGATACGCGAAAAGGGTGTGCTGGAGCCGTTGCTGGTGCGCTTCATTCCTCGCGAAGATACTTACTACATTATTTCTGGTGAACGGCGATACCACGCGTCGAAAGCGGCTGGGTTGCACGAGCTGCCTTGCATCGAGAAGATCGCGGACGATGCGGAGACGCTCGAAATCGGGCTGATCGAGAATTTGCAGCGCAAAGATTTGACCCCTTTTGAAGAAGCAGATGGTTTGCAGCGTCTGGCGACACATTTTGATTACACGCACGACGATATCGCGAAGAAGATCGGCCGGGCGCGGTCGTCGGTAACAGAGACGATGTCACTCACCGTGATACCAGACGCGGTTCGCAAGGAATGCATTGAGCGCGGGATATTTTCGAAGTCGCTGCTGCTGCAAGTTTCGCGGCAGCCTAACGAGAAAAAGATGCATGAGATGGTGCATCGCATCGCTCAAGGCGGGTTGACGCGCGATGAAGCACGCAAAGCGCGTAAGCAAGAATCAGGCCCGGACTCGAGGCCGCAACCGTTTCTGTTCGACTATCGCGCTCAGGACGATTCCTTCCACGTCCGCGTGCAATTTCGCAAGAGCCATGTGAGCCGCGAAGAACTGGCGGCTGCGCTTCGCTCGATTCTGCGCGAAATCGAGTCGGGGTCTATTTCGTCTTCCGCTGCCTGATT
>Ga0209007_1000143_pt1 | contig 41835 bp, 38 predicted proteins | sample JacPinW_OM1H0_O2_FD_187961 | JGI IMG/M metagenome (GOLD analysis project Ga0209007, IMG submission 187961) | Forest soil microbial communities from Algoma, Ontario, Canada - Jack Pine, Ontario site 1_JW_OM1H0_O2 (SPAdes) (version 2) | ecosystem: Environmental > Terrestrial > Soil > Boreal... | reverse complement strand
CCGAGGTCTGGAGGAAGCAGGCTGACGGGAGCTGGAAGTGCATCGTCGATATGTGGAGCTCGGATTCGCCGGTAGCGCCGGCTCCGGCGCCCAAGACGAAGCATCGGGGGGCAAAGCATTCCCGGAGGAGAAAGCATCATGCGAACTAATCGCGCTCTTTCACGGGTGATGGCGGCGAGTCTTGCGGTTGCCTTGGGCGCGGGTTGTTCGCAGGCGCCTGGGCCGCCGATGGATACGCGGAAAGCCGACGAAGCGGCCATCACCGCGGCGGGTGTCGCTTTGGCACAAGCCGCCGAAGCGAAAGACCTCGATAAATGCATGTCGTTCTACGTGGATGATCCGGTGCTGTTCGTGCCGGGGGCGCCGGCGTCGATTGGGAAGGACGCAGTGCGCCAGGCGTTTGCGGGATTCCTTGAGGTGCAGGCGTTGAAGCTCGAAACCAGCGGATTAATCATCGACGTGGCGCAGTCGGGCGACTTGGCGTTTGAGCGCGGGAGTTATGCCAACACGATCACCGACGCGAAAGGGAAGACCACGACAGAGACCGGGAAGCTGGCCCTCGTGTGGAAGAAACAGGCCGATGGATCCTGGAAGATCGCGGCGGATACGAACGCGAGCGAGAAGTAGGAAGTAGATCGTGCCCCCTACGAAGGGAACGGTAAAGGCGCCAATCGGGTGATTGGGGTTTCAAGCGCGAACTTGACAGAGAGCTTCGCGAGAGGCATCTTCCTCGGGCACGAACGCGACGGGAGGTGCGCAATGTCCCGGCACAAGAATTTGCGATTGATGTTGGCAGCAGTTGCGGCAGCTTGCGTCGCAGCCGGCTGCGTGCAGAATTTTCAGAAGCCGGCTGAGCCGGCGGCGATGCCTGACACGCGGGCGGCTGATGAAGCGGCGATCCGTGCGGGCGACGCCGATTTCGTGAAGGCTGCGGAGGCCAAGGATCTTGAAAAGTGCATGTCGCTTTACGCTGACGACGCCGTGTTTCTGGCGTCCGGCATACCTGCGGCGGTGGGCAAAGACAACATTCGGAAGGATATCCAAGGATTGCTGGCCGCGCCTGGATTGCAATTTACGGTGAATATCGCGAGTGTCACAGTGGCGCGATCGGGCGATCTGGCGATGGATCAGGGAACGGTTAGCGAGACGTTCACGGACAAGAAGGGCAAGCCGGTCACAGGCACCAGCCAGTATGTGCTGGTGTGGAAGAAGATGCCCGACGGTTCATGGAAAATCGCGGCAGATACCAGCGCGAATCAGAAGTAGCGCGTTCGCCTGGTTAGAGTTGCAAGCTGCCCGTGTAGACGACGCGGGATCTGGTGCGGTTGGCGGGCTCGATGCGGCCGATTAGGTAGAATTTTTCGCGGCGGCGGCGCAGTTCCGATTCGACCCTCGAGATATTTTTTGCGGGCACTACCAGAATCATTCCCACGCCGAGATTGAATGTTTGCAGGAGCTCGTCGCGGTCGATCCGGCCGATCCGCGCGAGGTAGCGGAAGATTGGGAGGACCGGCCAGGAGCCCAGCTCGATCGTCGCTTGCACGTTGCGAGGGAGAGCGCGTGGGAGATTCCCGGTGATGCCGCCGCCGGTGATGTGCGCCATGGTCGAAACCCAGCCGCGGGCGAGAATAGTTTTCAGCAGCGGCCAGTACGGGCGGTGCGGCTTCAGAAGCTCGGCGCCGATTTTGTTTTTCACTTCGGCGACGTAGCTATTGGCGCTGAGCTTGGCGACGCCGAAGACGAGCTTGCGCGCAAGCGAGTAGCCATTGGTGTGCAGGCCGCTCGACGGCAACGCGACCAGCAGGTCGCCCGGGCGGACGCGGCGAAGGTCGAGAATCCTCTTGCGCTCGACGGCGCCCACGATGAAACCCGCCAGATCGTAGTCGCCGGGCGCGTACACATCGGGCATCTCGGCGGTTTCGCCGCCGATCAGCGAGCAGCCGGCCTGTTTTGCGGCGCGGCTGAGGCCTTCGATCACCTGCTCGAGCACACGCGTATCGAGTTTGCCCATCGCGATGTAGTCCAGAAAGAACAGCGGCTCGGCGCCCTGCGTGAGGATGTCGTTGACGCAGTGATTCAGGATGTCGGCGCCGACGGTGGAGTGAATATTCGCGGCGCTGGCGACTTTCAGTTTGGTGCCGACGCCGTCGCAGCTGGCGACAAGAACGGCGTCGCGCCAGCGCTTTTTGTCGAGTTGGAAGAGAGAGCCAAAGCCGCCGATCGGCGCGAGGACGCCGCGGCGAAACGTTTTTCCCGCCATGGCGGCGATGCGTCGCTTGGCTTCGTCCGCAACCGTAATGTTGACGCCGGCATCGGCGTAGCGCATTTGCGAGACCGTTTTCCGGAAGGGGGCGGGCCGCTTCGAGAATTTTACAGCGTATGGAACAGTCGCTTCCAGCGCACACGGCTGGGATGGATCAGGACGCTGGCGTACGTTTCAAATCTTTGCACGGCGAAGCCTGGGCCCCAGACTTCGTTGGGGTCCGGCGCGTCGATTGACATGTAAATCAGGAGCGGCGTACCGATGATATTCGCGCGCGGCACGAAGCCCCAGAAGCGGCTGTCGCGGGAATCGTCACGATTGTCGCCCATCATGAAATACTCGCCGGGCGGCACCACAAGTTCACCGTTGACGACGTGGTTTGAAAAATCGTCGGTCCACTCCTGCGTGATTCCGCCATCGAGCATGCCGATGCGGGGAGGCGGGTAATTTTCGACCGCAGAAGTCTCCAAGCCGTAGGCGTGCTGCGCGTAGGGCTCGTTGAGCTTCACACCGTTCACGAACACCTGGCCTTCGACGACTTTTACATGGTCGCCCGGCAGGCCGATGCAGCGCTTGATGAAATCGGGATTGCCCTCTTCAGGCAGCGGTGCACGGAACACGATGATCTGCTGGCGCTTCGGATTTCGCCACAGCGGGACGTGCCAGTCGGTGAACGGAACGCCGGCGTCGAAGCCGAAGCGGCTGACGATCAGGTGATCGCCGACGAGAACAGTATTTTCCATGGACCCGCTGGGTATGACGCGCGCCTGCACCATCGTGCCTTCGATCAGCAGGAACGCCACGATCACCCAGAACCACGAAACGACCTCGCGCCAGATTTTCTCGTTGGTGGTGGCCGCGGCGGGTTTGTGCTTCACCGGAGCGTCTGCTTCGGCCGTCTCAACTTTCACGATGAGCCTCCACTTCCAGCTGCACGAGCTCGGTCGGATAGTTGCCGGTATAGCACGAGGTGCAGAATTTTCCTTCGTTATCTTCTACAGCCGCGCGTAGGGCCGGAAGCGAGAGGTAGGCGAGCGAATCGGCGCCGAGAAATTCGCGAATCTGCTCGACGGAATTGTGCGAGGCGATCAGCTCTTCGCGGCGAGGCGTATCGACGCCATAGTAGCAGGGCGAAATCGTGGGCGGGCAGCTGATGCGCATGTGAACTTCGGTGGCACCGGCTTCGCGGACCATGCGGACGATTTTACGGCTGGTGGTGCCGCGGACGATCGAATCGTCCACCAGAATCACACGCTGGCCTTCGAGCATGCGGCGCACGGGATTCAGCTTGAGCTTCACGCCAAAGTCGCGGATGGCTTGCTCGGGCTCGATGAAGGTGCGGCCGATATAGTGGTTGCGGATCAGTCCCAGGCGAAACGGAATCCCCGATTCCGCGGCATAGCCGATGGCGGCGGGGACCCCCGAGTCTGGCACGGGCGTGACGATGTCGGCGGCGACCGGATATTCGCGCGCGAGCAGGCGGCCCAAGCGCTCGCGGCTTTCATTCACCGGGCGGCCGAAAACGACGCTATCGGGGCGCGAAAAATAAACATGCTCGAAAATGCAATATTGATGAGGCTTTTCGGGCGCGAAGTGGATCGATTCCACTCCGCTGCGCGAGATACGGACCATTTCTCCCGGCTCGACTTCGCGGACGTATTCCGCGTCGATCAGATCGAACGCGCAGCTCTCCGAGCCCGCCACCCAGGCGCCGTCGATGCGGCCCAGGATCAGCGGGCGGAAACCGCGCGGGTCGCGGATGGCGTACATTTCGTCGGTGGTGAGCAGCAACAGAGAATAGGCGCCTTCGACCTGGTTGAGCGCTTCGGCGAGCGCACCGGGCAGATTGCGGGCGTTGCTGCGGGCGATCAGGTGCACGATCACTTCGGTGTCGCTGGTGGTCTGAAAGATCGCCGCGCGATGTTCGAGTTTGCGGCGCAGTTCGAGCGCGTTGGTCAGGTTGCCGTTGTGGCCCAGCGCGAGCTTGCCTTTGTTGAAATCGATGGCGATCGGTTGCGCGTTGATTAGCGTGGTGTCGCCGGCCGTGGAATAGCGCGTGTGGCCGATGGCCGCGTTGCCGGGCAGGCGCTCGATGACCTCCGGCGTGAAAACTTCCTGGACGAGGCCAAGGCTGCGATGCAGGTGCAGGTTTTGGCCGTCCGAGGATGCGATGCCGGACGATTCTTGGCCGCGATGCTGGAGCGCGTAGAGGCCGAGGTAGGTAAGCTTGGCCGCTTCGGGATGGCCGAAGACGCCGAACACGCCGCAGTGATCGTGGAAATGATCGTCGGCGATTTGGATCAGTTTGCTCATACCACCCGCTCCGGATGCCAGTACTGACGACGAACGGATGGCACCAGCAGCCACACGAGCGTCGCAAGCGCCGTCGCAAAACCGACGATGGCGCGCGCGCCGCGCAATTCCGCGACACGAGGCGCGAAATACACAAATGCACCTAGGAACACTAAGTTCATCACAACGAGAAGAGCGTGCGCCCACTTTGCCCCTACAATCAAGCCGCGAACCCACGCGAAGAACAACGCAAATTCGAGTAGGATCGCAAGCAGCCCATCGCCGCGGTTAATGTCCCGGAAGACGCCGACTGCAAAGGCAATCCCGAGTTGCGCCGCCACGATCCAGTGTCCCCAATTGACGAGTTTGCTCACGACGCGCTCTCGATGGCATGGGGCAGCGATTCGCTCCACGCTCGCCGAAACGAATCCGATTGTCCCTGGATCACGACGACACCATTTAGTTGGATGCGAAATTCGCCGCGCGTGACACGGCCGATTTGACTGGCCTGAATATTATATTGTGCCGCAATTTGCTGGACGCGAGCAAGCGACGCGTGAGCGACCGAGACAACTGCGCGCGCGCCTCGCTCGCCGAAAAGCGCAGCTTCAGAAGCTGCGGTCGAGGTTCCGAGATCAATTTCGGCCGAGAGGCCGTCGTCTGCGAAGCACGATTCGGCAATGGTAACGGCGAGGCCGCCGTCGCCTACGTCGTGCGCGGACGAAATGGCGCGTTCGGCGGCGAGATTCACCAGCGCGTCGATCAGGCGCCGCTCGGCGGCGAGATCGATTGCCGGAGGCGTGCCGGCCACGATTCCCTTCGTCGTTTTGGCGTACTCCGAAGACGAGAACGCGCTGGCCGAATGATCGCCGCTGTGCGCGCTTTCGGGGCTCGCACCGTCGAGCAGCAAGATCAGATCGCCCTCATGCTGAAATCCGGAGCCCACGGCGAAATCGGCGTCTTCCATCAGTCCGAGCACGCCGAGAACCGGCGTGGGGTAAATCGGCTTGCCGAGCGTTTCGTTGTAGAAGCTGACGTTGCCGCCCGTGATGGGCGTATCAAGTGCGCGGCAGGCTTCGCTGATGCCGTCGATCGCTTCGGTAAACTGCCACATCACCTCGGGCTTTTCGGGATTGCCGAAATTCAGGCAATTCGTCGCGGCAATCGGCCGGGCGCCGGTGCACGCCACATTGCGCGCGGCTTCGGCGACGGCGTGCATCGCGCCCAGTCGCGGTGAAAGATATCCCCAACGGCCGTTGCCGTCGGTTTTAAGGGCGAGGGCGCGCTTCGATTCTTTCAACCGAACCACGGCCGCATCGCCCGCGCCGGGGCCGACGCGCGTGTTCGTGCGGACCATCGAATCGTATTGTTCGGTAACCCAGTATTTCGACGCTATGGAGGGAGACGCGAGTAGTCGTCGGAAATTCTCGGTGAAGTTTCTGCCCGGTGGCTCAAACTCGAAAAGCGGCGCGCTCGCTGCGGGCGGCGATTTCGGCGCGGCGATGGGGCGCTCGTATTTTGGGCCTTCCTCGGCGATTGCGTGGGCGGGAATTTCCGCCGCTACTTTTCCGTGGTTCAGCACGCGCAGTTTCCCGTCCTCGGTCACGCGGCCGATTTCAACCGCGTCCAAGCCCCATTTGTGGAAGACGTCAAAAACTTCGCCCTCGCGTCCGCGCTCGGCGACCAGCAGCATGCGTTCCTGAGATTCGCTGAGCATGATTTCGTACGGTGTCATTCCCGTTTCGCGCTGCGGGACGCGCGCCAGGTCGATTTCAATGCCCGCGCCGCCGCGCGAGGCCATTTCGGAACTCGAGCTCGTCAGCCCGGCTGCACCCATATCCTGAATTGCGACAATCGCGCCTGTGCGCATCGCTTCGAGGCACGCCTCGAGCAGCAGCTTTTCCATGAACGGGTCGCCGACCTGCACGTTGGGACGTTTTTGCTGCGATTCCTTGCTGAATTCGGCGGAGGCGAGCAACGACGCGCCGTGAATTCCGTCGCGTCCAGTTTTCGCGCCGACGTAGATCACGGGATTTCCCGTGCCGTGTGCGCGCGCATAGAAAAGTTCGTCGCGGCGCGCGATGCCGAGGGCCAGCGCGTTGACCAGCGGATTTGTCGAATAGCAAGGCTCGAACATCACCTCGCCGCCGACGGTCGGGACGCCGAAGCAGTTGCCGTAAAAAGCGATTCCGCGGACGACACCGTCCAGGATGCGGCGATTCTGCGCGATCTCGTCCGGTGTGACGCCGGAAGCCACGGCTGCTTCCGTTTGAGGCCGTTGAATCTCGGAGCTGACACTCCGACCCGCTCCGGCGCCGTTGGCCATTGCCAGGCGCGCAGCCGGATTTTCGTCCTTGATCGGGCCAAATCGCAGCGAATCGAGTACGGCGATCGGTCGTGCTCCCATGGTGAAAATATCGCGCAGTATTCCGCCCACGCCCGTGGCCGCGCCCTGAAACGGCTCAACGAAGCTTGGATGATTGTGCGACTCGATTTTGAAGACAGCGACCAGGCCATCGCCGATGTCGGCCACGCCCGCATTTTCCCCCGGCCCCTGCACCACGTGCGTCCCGCGCGTGGGCAGTTTTTTCAGATGCACGCGCGAGGATTTATAGGAGCAGTGCTCGCTCCACATCACGCTGAAAATTCCAAGCTCGGTGAGGTTGGGGTCGCGACCCAGGATGTTCTGCGTGCGCGCGTATTCCTCCGGGGTTAAGCCGTGTTCGGCGGCGATTTGCGGAGTGACTTTGAGGTCGGTATCGATCATCGCCACCACGGCGGAAGGGGTCGGAGCGGAAATTCTCGCAGCAAATTGCGCGCAGCGCAAGCGGACGCTTACGCGGAAACGCGAACGGCCGATGGCCCGGCTTTGATGTTGGGTTCAGTGCGCGTGAGACTTTCCACCATCGAGCGCAAAATCACGAGGCCGTCGGCGGAGCCGAGCGGCGATTCCGCGGCGCGCTCCGGATGCGGCATCAGGCCGACAACGTTGCGTTCGCGGTTAGAGAGACCTGCGATTGCAGCGAGCGCGCCATTCGGATTGGCGTCGAAATCATCAGGGCCGGCGTCGCGGCCATCGGCGTGGACGTAGCGGAAAACGATTTGCTTGTTGCGCTCGAGTTCGGCGAGCGTGGGCGCATCACAGAAATAGTTGCCCTCCATGTGCGCGATGGGGATTTCGAGGATTTGTCCGGGTCCCGCGGCGCAGGTGAACGGCGTGTCCGTGTTTTCGACGCGGATGTGAACTTGCCGGCACAGAAATCGCAGCCGCTTATTTCGCATCATGGCGCCGGGAAGCAGGCCCGCTTCGAGCAGAATCTGAAAACCGTTGCAGATGCCGAGCACCAATCCGCCCGAGCGCGCGAAGGCGCCGACGGCTTTCATTACCGGTGAGAATCGCGCGATCGCGCCGGTGCGCAGATAGTCGCCATAGGCGAAACCACCGGGGAGAATAATCGCGTCAAAACCGGCAAGCTGCTCGGATTGGTGCCAGATGAATTCGACCGGCTCGCCGATTACCGAACCAATGGCGTGATGCGCGTCGTCATCACAATTCGAGCCGGGAAACTGCACAACGCCAAATTTCATGGCCAGATTTTAGCATAGAGGCGGCGCTGAACTCGCATGGACGGCCGGTGTCAATTGGCGGGCGATTTCTCGTACGGATAGCCGGGCATAACCCAGTCGGTGTAAAAGTTCGTTGGGATCAGAAGCGCACGCACGTGCGTAAACCCCATAGCGCGCAGTGCCGTAAAGGCAGGCCGCAGGTTCGGGCAGTGGTCCATCGGACAGCAGCCGCAATAAATCACGATATTTGCCGAACGCGCAAGCGGCTGCGCCCATTTTTTCAGGTCGTCGATGCCTTCCGGCGTGCTGCCGGCGCCGTGATAGAGCGCGCCGGGAATGTGGCCGCCCAGATAGAGAGCGTGCGGTGCTACGCAAACGACGACTGGCTTGTCGGCAGGCTTTGCGTCGGCGAGTTCCTTCGCCAGCGCCGCAGGCTGAACGGTTTGCTCAGGAGTCCAGGGATCGACGGACCCCTCTCTAGCGGCGACAATCGTGCGCGAGGCGGCCGTCGCCAGCAATGCCACGAGCAAAACCGAAATTCCACAAGCCAATTTACGCGTGGTACAGGGAATAGACAATCGCATCGATGGCCTCCGCGCAGCAGAGCGTTGCCATTTGAAGTGTAGCCGAAGGGTGGATCAGCGACGGCGTGATTTCGGTTTCGCGCGCCTGTTCGACCGCTTAGCCGGTTTCTTCGCGGCGGCCAGCGCGCGCCGGCGCGCTTTGGCCCAGCCGGGTTTGTTGACTTGGCGGCTGCGGGCGAGGGCGAGCGCGTCGGGAGGGACATTTTCAGTGATCACGGAGCCGGCGGCGACGTAGGCTCCATCGCCCACGCGCACAGGCGCGACAAGCGCCGTATCGCTGCCGATGAAGACGCCCTTGCCGATTTTCGTTTCGTACTTGGCGACACCGTCGTAGTTGCAGGTGATCGTGCCAGCGCCGATATTCGCGCCAGGGCCGATGGACGCGTCGCCAAGATAGCTCAAATGCCCGGCTTTCGCGCCTTCATGGATCACGGATTTCTTAACTTCGACGAAGTTTCCGATGTGGACGCCTGCACGGATGTCGGATCCGGGACGCAGGCGCGCGAATGGACCGACGTCGGCGCCGGGGCCGATGCGCGAATCGATCGAGTTGGTGTGAGGGCCGACGAGGGCGCCGTCGTCAACGCGCGTATTGTGCAGCACGCAGCCAGTGCGAATCTGGCAGTGCGCGCCGATGCGCGTGGATCCTAAAAGCTGCACGCCCTGCTCGATCACCGTGTCCTCGCCCGCGCTGACATCCGGATCGATCAGCACGGTTTCGGGAAAATAAATCGTCACGCCGGCATTCATCAGCTCGGCCGCCTTCCGTGCGCGCAACACCCGGTCGGCGCCCGCAAGATCGGCGCGCGTGTTGCAGCCGAGCACTTCGTTCGCATCGGCGGCGACCTGCGCGAGCACGCGTTCATTGCGCGCGCGGAGCATGGCAATCGCGTCGGTAAGATAAAGCTCGCGGTGCGCGTTTTCCGGACGCAGCGCGGCGAGGCACGGCCATAGCTTTTCGAGCGTGAAGCAATAGATCGCGGAATTCACTTCGCGAATGGCGCGCTGCTCGGCCGTCAGCGCACTATCTTCGACGATCGCGAGCACGCGCCCTTCGGCGTCGCGCACGACGCGGCCATACGCCCCGGGATCGGCCAGCTCGGCGCTCAGAATCGTGGCGGCCGCTTCGCCGCGGCGATGGGTGTCTGTCAACGCCGCCAGTGTTTCGGTGCGCAGCAGCGGCGCGTCCCCCGGCAGCACGATGGCGAGCTTGGCGCTCTTGCGGATCGCCCGCCGCGCGATCTGCATGGCGTGCCCGGTGCCGCGCTGCGGGTTTTGCAAGATCGTCTGCGCGCCCAGACTCTCGGCAAGCGTGCCGACTTCCTCAGCCTGATGGCCTATGACGACCAGAGTCTGCGCGGCCTTCAGCGGCCGGCACGCGCGGATCATCGTCTCAAGCAGCGGCCGTCCGCCCGCGCGATGCAGCACTTTCGCCAGATCAGAACGGAGCCGCGTCCCTTTTCCCGCAGCCAGAATTACGATGGAAGTATCGCCGGCAGGCATGAATGAAATCATTGTCGCTCCGGGCGCAGCCGGACGCAATGGGAACAGCGGCGACGCGTCCGTTAGGCGCCAGGGGCGCTCATTCCCTGCCCGGCGCCCTAGTTAGCCGAAAACCCGGCGGCGTTGACTCACTTGCAGTGAGGCACTAACATGTCCGTCCCATGTCAACCGCGGCCTCTCTGATCGGCCAGACGTTTTCGCATTACCGCATCATCAAGCAGCTGGGCGCCGGCGGGATGGGTGTGGTGTATGAGGCGCAGGATTCCCAACTTGGCCGCCGCGTGGCGTTGAAATTTCTTCCGCCGGAAATGGAGCAGGACACCCAGCTGCTTGAGCGCTTTCAGCGGGAGGCGCGCGCCGCTTCGTCGCTTAACCATCCGAATATCTGCACAATTCACGCGATCGAACAGCACGAGCGCCGCCATTTCATCGTGATGGAGCTGCTCGAAGGCGAGACGCTGGCGCAGAAAGCGATTCGCCAGCCGATGGAAATGGACAGGCTGCTGCCGCTATCGATCCAGATTGCTGACGCGCTGGAATCGGCACACGCCAAGGGGATCGTGCACCGGGACATCAAGCCCGCCAATCTATTCCTCACCGAGCGAGGCCAACTGAAGATTCTCGATTTCGGACTGGCGAAGATTACCGGCGGTGACCTGGTGCCGGTTGGCTCGATGACTCAGGCCCAAACCATTGCCGACAACGTCGAATTGACCTCGCCCGGCTCCGCACTGGGGACAGTTTCCTATATGTCCCCGGAGCAGGCGCGGGGACAACTTGTGGACGCACGCACGGATATTTTTTCGACAGGAACCGTGCTGTACCAACTGGCGACGGGAACGCTGCCCTTTCCGGGCGATACGTCAGCGGTGATTTTCGACGCGATCCTGAATCGTGAACCGCGGCCGGCGGGCGATCTGAATGCCTCGCTGCCTCCCGATTTTGTCCGGATCGTGGATAAAACGCTCGAGAAGGACCGCAATCTGCGCTGCCAGACGGCCACGGAATTGAAGACCGATCTCGGCCGCTTGAAGCGCGACCTCGAATCCGGCAAGCGCAAGGCGAAAGAAAAGAGCGATTCCGATCCGGGCGCGCCGAAGCAGACGGGAAAGTCCGTCGCGGTGCTCTACTTTGAGAATCTGAGCGGGGCAAAAGAAGACGAATACCTGCGCGACGGTATTACCGAAGACGTGATCACCGAGCTTTCGAAAATCCGGGGCCTGAACACGTTTTCCCGGCCCACGGTCCTCGCGTTCCGCGACAAACAGGTGACGCCCGCACAAATCGGGCAACAACTGGGTGCCGCCTATGCACTCACCGGGACCATCCGTCGTGCCGGAGCCCGGCTTCGCATCAACGCCCAACTGGTCGATACTCACACTGATTTTCCCCTGTGGTCGGAGCGTTTCGACCGCGAGATGAAGGACGTTTTCGAAGTGCAGGACGAAATGGCGCGCAAGATTGCGGAGGCTTTGCGCGTGACGCTTTCGCCGCAGGAACTGGAAGCTCTGGCGGTGAAACCGACGGAAAGCCTGCAGGCCTACGACCTCTATTTACGCGGCAAAAGATATGCGCGGCGGCAGACCCGGCAGGATCTCGAGTTCGCGCTGCAGATGTTCGAAAACGCGGTCGCCATGGATCCGGCTTTCGCGCTGGCGCACGCGGCGAGCGCCAACGCCTGCGCGATGTTCTACAGCAACTACAGCCGCGATACGGTCTGGGTGGAACGCGCGCGCGAAGCTTCGGGCAAAGCCGTGGCGCTGCGGTGGGACTTGCCCGAGGTGCAAGTGAGCCAGGCCTGGGTACTTTATGCCGCGGAACTGCACGACGAAGCGGTGCGCATGGTGCGGAAGGCGATCGAACGCAAACGTGATTGCGAGGGCGCGTATTACCTGCTTTGCCGTGCGCTGTTTGCCGCGGGCCGCTATCAGGAGGTTGTGGATGTGGCTGAGGCCGCGATCGAAGCCAGCGGCGAGGATTACAATGTCTACGTGCCGATCATGAATTCTCTCGGCGCCATGGGCAAGGAAGAAGCTCGCCGCAACATGGTGCACCGGGTTATCGTTGCGCTGGAGAACCACCTGAAACAAGTTCCCGAAGACGCTCGGGCGCGGGTCCTGTTGGGCGGAATGTATGCCGACCTGGGACGGACCGACGATTCCATGCGCGAACTCAATCTGGCCGTGACGTTGCGCGCCAATGAGGCCTCGATTCTCTACAACGCGGCCTGCGTCTACTGTGGGCTCAAGAAGAAACAACAGGCTCTCGATGCCCTATCGAAAGCGTGGACAGCCGGTTTTCGGGACGCCGTATGGGCGCGGCGCGATCCGGACCTCGCCCCTCTTCACGGCGAGCCCGAATTCGAGCGCATGTACCCGGAAAAACCCGCCAATCAGCCCGCGTCTTCTTCCAGCGCCGACTAGGCGATCTGTGATTCCGGAGCTCTTGAGTCGGAAACGTGCTACCACGAATGTAAGCCGGCCATCGAAAACCTGCAGTTCGATTCCGTCACGATCGCTGGAGCATGGCGCGAAGGGCAAATTGCGAATACGGATCAGCCTGTGCGCGGTTCTAGTCGCTTGTGTTGTGGCCGTCCTGCCTGGCGGTGCGCAGAATCCGGATAGCACCCTGAAAACCATTGAAATTTCCGCCAAGAAATATGAATTCACTCCGAGTGAAATCCACGTTAAGGCCGGCGAACATGTGCGCCTGACGGTCGATTCCGTCGATGAAACGCACGGCATCAAGCTGACCCTTTATCCCGAAGGCAGCAAAGACAAGACGATCGTTGGCTTGAAATTCGATCATCCCGAAGACAACGGCAAAGTCGAAAAGAACGTCGACCAGGTGCTGGACTTCATCGCCGAAAAACCGGGGACCTACGAATTCCAATGTGCGAAAGTTTGCGGCATGCACCACGGCAAAATGAAGGGCCAGGTGATCGTGGAGGAATAGCACAACCCGAGGCTCGCGATTCGCGCCATTGTCGATTCCCCTGGAGTAGCCATATAATCAGGGCCTTCTCGGAGGCCTCTCGTGCAGCCAGTGGCTCGAAGTGTCGGTCCAGTCAGCCTTACCGAACGCATCCAATTCATCGACGTGCTGCGCGGCATGGCGCTGTTCGGCATCCTGGCCGCCAACATGCGCGCGTTCGTCGCGCCTCTGGACACTTACGACGATATTCAGGTCCTTTTTCACGGCCGCGCGGACGTCGCCGCCCAGTTCCTGATCGATTTCCTCTTCCAGGGTAAATTTATTTCGATTTTTTCATTCCTCTTCGGAATGGGGTTCGCCATTCAGCTCAGCCGTGCCGAAGCGCGCGGGGCGAAGTTTCTTAGCTTCTATCCGCGCCGGCTGCTCGCGCTCGCCATCTTCGGCTTGATCCACGGGATTCTGATCTGGGCGGGAGACATCCTGCTCACCTACGCGATCACCGGCGCGATTCTGCTGCTGTTCCGAAACAAGCAGCAGAAAACGCTGCTGTGGTGGGCCGGCGGCCTGTTCTCGATTCCGATTGTGGTCGGCTCGACCTTCCTGTCGCTCTATTACACGCGCTTCCGCCCGCATTTCATGAATCCCAAGCCGGCGGACATGACGAAGATTTACGCCATCATTCAGATCTACGCGCACGGCACGGTTCATCAAATCCTGAAGCAAAACTGGGTGGAATGGAGGGGTTTCCTGACCGCGCAGCTGTTCTCGATTTACGCCGTCGGGCTCTTTCTGCTGGGCATGTGGGTCTGGCGCTCCGGCATCGTGCAGCGGCTCCCCGAATATCGACCGGTGCTCAAGCGCGTGTGCGCGTGGTGCGTTCCCATTGGGCTGGTCTTCAATTTTTTTGGCGCATATGAAAATGCGGTTGTGCCCAACGGCAAAGTCACTTTCGCGTTGGCGGTTTCGTCAATGGTGCACTTTTTCGGCGCGCACATTTTGGCGGCCGGTTACATTTCGGGCCTGGCGCTGATTTTTCTCAATGTGAATTTGCGGCGGTTCGTCGCGCCATTCGCGGCAGTCGGGCGGATGGCGCTCACGGATTACCTGATGCAATCCGTGCTCTGCACGCTGTTCTTCTATCACTACACCACCGGTCTCTTCGGGCGCGTCGGGCCGGCCATGGCGCTGATCCCGACCGTGGTCCTCTACTCCGCGCAGGTGGTGTTCAGCAACTGGTGGCTGCGGCACTATCGTTTCGGCCCCATGGAATGGCTGTGGCGCGGGCTGACCTACGGAAAATTCCCGTCGATGCGCAAAGGCGAGGCCGAGCCGGTGATCGACGCACTGCCCGGCGACGCGGCGTCGCCGCTTCCCGCTTCGACCACGTCAGAGTAGCTTGTCGGGCGTGATCGGCAGGTCGCGCACGCGCTTGCCCGTGGCGTGGAATACCGCGTTTGCTACGGCAGCGCCCGTTCCCGTAATACCGATTTCGCCGATTCCCCGCGCGCCCACCGAATTGAAATTCGTGTCCGGGATATCGATGGCGGAAACGTCGATGTCGCCGATGTCCGCGTTCACCGGCACGCGATACTCGCCCAGATTCGCGTTGGCGACGCGGCCGGTGGATGGGTCGATGTAGGTATCTTCGTGCAGCGCCAGGCTCACGCCCCACACAATTCCTCCCACGAATTGATTCGTCGCCGTCTTCGGGTTGATCAGCCTCCCCACATCGAACACGGCCACGATTCGCGGAACCCGAATCATCCCCAGATCGGGATCCACACTCACTTCCGCGAACACGGCGCCGAACGAATGGTGCGCGAATTTCGTTAGCTCTTCACCGGGCCGCGTCTGCGCAGCGCCTTCGATGGGTTTTCCACCGCGGCGCGCGATCAGCTCCACAAAGGTTTCCGTACGGCCCGGCGTGGACTTGCGAAAAATCTTGCCGTCCCTGAACTCGATTTCGTCTGGCGCGGCGCCATGCGCCACCGACGACGGGTCTCCGACTGCGGCATCGATCAGCAGACGCCGCGCCTCGCTCGCCGCAGCCTTCACCGCGGGCATCACGCTCGCCGTGCTCATCGAACCCGCCGCTACGGGCGCTTGGGGTAGCGTCGAGTCACCTACCTTTGCATCGATCAATTCCACCGGCACTTGCATCACGTCCGCGGCAACTTGCGTCATGATCGTATACATTCCATTGCCGATTTCTTCCGAGCCGGAGCCGACCAGCACGCGCCCGTTCGAAAGCAAGCGCACGAATGCCGAGGCGGCGATGCGGTTCGCCGGATAGGTTTCCGTGGCCATGCCCCATCCCACAAGCTGCGATCCGTTTTTCATCGAACGCGGCTCGGGATTCCGCCGTGACCAGCCGAACTTTTCCGCGCCCCGTGAATAGCACTCGCGCAGGCTCTTCTCCGTGAACGGTTTCTTCGTGTGCGGATCGACGTCGGTGTAATTCAGCAGCCGCAGCTCGAGCGGATCGATCTGGAGCGTGTATGCAAGCTCGTCCATCGCCACTTCCAGCGCGTACGTGCCCGTGGCCACGCCCGGCGCGCGCATGTAGGTCGGAGTGCCCAGATTCAGCGGCACGATGCGCGATACAGTCGCCACATTCTCGCATGCATACATCACTCGCGTGGGAAACGCGGACGACTCCAGATAATCCTCCAGCACGGACGTGTTCGCGTGCACCTCGTGGCGAATCGCCGTCAACTTCCCATCGTTTGTGGCGCCAAGCGTCAGGTGCTGATGCGTGCGCGGACGCGCACCGATGGGACCGAACATCTGCGGCCGGTCGAGCACGATTTTCACCGGGCGGTTCACGTGTCGCGCGGCCATCGCCGCCAGCACCACGTGCGACCACACCTGCCCTTTGCAGCCGAATCCGCCGCCGATAAACGGCGCAAGGACCCGCACGTTTCCTTCCGGTAGGCCGAACACGCGCGAAAGCGTCTGGCGAACTCCGAACACGTTTTGCGTCGCGTCGTGCACGATGAGCTGATCGCCATCCCATTCGGCGAACGTTGCGTGCGGCTCCATGGGGCTATGATGTTCGATCGGCGTCGTATAAATCTGATCGATTCTGACCGCCGCTTGCGCCAGGCCCGCATTCACATCGCCCCAGCTCATGTCGCCGGGCTCGTTGTTGTGGCTGAATGTGTACGACGCGGGAAACCCGGCGTAGAAGTCGAGCTTCGCCGGAGTCTGGTCGTACGTGACCCGCACCATGTCCGCAGCCGATTGCGCCGCGTGAAGCGATTCGGCAATGGCGATCGCGATCGGTTGGCGGTTGTAATTCACGGCGTCGTCCTGCAGCAGTGAAAGCCGTTTTTCGGGCGAGCTAAGCTTCGCGGTGTTTTGCGGCGTCATCACCGCGACCACGCCGGGCAGCCCTGCCGCTTCCGCCGTATCCATGCGCGCGATGCGTCCGCAAGGAATCGTGCTCTGCACGATCACGCCGTAGGCAATTTTCGACGCCGTGAATTCCGCGGAATATTTTGCGGCGCCGGTTACTTTTAGCCTGCCGTCGACCCGCGTCAGGGGCTCGCCGATCACAGTCATGCCAAGCCTCCGGCGGTTGCCAACGCGCGGGCCACGCAGCGCTGCACCAGGGTGACCTTGAATGCATTGTCCCGCTGCGGCTTCGCGCCAACGACGGCGGCTTGCGCCGCGCGTTGGATCGAAGATTCATCGAGCGGGTTGCCGATGAGCGCTTGCTCCGCGTCCTTCGCGCGCCAGGGTTTATGCGCCACTCCTCCGAGCGCGATCCGCGCGCTGCGAATGCGCCCGCCGCCGTCCCCGCCCTCGAATTCGAGCGCGGCCGCCACCGAAACCAGCGCGAATTCGTAGCTCGCGCGGTCGCGTACCTTCAAATAGTGCGAATGCGCTGAGTAAGGTGAGCGTGGCATGTCGATCGAGAGAACCAGCTCATCGGGCCTCAGCGTAGTGTCGATCGACGGCGTGTCCCCGGGCAAGCGGTGAAACTCATCAATCGCGATGGTCCGCTCACCCTGCGCGCTGCGTACGCGGATCGTGGCGTCCAGCGCCGCAAGCGCCACGCACATATCGGAAGGATGCGTGGCGATGCACGCGCCGCTCGCTCCGAAAATCGCGTGAATTCGATTCACGCCGCCAATTGCGCCGCACCCGCTGCCGGGGGTCCGCTTGTTACATGCCGGAAATCCCGTGTCCATGAAGTAATAGCAGCGCGTGCGTTGCAAGAGATTGCCGCCGTTCGTCGCCATGTTGCGAAGCTGCGGCGACGCACCGGACAAAATCGCCCGTGCGAGCAGCGGATAATTCGTTCGAACCAGCGGATGACTGGCGGTATCGCTATTACGCGCCAGCGCTCCGATTCGCAGGCCGCCGCCGGGCAAGTCTTCGATCGCGCGTAGGGGAAGATGATTGATGTCGATCAGCATCGGTGGCTTTTCGACGCCGTTCTTCATCAGGTCGATCAGATTGGTGCCGCCTGCCAGAAATTTCGCGCCCGAATATTCCGCGATGGCGCGGAGCGCGGTTTCCGCCTGCTCGGTCCGCTCATATCCGAATGGATTCACGCTCGCCCCTCGTGGTTTGCGCGGCTTCCTTGCCAAACGCTTTCGACCGCCGCGATGATTCCGGGATAAGCGCCGCAACGGCAGATGTTTCCGCTCATGCGCTCGCGGATTTCAGCTGGCGTCAACTCCGCCGCGCCAGGCGCGCCAATATCCGCTGTCACAAAGCTCGATTCGCCGGCGCGAGCTTCATCCAGCATCGCCACGGCGGAGCAGATCTGGCCCGGCGTGCAGTAGCCGCATTGCATCCCGTCATGTTCGAGGAACGCCTCTTGCATCGGATGAAGCCGGCCGGCCAGCGCGAGGCCTTCGATCGTAATGATTTCTTCTCCGTGATGTGCAGCGGCCAGCGAAAGGCAGCTATTGATGCGGCGCCCGTTCGCCAGCACCGTGCAGGCCCCGCACTGGCCGTGGTCGCAGCCTTTTTTCGTGCCGGTTAGGTCTAGATCGTTGCGCAATAGATCCAGAAGCGTGACGCGTGGGTCGAGAGAAAGTTCATGGCGCTTTCCGTTGATGGTGAGCGCGACGGGGACCGCCCCAGGGCGGATCGCGGGCGGGGCTTCCGACAGGGTGCCTGGCTCCTGCGCCGCTCCGGATGACACCGCGAAGGGACTCAAGCCGAGCGCCATTCCACCGGCCACGCTGCCGGCGGTCACAACGAATTCGCGGCGCGTGACGCTCCATCGAATTAGAGCTGTGTGAGGCTTCGGTGCTTGGTCTCCCTTCGGATTTCGCTCCTGAATCACGCCAGGCTCCATGTGCCGCAGACGGTGAACGACCCGGCGCGCGATTCGCTCGCGCCACAACTAGATCCTATCGAGACACGCAGGCCGAACAACCCGGTCAATCTTGTATGCGGCTGCGTGGCGGGCTGTATTTCGATCGAGAACGACCAAGATATCGACTCGATTGACTTTGCCTCGGCGAAAGCATAGCTAGGAGGTCGATTCCCCGGAGAAGTACGATGCTCGCAGAGGTGCAAGAATGATCTGTTCGCTGTGCGCGGCGGAAAATCCCATCGACGGCCGCTACTGCCAAAAGTGCGGCGCGCTGCTGCAGGGCCAGCGGGGAATGCCGCTACAGCCGCACGATTTTGAAGCGGCGAATGCGCCCTATACCGGTCCGGGAGGAACTAGCGGAAAAGCGATCGGCAGCCTGGTCTGCGGACTGATCTTTTTCTTTTTCCCCAGCTCGATCGTCGCGATTATTTTGGGCCACTGGGCGCTCGCAGAAATTCGCCGTTCCGGCGGGCGTTTGACCGGCAGCGGGATGGCGAAAACGGGTCTGGTGCTCGGATACGCGGGTATTACGATCGTTCCAATCCTGATCGTCGCGGCGGTTATGGTTCCGTATATGCGGCGCACGCGCACGATGGCAAATGAACTCGCGACGGTTCGTGCGCTCCGAAAAATTATCTATGCCGAGAACGAGTTTAACGACTCGTACGCCAACGGCTTCTCTCCGGACCTGGCAACGATTGGCGGCGCCGGTCGCGGCGTGGACACTTGCGACCGCGCGAGACTGATCGACGATGCTCTGGCGTCGGGAAACTTGAAAGGCTACCGGTTGATGTACGACGCGACGGGACCCCACCTTTCTCAGGAGGGTGCCGCGGCGCGAGGATGTACGCGCGCGGGCTCGAAGAACTTCGAAATCCACGCCGAGCCCGTTACGCGGGGAAGTCCGGCGCAACCCAGCTTCTTCGCGGATCAGACGGGAGTGATACGCTGCAACCGCTCGGGCCCGGCGACGGCCAAAAGCCCGCCGTGGCGCCTGCAAATTCCGGAGTTCCCATTCGGACCATCTGGATTGCCCTAGCTCAGGTCGCAGCGGTGGCGGGATTGTGCGCCGATTGCCGTTCGGCGGCCAGGCGGGGTTCGTGCGCCACGGTCGTCTCTTTCCAGCAGGATCGATCTTCCAGCAATCGCGTGACGAGCTGTGTGTGCAGCGCGTGACCCGCCTTGTGCGCCACGATGCGTCCTTGAATCGGCCGGCCCACCAGCGCCAGATCCCCGATCAAATCCAGCGCCTTGTGGCGCCCAAATTCGTCGGGAAATCGTAGCGGGCCGTTCAAGATCGAATTGTCGTCCATCACAATCGCGTTCGCGAGTGAGCCACCGCGAATCAACCCCATCTTTTGCAGGGCCAGCAGCTCTTTTACGAACGTAAATGTCCGCGCGGGAGCCAGTTCCCGGCTGAACGATTCGCGCGTAACGGCCATCTCGATTTCCTGCGGCCCGGCGCAGGGATGGTGATAGTCCACGAAACAGTGAATGCTGAAATCGTCCGCCGGATAGATTCCGATGCGGCGGTCGCCGTCTGAGAATTCCAGCGGCTTCATTACCCGGATGTAGTGCCGCGGGCGACGCAAGCGGCGCGTGCCCGCTTCGGCCAGCATTTCGATGAACGGCCGTGAAGAGCCGTCAAGAATCGGCAGCTCCAGCGCATTGATTTCGACGTAAATATTGTCGATCCCGCAGCAATAGAGCGCGGCGAGCAGGTGTTCGGTGGTCGAAATCAGCACGCTCTGCTTCATCAGGCTGGTGGCGTAACTGACCCGCGCCACGTTGGCAACGTGCGCGGCAATTTCGAAATTGTCGAGGTCGACACGCCGGAATACGACGCCGGTATCGGCCGGGGCCGGCACCAGACGAATGTGGCTTTCGACGGCGGTATGAAGCCCGATGCCCTCAATCTCGACAGGGCGCTGTATCGTGGTTTGCGTAGGCATTTAGAGGGGGAGTTCCGGGACTTATTATCAATCACTTACGGTCATGACTCTGGCCAAGCCCGACAAACGTTGTAATTGTACAACACTTGAGCCAATTCCGACGTGATTCAAATCAAACGTGTTCCCGGCTCGCCAACCAGGATCGGCATTCCCCGGCGCCCATGTATCACGCCTGCACTCAATGCGCAAGGGGCACGATGCGACAAGATAAGCCCTGCCCGGGACACGCCGGGCTGGGGGAGATTGTCTGCACCCATGGACACGCGTAGAATCGGGTCAGCCCTGACGAACAAAATGGCCGCCCCATTCAACATTCTGCCCAACGATTCCGTACCGCCGCCCGGCGGGCCCGCGCGGCCGCCGTGGCTGAAGGTGCGATTTTCGGGGGGCACGAATTTCCGCATGTTGGACAACATCATGCGCACCCTCAATCTCCACACCGTCTGCGAGAGCGCCCGCTGTCCGAACATGGGCGAGTGCTGGGAGCATCGGACGGCGACGTTTATGATTCTCGGAGATATTTGCACGCGGGCTTGCGGATTTTGCGCTGTGCCGAGCGGCAAACCTGCGGGCCCGCCAGAAGAGGATGAGCCGGGGCGGGTGGGCGAAGCGGTGGCACGGATGGGATTGCGCTACGCCGTGGTTACTTCGGTGAACCGCGACGATCAAAAGGATGGCGGGGCGGCCATTTTCGCGCGCACGATCGCGGAAATCCGCGAACGCGTGCCGGATTGCAAAGTGGAAGTGCTGATCCCGGACTTTCGAGGCGATTGGAACGCGCTGGGGATGGTGATGGCGGCGCGGCCGGACGTGCTCAATCACAATATGGAGACTGTCCCGCGGCTTTATCGGCGGGTTCGCAAGGGCGCGGTGTATGAGCGTTCGCTCGAGCTGTTGCGCCGGGCGCTAGAAATGGCGCCGGATGTTCCCACAAAGACCGGAATGATGCTCGGGCTGGGCGAAACGCGCGACGAAGTGCTGGCCGCGATGGAGGAGATCGCCGCGCAAGGCACGCACATCCTGACGCTGGGGCAATACATGCAGCCGACGCGCGAGCATCTTCCGATCGAGCGCTACGTGCATCCGGACGAGTTCGCGGAGTTCAAGCGCCTGGGTGCACAGATGGGATTCAAGCACGTGGAAGCCGGGCCGCTGGTTCGTTCCTCCTATCACGCCTTCGAGCAGGAAGAAGCCGCGCGAAGCTAGCACACGTACGAAGCTAGGCCCCGGGAAAACCCGGGTTGAACACACGCAGCAAGAGTCCGCAGCCGCTCTTCAGTACGACGTTTCCCTTCGCCAACTTCAGCTCGATCTCGCCCGTCGCGTCGGCCGACGCGTTGTGGTCGGCGGGCCCGATCGTCACGTCCGGCAGGCCGTAGGTTCCGCAGGCATCCGAGGAAAAAAGCCACAGCGCTTGGGCACGCTCGCCCGTGCCGTCGTTACGGCAGCCGCGCGCGGGATTGGGATCCAGACGGACCAGGACGCCGCCCTCCACTGGCTTGCCGACGACCCCGGATCGATTCCTCACGGGTCCTCCGCCTCGATACACCACATCGCCGCCGATTTGCACCGTCGTCCACGAGTTCGATGACGCCGTGGGATCGGAATTTCGCGGAAGCTGCGCCTGACGAACCTCCTGATCCGACGCGATGGCGCGCAATCGCAGGGTCAGCAGGACATTTTCATTCGCCAGACGCAGGGTGTCGAACCGAAACGAGATGCTCCCGCCGTCGGTGCCCGACCCGGGCCGAACGCTGATGACTTTCCCGAGCAACGTTGCGCGAGCCGCAATCTTCGCGTCGCCGGGCAGCGGCACGTCCTGCATCACGCGCGCCGTGATCAACTGGCCGACCTTTGTGTTCTTCGAAGAAATGGATGTCTGGAGCTGCGCGGGAATCATGCTGCTGTCGGGGACCGCCGTGCCGCCGCGCGTAGCACTCGCCGTGAGCAGCAGTGTCATCAAGAATCCGAACTGGAGCGCGCGAAACATGACTGCGTCGCCGACATTCTAATGCGCACCGAACCCCGATAGATAGCGGACCGATGAATGAATCGAGACACGTCAGTGCAGGTTGGCCAGAAACTGGCCGGCAACATCGCTGGCGCGCGCGGCGCAGACGGCATCCGCAGGCTGCGAGTTTTGCGCGGCGTGAAAATATTCGGCGGCCTTGGCGTTGCGGCCAAGCTCAGCGTTCAGATTTCCTGCAAGCAACAAGAAAACGGGATTGTGCGGATAGCGCGTGGCGAGCGGCTCCGCGGCCGCGAGCGCCTCTTCGTAATGTTCGTCGTAGGTTCGCAGATTCCGCGCGAGATAAAAGCTCGAATCGACCGACATCCATGCGCCGCGCTCGATTCCCAGGCGCATCTGGCGCATTCCTTCCTGCTTGTTTCCTCCGGGAAGGCCCATGAAAAATCGCAGCATGCGGGCGATGGCCGAAAGGGTGTCGATGTAGTAGTTGTAGAGGCCGATTCCGGCGGTGGCGTCGGCCATATCGGGATCGAGTTCGAGCGCGCGCATGAATTCGGCGCGGCCGGAGACGCCGGCGTGGGCGATGGCGCGCTTTTCATCGCGGAGAGAATAGAGGCGCGCCTTCAACGCATAGCCGAGCCCGGCATAGACGTGCACGTCGGCCGTGTCGGATGTCGCGATCTGCGCGCGCGCGAGGTCGATGGCTTTGTCGGCCAGCGCGAAATAGGCATCGTCCTCGGGCTCTTTGGAACGATGCCAGGCGTCGAACTGGCCCCATTTGATTTCGCAGGCCGCGCAATAGAATTTCCACCACTCCGCCTCGCCCTCCAGCAGATAGCCGACCGGGCTTTGCGGCTGCGCACGTTCGATGTCGCGAGCCGCAGCGATGCCGGCATCCGGATCGCCGGTGTAAATATAATCCAGCGCCTGCTGGACCTGCGGAGAAAGCGTAAGGCGGCCGGCTCGCGCGGGAGTTGCCAACAGCACGGAGGCTACCAAGCAGAAAAATACGCGAACCTTCATTTCACCCTCTTGAGCCATCCGGCGAGCCAGGCCGCGGTGACGTACATCGCGAAACATTCCAGCGCGAAGGGAAGGAAGCCCAAATAACCCGGCGCGGGCATCTCGAAAATCTTCGTCTGCTGGAACATCGGAAACGTATAGTGCCATTTCGCGTGCGACCATTCATTCCAGAATTCCCAGAGCCATCCGCAAATCCATCCGGAAGCCAGAAAACCATAGAAGCGCCGCGCAAAACCATCGGAGAGGTCCCCCAGGAACGAAGGTAGCCGCAGTCGGTGATTGAGCGGATCGAGCAGCAAGATAAATCCGAGCCAGATCAGCGTGAAAAGGTATGGCGCGATGGCCTGCGGCACAACGAGCGGCACGATCAGGCAAGCCGCGCCGACGATCATCACCACAATTTCGGCGGTCGCGGAGATTTTCCACGGCTCGATGGGCACCGCGGGCAGCAGCCCCTGCACCAAGTCCGCGGTTTCGAAAATCGCGGGTGTAATGGTGGCGAAGGACCACGCGTAGCCGAGCAGCGCGGCCGGCCATTCGTGCGGCACGCCGACATAGGTCCAGTTCTGGAGCCGGGTGTTATAAGCCTCGAAAATCAGCCATAACGGAATTGAGAGAAACGCCATCTGCGCCAGAACCTTTGGCGCGTCGTGCAAGCGCGACCGGCCGGTAATCGCAAAGACGGCGGCATCGGCCATCAGGATGTACGCGCTCCAGGCAATCGGCGTGAAATATGTCGCCACCGGATCGACGCCGCGAAAAAGGAGAATCTCCGCGCAAACTAGGGTGACGGTTCCCAGCCACCCATGAGCGGGGAATTCGCGGCGGCGCCGCACCCGGAAATATCGCCCGACCAAAATCCCGATCGTGGCGGCGGTGATGCACAGTCCGATCGAGAGCCGCACCGGGATGAGGAGGGCGAATGCGTCCATGAGATTCGGCGAGTATGGTAGCGCAGGAATGCGCAGTTTTCGGCGGGAGCCGTAGCGTTTCTTGCTATGCTCGGCGGGCCTTTTCAGCGGCAAACACCAAGAAAGACTGACCCCGGAGGCACCCTGATGCAGAGGACTCCAACGCTTTGAATGGCAAGGCAAAACTCGAGCGCGGGCTGGGATTGGTTGAAGCAACTTCGCTGAACATGACGTTCATGGTCGGCATCGGCCCCTTCGTGGTGATTCCGATCGTAATCAAGGCGATGGGCGGCCCCGGGAGCCTGTTCGCATGGCTCGCCGGCGCAGCGCTCGCGCTCTTTGACGGCTGCATCTGGGCGGAGCTCGGCGCGGCAATGCCGCAGGCCGGAGGAAGCTACGTCTATTTGCGCGAAGCGTACGGAGCCGAGCGCTGGGGCCGGCTGCTCTCATTCCTGTATATCTGGCAAACGCTGTTTCAGGGGCCGCTGAGCATCGCGTCGGGCGCGCTGGGGTTCGCAAACTACTCCACCTATTTTTTGAACAACCTGCCGGGCGAATGGGCGGCCCGCGCCGGGCCGTACTCCACCAAGACGGTCGCGGCACTTGTGGTCTTGATTGTTGTCGCACTGCTCTACCGGCGCATCACGGAGATCGGCCGCATTTCAATCGTGTTCAGCGCGATCGTGATCGCCACGATTCTGTGGATCATTTCCGGCGGCGTGACGCATTTCGATGCGCACCGCGCCTTCGATTTTTCCGGCATGCGTTGGGGTTCGTCTTGGGTGCTCTGGGCTGCGCTGGGCCACGGCACGGTACAGACCGTTTACAGCTATCTGGGCTATTACAACGTGAACAACCTCGGCGGCGAGATGAAAAGCCCCGAGAAGAATATTCCGCGCGCGATCTTCATTTCGATCATCGGCATCACGGCGCTCTACCTGGCAATGCAAACGAGCATCCTGGCAGTCATCCCCTGGCGCGAAGCCGCGGAATCGAAAGCGATCGCCAGCGCGTTCATCGAGCGGCTGTACGGCAGCCAGTGGGCGGCCGTCGTGACAATCCTGATACTGATCACCGCGATGGGCAGCGTCTTCGCGGCGATGCTGGGCTATTCGCGCGTGCCTTACGCCGCGGCCGCGGACGGGAATTTTCTCCAAATCTTCGCGCGCCTGCACCCCACGAAGCATTTCCCCTACGTTTCGCTGTTGGCGCTGGGCGGCGCGGCGCTTATCTTCTGCCTGGCACTGAGCCTGGGCCAGGCGATCCGCTCCATCCTGGCAATGCGTTGCCTCATCCAATTTATCGGCCAGGGCGTGGGGCTGGTCGTGCTGCGCCGGCGCTGGGGGAGCGCGCGGCTGCCGTTTCGAATGTGGCTGTATCCTCTGCCGGTCGTGATCGCAATCGCCGGATGGGCTGCGCTTTTCGTCGCCACCGGGCGCAAGCCGATGCTGGCGTCGCTGGCTGCGGCAACCGCCGGGATTCTTGTATATTTGGTGCGCGCGCGATGGATGCGGCAATGGCCTTTCCAGGAGATTGCTTGATGCGTAGAGTTCCAGCCAGAAAGAATTTCGCGGCGATGGCAGCAATCCTACTCGCTGTCGCGGCCGCCCAGGCCGCGATTCCCGCCGCATCCGCGCAGTCGCTCGAGGACACCGTGCAGGCGATCGAAAAGGCGCGCGTCACGACGCGAATTCTTTACGTCACGGCACACCCGGACGACGAAACCGCCAGCCTGCTGGCCTACCTTTCACGCGGTTTGTATGCGGACGTGGCGCTGCTGACGATCACACGCGGCCAGGGCGGCCAGAACGCGATTGGTCCAGAGCAGGACGCGCCGCTGGGCATCGTGCGGACCACCGAGCTGCTCGCCGCGGATTCGCACTACGGGACCCATCAATTCTTCACGCGCGCCGTGGACCCAGGATTTTCGAAAAGCCCCGAGCGCACCATGAAAATCTGGGGAGATCAGATTCCGCTGGAGGACATGGTCCGCGTAATCCGCATGTACCGTCCGCAGGTGGTAATCAATGGATGGGGCGGCGTGCATTTCGGACACGGGCAGCATCAAGCGAGCGGCCTGCTGACGCCCAAAGCGATTGCCGACGCCGCCGATCCCACGAAATTCCCCGAACAGATTGCCGAAGGGCTGCCGGCATGGAAGGTGTCGCTCGAATTGCGCCCTGGAAATTTCGGATTCGGCCCGAACCCCACCACCACCGCTCCTGGAGGCGTCACGCTGCCGGTGAACAACGTTTCGCCGCTGTGGGGCCAGAGCTACGTGGAGATGGGCATGGACGGCCATGCGCAGCATCGTTCGCAGGGCACTCCGTCGTTTTACGGCAATCCGTTTTTCCGCCGGCCGCCGGTGCTGGTCGTCGAGCATGGGCAGCAAGGCGGCGGTTCGTTCGACGCGAAGGAGCTGGCGGAGTCGATTTCGTCGCTTGCAGGCCGCTATGAGCACTGGCAATCGGCGATGGCGCCGGCATTGGCAGCCGCGGATCAGGATTTAGCGGCCGCTTCGAGATCGGCACTGGCGCTCGACCGCGCTGCCGCGGCGAGTTCGCTGGCAAGAGCGGGCAAAGAAATCGCCGCGTTGCGCAGCTCCGTCGCCGCGAACGGCGATTCTGCAGCTGGCGCGCTCTACGAGATCGACCAGATCGCCAAGCGAATCGACGCCGCGCTGGTAGATGACGTCGCGCTCGCCGTTGATACGCAGGCGAATCGCCACGAGCTGGTTGCCGGCGAGGATTTTACGGTTGATGTGAATTTTCTGGATGAACCCGCGACGCCCGCAAAATGGAAAGTGGACCCCTCGAGCCTGAAAGTGCCGGAGGGGTGGACTTCGAAGCTCGACGATGCCGATGCGAAGGGCAAAACCTTCCACTTCACCGTTTCAGTGCCTGCCGAAGCGAAGCCGCCCGGTTCGCCCGCCGACGCCGTGCTTCCGTTTCCACCGGCGCTGGTGAGCCTCGATCTGCGGATGAGCGTCGATGATTACGATTTCACCTACCAGAAGGCCGTCGAATCCGCGGAAGCGAAGACCACGGCGATCGTCGTCTATCCGCTCGAGCTTGTGCCGGCGGTCACCTTGACTGTGGAGCCCGCGCAGGTGATGGTTCCCGAGAAGCGCGCCGGGGCGCCCGTCGATTTGCTCGCGCGCGTGCGTTATCACGGCACGAAGCCAGCCAGCGTTTCGATCGGCCTCGATGCACCCGAGGATTGGAATGCTTCGCCGGTCGCGGCGCTCGATTTCAAACAAGCCGGTGATCAATTGGTACGCTACGTCGTGAAAGCCCCGGCGAAAATCGCGCCCGGCGCCTATACGCTGCGTCCTTATGCCAAGCTCGGCGACGATACGTTTCGCACCTCGGTCGAGCCGATTCCCACGCTGTCGACGCGCAACTTCAGCCAGCCGGCCGATGTGACCGTGCATATGCTCGACCTCACCGTGCCCGCCGGGCTGCACATCGGCTATATCGCCGGAGACAACGATGTGCTGCCGGAAACTCTGCGGCAGGTGGGAATCCAGGTGGATCGGCTCGATGAAGTGACGTTGGCGTTCGGCGATCTGAGCCGCTTCGACGCGATCGTGGTTGGCATCCGCGCCTACGAGCTGCGGCCCGACGCGATGGCGGCGAATCCGCGCCTGCTCGATTACGTGCAGAACGGCGGCACGCTGCTGGTCCTCTACGAGCGCGATTTTGCGTGGGCCAAGCTGCTGCCGGCTCCCTTCCGCGCTGAGATGGACCCGAAAGGGGCTGTTCGCGTCACCGATCAGAATTCTCCCGTGCGGCTTCTGGCGCCGGATAGCCCTCTGCTGAATTCGCCGAACAAGATCACGCTCGACGATTTCAAGGGCTGGGGACAGGAGCGCGGCCTTTATTTCTGGAGCACCTGGGATTCGCGCTATCGGCCCGTGCTCGGCCTCACCGATCCGGGCGAGCCGGAAGCGACAGGCGGCCTTGTGTACGCGCATGACGGCAAGGGGCTGTACATTTACACCGGCCTGTCGTTTTTCCGCGAGCTGCCTGACGGGGTTCCCGGCGCGTATCGATTGTTCGTTAACCTGCTGAGCCAGACGCTTCATTCTGCGCCTCGAAAATAAGCGATCGCCGCCGGCACCGCTGTGCTTCATTGCGACACATAGCGCCACTTCCGCTTGCCGGTCGATTTTCGCTTCGTGCTATGCTCCCAGCCGATCCGAGAAGGAGGTCGCTTTACGATGAAGCTTGAGAATTCGGCGCTGCAGCGCCGGCTGATCGGCGTGCTCGCCGCGATATTCATCCTGGCTCTTACCTGCAATTCCTCATTCGCGCAGAAAAACAAGAACGGCAAGAACAACTCGCAACAGCAGGACGACCCCAACCCCGTGCCGGTTCCCGTGGGTTCCGATGCCGACCAGATCGAAGGAGATATCGGCCAGATGCTCGCCGCTTTCCAGCTTGGCAACGTCGACCTGATGCACAAGTATTATTCGGATAGCGTGACGTTCGTAAGCGGCGATTTCGCTCCGCCGATCATGGGTTGGCAGAATTACGTCCCGTTGTACGAGCGCCAGAAGGCTGCGTTCGCGTCCATGCAGCTCGTGCGCCGCAATACGATCATCTTCCCGCACGGCGACGTGGCCTGGGCCATGTATCAGTGGGAATTCAGCGCTCTATTGAACGGAGCGCCCTACGATCTGCGCGGGCAAACTACGCTGGTCTTCAACAAAGTGGGGGGAAACTGGCTGATCGTGCACAACCACACATCATCGACCCCCACCCAGACTGCGCAGGCACCCATGCAAACACACGCAGCCACACTACCGTTGCCTGCGACGGCGAAGCCCTAGCCCGATCAACGGCGACGTGAGAAAGTCGGAAAAGCTAGAAGCTTTGGAGGCTTTGGTATGCCCAGAGTCCGGCCACCGACACGAGCAACGCACCTGACACAATCATCAGTGCGATGATCGGCCGCCCGAGCTTTTCAATCCGGGCGACCAGCGCGGCCTGATCGCGCGCCATGGAATCTCCCGCGGCGTCCAGAAAAATCTGATCCTCTTCCCGGTTTTCGAGGGCGCTGCGGTAGATCCACATGAAGACCAGAACGGCTGTAACGACACCCCAGGCTAGCAGCAGGATCTGAAGAGTTCCCATACAAACCTCCCCTGCCCGCGGGTCGTGGGGACTGTGCTAGGCGGCGTCCGGCCCGTGCGGGCCCTTCGGCTCAATTGGGCGGGATTATAGCACCAACGCGTACCGAGGGTGTCAGGAGGCTGGCCGTTCGGGCTTCCTGGGATCCTCAGGAAGGAATCGCTTACCGGCGCTCGTCCGGGAACGAAATGCCCCAAAAATTCCGGCCAGGATAGAGAATCTCGACTCCCAGCTCGAAGGAGCCGTGATCCTTGCGTTCCCGCACGGCGATCACGCGAAATTCACGCCTCTCCTGCGAAAGCCCGTGCAGAACCTCGATGCGGGACCCGATCTCCGGCAAGAATGGCAGGCGCAGCAGTGCGCCGGTGCGGCTGACGGAAATCGCTTCGGCGGACGCGTCGCGCGCCTCGCCATTCATTTCAGGGGATCGGACTCTCACCGGGATGCGAATGTGGACGCGGCTCGACCGGCGGCGCTCCAGCATCGCGCGGGCAGTTGCCATGGTTGCCCTCCTCTCGCTCGCGACTGCAAAATAACTGTAGGGTGCGCCCGCCCTGGGGTCAATGGTACTTCGCCGCGGCGTGCTTCGTTGACAAACCAAGGGCTGCGCGGCAATATGGTTTCGCCTCGCTTTGCCGCACGAAATGCCCAAGTGGCGGAATTGGCAGACGCGCTAGCTTCAGGAGCTAGTTCTCGCAAGGGAGTGGAGGTTCGAGTCCTCTCTTGGGCACCAACTTAAGCATCGTTGGAATGATCTCTTGAAGCAAAAGCGTATCTGCCCCACCCGACCGCAGGGCCCGATCAAATGTCACCAGCTTTACGCCTGTCACGGCTGCGAACGTGAGTAGGTAGGCGTCGGACCATACCTTTGGGGAACGGCTGGCGAGCCGAGATCGAGTTCGGAATTCAGTCTCGAATCCGTCAGGCTCAGCCACAAAAGCTATACGGCTGTCTGCCCAGACCTGATTCCGCACGATCCCAGCGCGGGCCATTGTTTTGGCGTCATTCCCCAGGATTTTCTCAGTCGTAAGAAGTCTCAGAACCGCGAGTTCGGTAAACCTGCAGAAAAAGAACTGTTCGTCGCTTGACTCTTCAAACCATCGTCTCGCTCTTTCCGAATGGATGTACCGGTTCCAGAAAAGAGCGAACCAGACAAAGCAGCGCGAGCGCGCCGTGCCCCAGACCTTCGTGCAGGACTTCCGCCAGCGTCGCCCAAATCAGGCTGATGGCGCAGACCGTCAGGGCATCGTCGTTTCCTACCGGCAGAACGGTCGTCGCAGCCGCAGCCATGGTTCAAATCTTTGTACGCTCGGCGCCGCTTTGTTATTTCGCGGACTGGAGCAATTTCTCCGCGTACAGCGCGCCGGCGGGCGTTTCTTCGTGTTTGAAATAGACGAACACGTCGCCGTTGTGCGCTGCATCCGTCACTCTTTTCGAAATCGCCTTGCGCGCGCCAGCGGAGTATTCGCTCATTCGCAATCGGAAATATCGGAAGTTCGCGGTAGCAATCTCGGGAGTCTTCAGCTTGTCGCTTTCCGCTTCGCACAGCGCCACGTTCGCGCGGCCCAGCCGGTCATACACATCGTCCGTAAACCACGACGCGTGCCGAAATTCCATCGCCGCGTGCATGCCTCGCGGCAAATCTGCTAGAAACTCGTCCAGCAGCGCCAAATCGCATTTCAGGTTCGGCGGGAGTTGAAACAGCACCGGTCCGAGCTTTCCGGCTACGCGCAGCGGTTTGAGTGTATTAATGAATTTCGACGTGGCCGCGCCCACGCCGCGCAGCCGCTTGATATGCGTGATCGACTGGCTCGCCTTCACCGCGAATTTAAATTCCGCGGGCGTCGCCGCGATCCATCCGGCGAGGACCTTCCTTGTCACTGGGCGGCGAAATGTGTAGTTCAGTTCGACGGAATTGAGCCGCGTGGCGTAATAACCGAGAAATTTTGCGGCCGCAAGCTTCGCCGGATAGAAATCGGGCTTCCAGCTCGCATAAGACCATCCAGAGGCGCCCGCGTAGATTTTCCCCATGTTGTTTTCGCCCGCCGCCCGTTGAGGGCAAGCTGTCACCGCTCGGGCGCGCAACTCTATAACACAAGCCCCGATGATTTTGCGATAGTATCCGGCTGGTGCGCGCGATGTCGCGCAGCCGGAGGCGCCGGAAATGGCTTTCACCCACGTGTTGATCGCGATGGCCAGCGGCCCCCAGGTCACGTTTCCGCAAGGCCCGGCCATCACGGAACAGATCGCTCTGCGGTGGCTGCACATCGTGGCCGGGATCATCTGGATCGGCACGCTCTATTTCAATAATCTCGCCGCAACGCCTGCCCTCAAGCTCCTCGACCCACCCGTGCGCGCAAAAATCTATCCGGCGCTGATGTCGCGCGCCATGTGGTGGTTCCGCTGGTCCGCACTTGTAACAGTGATCGCCGGCCTGCGCTATTTCTGGATGATTCTCGCTGCCGACGCGCACAACGCCGGCGAGTCCTCGCTCGCATTGAAATGGTTCGGTGAATGGCTGCTGGTGTGGATCGTCGCGTTCGCGCTGATCTATCCGTTTCAGCTTCCCCACAAGGGATTTCTCGATAGCGTCTGGGTCCGCGCCATCGCCATTGGCGCCATCGCCATCGCCGCGTCATGGCTCACCCTCGTCCTGAACGCAAATCCGCAATCGTCGAACGCGCATCTTTCAATTGCAGTGGGCGGTGGAATGGGCCTGTTGATGCTGCTCAACGCCTGGGGAATTATCTGGCGGGCGCAGAAGAGACTCATCAACTGGATGCGCGCCGCCGCCGAGCAAGGCGCCGCCATGCCGCCCGAGGCCGTGCATTTCTCCCGCTGGGCCTACCTCGCCTCGCGCACGGGTTTCTGGATGTCGTTCCCGATGCTTTTCTTCATGGCCGCAGCGGACCACTACCCGTTCCTAAGTGGCATCGCCAGCTGACCAGCCGCATGTACCCCTCAGTTACGGTGCTCCGTCTAGAATAGTAAAAGCTGAGGACGCCATGAAGACTGTCCTGCAATGGGGATTATCGATACTCCTGCTGGGGATCGTGGTCGCGCAGCCCGTGGCCGCCTACGAGTATCCCCTTTCTTCCACGGCCATTCGTGACGCCTACTTTCTGGGCTCCGGCGACCCGGTAAAACTCGGCAACTTCCTCGAACAATATGCAAAGCACTATCCGGTCGCCAAATCCGGGCAGTATGTTGCATCGATACGCTTTGAGACCCCGTACTACATCATCGCGGAATACGTCTCGCAGGCTTCGGCTTTGGCGAGCTATCACGCACCGGATGCAGAGCAGGAGTTCCTCGGCAAACCGGGTCTTTGCCGCGTGCGCGTCGAAATTTATTACGGAATCTCCAGCACCTATACCGGACCCTATCAGACGAATTACAATATCCAACTCAAGCAGCACGACAAAGAAATTCCGATCAAGAGAACCTGGACCGAGGGCATGGTCTCGACCGACAATTTTGGGCCCACCATTCCAGGCGTGTATCTGACAGCGGAGTACAGCGCGGACGATGTCGATTCCGAAGCTCCCGCAACGGTCGAAGTCCTCGCGCCGGACGGAAACAACGTCACTGAGACATTCGCTCTCGATAGCCTTCGGTGAATTCTGCTCTAAGCGCGCAGGCTACCGGTCCGGCGTTCCCTGCCCGTCGATGAACTGAAACGCATCTTCGACCGCGCGCCCAGCGGCATGCGAGCCCTTCGCATCGGTGGTGAACAACGGCCGCCGCCGTGCCGAAAACTTCGCCGGATCGAACGTCCCACGCTTCGTGTGGAACACCCACACGAATTCATAACGCGCCTTATCCAGCTCCGACATCGACTGCAGCGCCGTATCGACGGTCGTCAGCGGACTGAAATCCGAAAATCCGTTCCGATCCGTGTGCACCAGCACGGGCATTGCCGAGTTGTACGTATCGGAATCATGGGCGAACAAAATCACGAAATCCACGTGTGCCAGGTCCGGAGCCGGGCAGATGCTCGCGTGCTGCTTCTTGCGATTTTCCACCATCCATTTGTACTGCGCCGGTGCCAGTCCATACGCCGAGAAGAAAATCTGGCATGCGGGATCGGCGCTCTCGTTTTCGGGCTTCGCGTCGGGATATTCCTCGAGATCGGGATCGCGCTCCGCCTCGTGGATATCCAGATCCACCTTGGGCGACGCGTTCACGGTGGCCGGCATCATCGCCACTCCCGCTGTAGTCAAGTCAGCCTTCGCAGCCACCATCTTGGCGGCCGTTGCGGATGGCTGCGGTGCGGCGATCGTCGATTTCGCCGTCTGCGTCGTGGTAGGCGCCGCCTTCGCCGGAGCTTTCTTCGCAGGCACGGGTTCGGCAACCACGGTCGGCGTGGCCGGTTTTTCGCGTGTCTTGGCATGAGCCGGCGTCGCGGCCGCGGAGGCAGGTTTTGATGCCACAAGTGTCGCGGGCTTCGCAGTCGGCGACGGCTGTATGGCAACTACTGGCGCAGAAACTTTCGCCGGAGCCGGCGGTGCGGCCGACGAGCTCCAGGCGATCGGCGTCGCTGCAGGAGGGGGCGGCATGGGCGCCACCGTGTGTCCCGGCGTGCTGGCAGCCGCGCGCGCAGCCACGCTTGCCATGGGCTTTTCGGGATCATCGGCTGGCAGCGCGGGCAAATCCGGGAACGACGCATCCGGCACATAGCCCTCCACACCGCTCGCCGTGCGCACCTTCACATACCCGCGCACGCGCGACAAAATCTCCACCGCCTCGCCGCACTTCAAACGCGTTTCCACGTCGAAGCTGTTCAGCGATTCATACACCCACACGCGATCCTGATTGGGCCCGCATTTCACCGCGCCGATATCCGACGCGGCAGCAGGCAGAGCCGAAGAAGCAATTGCCAGTGCGACAAGAAGTGACCGAGCCACGGCATCCTCCTACTCAATACCCACGGAAAGAAGCGCCGAAAATCGGCCACAAAACTATGAGGCATCACGCCGCACGCACGCAATTGGTCGAAAGGACAGAATTAGTTCAGGGAAAAATAGAGCGAACGACCGTTTTTTCTTCGTAGGGGCGTTGCGTCCGCCGCGGCGGATGGCCCATCGGCCTCGTAACTACGACCGCCAGCGCAACGTAACCGGCCCCGCTACCGGATGCCGCATCGGCTGCCCCGTCCGTCGCGATTCCGCGAGCGCCGCTTTCAGCTCGAAATACCACCGTGCCTGCCGGTCCGCATCATCGACGAGCATCATGCGGTCCTCATATTTCAGCCCGAGCCCCTGCTTCTCAATCACCTCGGTATCCTGGCGGATAAACCGCGGTCCCAGCACGTGAATGATGAAAGAGACCACCGGAACCCACGGCAGAATATTCCACGCCGCCACGAAATCCAGCCGGCACAAATCGCGCTTCACCGGCGTCACCGTTGTGCGGCTCGACAGCCAGTATTTCCCCGCGCGAATCTGCTCAAACCGCTGATTCGGCAGCACGAAATCGATCGTCGTGGTCGCCGGCTCGCCCGTGATCAGCTTCAGCAATTTGTAAGGCGCGCTGTTGGCCGATGGCGCGTGCGAGCTCATCCGAAAACCGTTCGGAATCGGCTCGAACTGCTTGGCCTTGTCGCGAAGGCTCCGCCGGCTCCGCCACCACCACGCCTGATGCACGAACGGCCCGTGCGCCGGATCCATCAATCCGATGATCCCGGTGTCGACGCTACAAGGCAGGTCCGCCGCGAGCCGAGCGATTTTGTAACTCGCACTGAACGTCGGCAATTCCGGCGCTGGCGGAATCGCCGCGGCAGCCTCCGCGCGCCCTTCCGGATTCGTCATGAACGCCCAGATGTACCCGTCGCGCTCCTCGCACGGAAAGCTTCCGGCGTAAATCCGCTCGCATTTCAATTTCGAATCCGCGGTCAGCGAAGGAATGTGCCGGCACTGGCCTGTATGCGCGTCGAATTGCCAGCCGTGATACGCACACTCCACCGTCGCGCCGTCAAACCTCCCAAACGAAAGCGGAAACGCCCGGTGCGGACAAACATCGCGCAGCGCAAACGGTTTGCCGGCCGCAGTGCGCCCGATTACCAGCGGCACCTCGAGCAACATCGCCCGCTCGAGCTTGCGCCCGCGCACCTGCTTGCTGGGCAGCGCCGGATACCAAAATCCCCAAAGCAGCTCGGAGTTGGAATCGCGCGGTTTCTCGTCAGCAGAGTCGCTCATCAACGGGCGGCTATCGTAGTACATTCCGCGTGCAAGCAGCAAAGCCGGCGAAGTGTACCTTCGTCTTGAAATCAGCGCCGAAGGCGTCTGTGCCCTCCGTACCTTTTCAGTGGGTTCTGTGGGAGGGCAGCTCCGCTGTGACGTCACCCATGCAGCCACGGCAGCTCGCCCTTGTGCGCCAGCGCCAGCAAATCCATGGTCATCGCCACCGCGCAGTGCACGCACACGCCGCCCCAGATCGATTTCGTCTTCCACGCCAGATATCCCAGCACGAGCCCCGCAACCACCGACGCGGCCGCCTCCGGCAGCAACTTCGAAAAATGCAGCATCATGTAAGGCAGCACGGCGACAGGCACGGCGAAGATTCCCAGGTACCGGCCCAGCCCGCCCACTAGAAATCCCCGGAAGAAAAACTCCAGGGCAATAAACTGCCCTGCATACATTCCCTCCCACATCAGCAAATCGGCCCACGACCGCCCCGCCTGTCCATACATCGGATAAAACGCCGTGAACGAAGGCGAAAGCGAAACGATCCAGATCAGGGGCAGCACCGCGCCATACAATCCTACGTAAACCCAAAAATGGTCGCGGAACCCGCGGAAGCCAAGATTGCAATCGCGCACGCGCGCGCCGGGCAGCACCGCCATCAGAAGTCCCGGTAGCGCCACAAACCCAATCAAAATCGAGCCTACCCACCACGCCTTCACGCGCAGCACCCAGTAGGGATCGATGTACTTGGGCGGGAAAAGCAGTGCGAACGTCTGCTCGCTGCCGCCGTACTGGTTGATCAGCAGGCCCGCGCACGCCGTCACACAGATTGCCGAAATCGGCCAGAATCCGGGCGCGGCAGCAGCGTCTCCCAACGGGCGGAGTTCGACCGGCTGGGTATCGTCGGATGATTGCCGAACGGAGGGCCTCGCATTCACGCGCGCGGCGGAGGCCTGTGCCGGATTCGCCGCCCGGTCGCGTTTCTTCCGCGCAATCTGCGGAAAGCGCGCGTGCCGCGACGGAACCCTCGCTCGCACGGCGCTCAAATCAGCGCGGCTTGCGCTTCGGTGATGCTCGGGTAGATTTCAAACAGCGGATCGACGCCGGTAATCTGCAGAATATTTTTCACGCGGTAATTCAAGCCGACGAGCACAAGCTTTCGCCCGGCCTTCTGGCAGGAAACATACGCTCGCACCAGCGTTCCCACGGCCATCGAGTCAAGCGACGTCGTCTCGGAGAGGTCCACGATCAGGCGCGGCGCAGTCGCCCCGGTCAGAGCCTCCTGAAATTGCGGCGCCGTGGTAAACGTGATCGAACCCTTCACGCTGATAATCTGCACGGTCGCAAGCGATCCCGGACGCTGCGAAACCTGGAAAGGCTGGGTTGACATGGCCCGCATTCTAGCGAAAACCCCGGCGCAATAACACCGAAGTCTCTCCTCCGCAGGCGTTAAGCCGCACCGGGCGCATGCCGGAGCCAGGCAAGGCGAAAACCTATCGAATCCTGGCACCAAGTACGAAGGTACCGAACCGATTGAACCACCCAGCCTATCGACCGTCCCGCGCATTGCAGGCATCCTGATTCCGGACTCGGGGACTAAGCCCCGAGTTGCTGCACCTCCATCACCCCAATGCCCACGAGCGGCCGGTCCCCCCGCCGGCCGCTCCCCCCTTCTGCTCTCCAGTGAGTCGCACTCGCTTCGGACTCGAACGCCTTCAAACGGACGCGTCAACTTTTTCGTGGACAGAACCAGCGAGTCATGAGGTTGAGCTGCGGAAGGATTTTCCAGCGGCAATCACGTTGCGGTAATTTCTCGGCGGTTTACGTATGCGACTCGATCCGATCACGGCCCTACGAGCGGCCGGTCCCCCCGGGCCGACCGCTCTCCCTATTTCCATCTCGAATCAACGCGCTTCTCGCGTGGAAAAGGCCCGAACGGCGCCGATCGATTCGAAGCCGTTCGGGTCCGGTCTGCCTCTGCCTGTGTTCTGAGGGCTTGCGGCGGGGACGAGACCGCTTCGCGCGCACCGAAACGATCCAGCCGCTGCCATGGGGTAAATTCAGCGCGGGCGCCGCGCCGGGCGATAGCTCGCCAGCGGACGCGGGCGCATGCGAAAGCGCGGTGCGAGCGGTGGCGGCACGTTGTGGAGCGGGGCGCCGCAATTGCTGCAAATCTCCTGCGGCGCGTCCTGCACGCGGAGCCAGTGGCCGCGCGCGGGACATTCCGGAGTCAAACACTGCACCGTCCATCCGGGCAGATATTGCATCCTTGAGCCTCGCAGTCCGTGTGAACCGGATGTTTCGAAGGGAATAACGTCCCGTAAAACAGGCGGGATTGTGCGCCCGGGGGCCTTGTGTGTCAAGCGAAATATATACTATTAGTAGGGGTATCGTTTCCAGGGGGCGCGAAAGGCGTTTCCCGTGGATTCACGGCGGCGAACTACTTCGCGTTGACGGTAGTGGAATCGGGATTGGAAGTTACGGGAGCGGGCGGAGGCGCCGGTGCGGCGGGCGGGGGGTTCGCGGCGGCGTTCTGCGCCGCCTGGTCCTGGGCCGCTTTCTGCGCGGCGGCCGTGGCGGATTTGCCGGCTTCATCGGCCTTTATCTGCACGGATGCGAGCAGCTTTTCCGCCGCGGCGACGGCATCGGCTTTCGCGTCTACGTCGGATTTTTCGGAAGCGAGCGCGGCGGCGCCGGCTTTGTCGGCCGCGAAATCGGGCTTGCCGTAGTAGGTCTGCTGATCGAGCGCGTACTTGCGCTGCGCGACGTCGAGGTCAGCCTTCAGATCGCTCAGGCGCTGCTTGGCCACGTCGAGTTCGGAATTCAGTTGCGCTAGTTCCGCAGCCGTGGGAGCGGGTTTCGCATCCGCCGCCGGAGTGCTCGAATTTGTCGTGTCCGTGGTACTCGATCCGGCTGCGGCCGGTTCCTGCCCGACCACGCTGACGGGCGCGGTCGTCGGAAGGTTGTTGTTGTCCCAGACCTTGGCGGCTTTGGGCTGGTCCTTTTTCTGTTCCTGCGCGCGCCGTGCGGCGGCGGCCAGGGAATTATCCTGGTCTTGATCCTGCGCTCGCGCGGCTCCGGCGAACAGCGACGCGGCCAGCGGCGTCAGCAACAAAATCGTGAATGCCCAGCGTGCAGTTCTCATGCTACATCTCCCGTGTCGAGAGCGCGACCCACAGCACCATAGTAGTCGCGCCACGCGGCGAGTGGCAAACCCCTTGGCCCGCGGCGTCGAAAGAGGCAACTGGCCGCCGAGTCAGGCGAAAGTGCTCTGGTGAGTAGTGACGCGTGGCTGGCAATTGGCAAAAAAATGGCGCGCGGAGCCCCGCGTTGATTCCGTTTGGCGGTCCCTGCCCAACGGCCGCACGGACCGGCGCAATTCCGGCACCATTCAGATTGACGGACGCGATAGACTAGCGCGGCATCTGACGGGTGGCGAGGGATCGATGAGAAAGCTTGCGGTGATTTTGGTGATTTGCGGGTTTGCGATGCTGTTGCATGCGTCTCGGGCCGCGTTGCAGGCGCCGCCGGGGCCTATGGCTGCTGCGCCGCAGGATCAGGCGGATGCGACTCAACACTTCTCGAGAACCGTTACGGCTTATACGCTGCCTCCCGATCTTTACGAGAAAACCAGGAAACTTGAAAAGCTGAAATTGATGTTTTTCGCGCTCGACCCGGTCTATGGGTTGATCGTGCTGTGGCTTTTCCTGCGATGGAAGCTTGGGCCGAAGTTTCGGAACTGGGCCGAAAGCGGTTCGCGCAGACTTTTCCTGCAAGTTCTGATCTTTGCGCCGCTGTTCGTGCTCACGCTTGACGTCTTGAGCCTCCCTGTCGACATCATCCGCCACAAAATCACGCGCATCTACGGGCTTTCGGTGCAGGGATGGGGCTCATGGAGTTGGGACTGGACGAAGGGTGAGCTGGTGAATGTGGTGGTCGGATTTATTTTGATCCTGATTCTTTACGCCGTGATTCGCGTGAGCCCGCGGCGTTGGTGGCTTTACTTCTGGCTGGCGTCCTTGCCGTTGACCGCCCTGCTTATTTTTCTTCAGCCCGTGGTGATCGATCCGATGTTCCACAAATTCGTACCGATGCAGCAGAAAGATCCGGCGCTGACCGTCGCGCTGGAACAGATGATTCACCGAGCGGGGCAGGACATTCCGCCCGAGCGCATCTACTGGATGAATGCGTCGGAAAAAGTGAACGAGCTGAACGCGTACGTGACCGGGATCGGCGCTTCGAAGCGCATGGTGGTGTGGGACACGACGCTGATGAAGATGGATACGCAGCAAGTTGTCGCCGTGTGCGGACACGAGATGGGGCACTACGTGCTGAACCACATTCCGAAAGGGATGCTGATCGAAGCGATCACCTCGCTGATTCTGTTTTATGTCCTTTACCGACTAATCGGCGGTTTTATTGCGTGGCGTGGCGAGGCGTGGGGGATCCGCTCAGTGGGCGATCTGGCTTCGCTGCCGGCGCTTTTGGTTTTGCTGAGCGTGGCGGGTTTTATTGCGACTCCGGCGGCCGACACCTTGAGCCGCTATTTCGAGCATCAAGCGGATCAATATGCGCTGGAAGTGACGCACGGGCTGACGCCGGACTCCGGGCAGGTGGCGGCGCAGACGTTTCAGATTTTGGGCGAAGTCGATCTGGAATATCCCGATCCTAGCCCGGCCGATGTCTTCTTGACGTATGACCATCCGGCTACGCGGGATCGGGTGACGTTTTCGTTGACCTACGATCCGTGGGCGTCGGGAGGGACGGGTGAGTTTGTGCATTAAGAGCGCGGAGTGTGGCGAGCGGTCGCGATTCTCGAGCTGCTTTCGTTCGCAAGCATCTGCGCCGTGCACAGCTTGCTGTGCCCCTACCCGGTCCAAGGCAACGGCGCTACCTGGCGTGGATCGTCATTTGGATGGCGTTGCGGGGGCGGAGGGTGATGAGGGGTTCGGGGATTACTTCGGTACCCGGAACCAGGCGGAATCTGAATTTTTGGGCGAGCGTGGCCGTCACGATGGCGGCTTCCAGAAGCGCGAAACCCTCGCCGATGCAGCGACGGGGACCGGCCGAGAATGGGAAATACGCGCCGGGCGGCAGGCGATCCTGCAACCCATCGAGCCAGCGCTCCGGGCGGAACGAGTTGGGATCGTCGTAGTAGCGCGCGTCGCGATGCATGATCCACTGCGAGATCACCACCGTCGAGCCTTTGTGGATTTCGTATCCGCCGATTTCGCAGGGCTCCATGGTTTCGCGCGCCAGGATGTAGGCGGGCGGATACATGCGCAGCACTTCGTTCATCACCGCGCGCAGATAGGGCAGGCGCGGAAAATCCTCGGCGCCGGGCGCGCGGCCGCCGAGCACTCCGTGCAACTCCTCATGCAGCGTCGCTTCGGCTTCGGGATTTCCGCTCAGCGCATACCACGTCCAGCCGAGCATCTGTGCGGTGGTTTCATGGCCGGCGAGAAAGAGCGTCATGGTTTCGTCGTGCAGTTGCTTCGGGGTCATCTGGCTGCCGTCTTCGTCCATTGCGCCCATCAGCAGCGCCAGCAGATCGTTGTGATGATTCGAATTTCCCTCCGCGCGGCGCTCGTTGATGATGCGCATGACGAGCGAATCGATGAATTCGAGCTCGCGATCGGCGCGGCGATTTGAAGGCGTGGGCCAGGTTTCGGGAATGCGAAACGGCATCCGGTTGCGCCGCAGCGAATAGCGCATCAGGAAGGTCATGGCCTGCCCGATCTGCCGCGATTCGCCAGGCAGCGTTGTGCCGAACAGAGTTTTCACGGCGATGTCGAGCGTGAGGCCCATCATCTCCTGCGAAATGTTGCGCTGCTCGCCATCGCCCCAGTCGCGGATGTGGGCCTCGGCGAGCTCCAGCATCGTGGCACCATATTCGCCCAGGCGCGCGCGATGGAATGCGGGCTGCGCGAGGCGGCGCTGACGGCGCCAGAAGTCGCCTTCACTGATCAGGAGACCCTGGCCGAGGATGCGGGTGGTGATGCGCCGTGTGAGCTCGCTTTTGTGGAATTTCGCCTGCTGCATCACGAGGACTTGGTTGATCAGGTCGGGGCGGTTGACGAGCGTGCGTTCCTGCATCATCACGTAGAAACGGACCACGTCGCCGTATTCCCGCGTCATTTGCTGCATGCCCGCGAGCGGATCCTTGCGCAGCGAGAGGG
>Ga0209007_1000142_pt1 | contig 41844 bp, 29 predicted proteins | sample JacPinW_OM1H0_O2_FD_187961 | JGI IMG/M metagenome (GOLD analysis project Ga0209007, IMG submission 187961) | Forest soil microbial communities from Algoma, Ontario, Canada - Jack Pine, Ontario site 1_JW_OM1H0_O2 (SPAdes) (version 2) | ecosystem: Environmental > Terrestrial > Soil > Boreal... | reverse complement strand
CGGCTCGCTGCGGTGGGCCTTTTCCGGCGGATCGGACGCAATCGCCGCAGGAACACGTTTCCGATAGGATAGGCCGGAGTCCATGGAGCAGCGCAATCCACGTCTCCGCTGGCTGGTCGTCTGGGTCCTGGCGGTGGTTTGGATCGCAGTGGTCATCGGCCGGCTGAGTTACCTTCAACTTTTTTCCTACAGCGAATATCTCGCCAAAGCACAGCGGCAACAGCAGCGGATTTTCGAAATCAGTCCGATGCGTGGGCCGATTTACGACCGCAAGGGCCGCGAGCTGGCGGTGAGCCTGCCGATGGAGTCCGTGTTCGGCGATCCGGCGGAAATTGCGGACGTTGAGACGGTTTCGCAGCTGTTCTCGCGCGTGCTGAACGTTCCCGCCGACGATCTTTCCGAAAAACTTCGAGAGGCCAGGACTCCCGTGCGGCTGGCGCGAAAGCTTTCGCCGGAAATCGTGCAGCGGATCACGGACATGAATTTGAAGGGGGTATTCTTCCAAAAGGAAAACCGGCGCGTGTATCCGCAGCGCGAGCTGGCGGCGTCTGTTCTCGGCTACGTCGATGTGGATGAAAAGGGGATCGGCGGAATCGAATACTCACTCGACAAACAGATTCGCGGCCGCCCGGGCAAGATGATGGTGATGGCCGACGGGCACCGGCGCTGGTACGACCGCACGGAGTCGGCGGCCGATCCGGGCGCGAGCGTAACGCTGACGATCGACGAAACCATCCAGTACATCGCGGAAAAGGAATTGGCGCGTGCGATTTCCGAAACGCACGCGAAGGCCGGGACGGTGGTGGTGCAGGATCCGAATTCCGGCGAGCTGCTGGCGGTGGCGAACTGGCCGGTCTTTGATCCCAACGACGCGGGAAACTATCCGCCGGAGGCGCGCATCGACCGCGCGGTGGCGTCAGCGTACGAGCCTGGTTCGACTTTCAAGGTGCTCACGCTGACCGGTGCGATCGAAAACGGCGTGGCGTCGCCGGATGAAATGGTGGACTGCCAGATGGGGCAGATCATGGTGTCGGGCCGGCTGATTCATGACTGGCACAAATTCGGGGTGTTGAGCGTTAAGCAAGTCCTGGAAAACTCGAGCGACGTGGGCGCGATCAAGATGGCGCTACGGTTGGGCGCGCCACGGTTTTACGACACGATTCGCGCATTCGGCATTGGCCAGCCGACCGATATCGAGCTGCCGGGAGAAAATCGCGGATTGTTGCGGCCGCTCGAAAACTGGTCGGCAAATTCGATCGGCTCGCTGGCCATGGGGCAGGAAGTCAGCGTGACGCCGATTCAGATCGTCTCCGCGATTTCAGCAGTGGCGAACGGCGGCACGCTCTACCGGCCGCACGTAGTGAAACAGATCGACGGCGGCGAGCCGGGAGCGCCGCGTTCACAGCCTGCCGCGCAGCAGGCCACGGACGCGCGCACGGCGGCGACCATGCGCGACATGATGGAGGGCGTGGTCCTGGAGGGCACGGGAAAGCCGGCGCGCCTGGAGGGCTACACGGCCGCGGGGAAATCGGGGACGGCGCAGAAAATCGATCCGGCGACGGGGCGCTATTCTGCAACGCAATACAATTCGTCGTTCGTGGGATTCGCGCCGGTGAACAATCCGGCGATCGCGATTCTGGTGGTTCTGGATTCGCCGGAAGGGCAGCACCACGGCGGATTGGTCGGCGGGCCGGTATTCAAACGGATCGCCGAACAGGTGCTGGCGTATCGCGACGAGCCTCATGACGTGCCTGCGCCGACCGACCTCGAAACCGCGCAGAATCAGAAATCGAGCCGCCCGGATGCGCGCCGCGATACGGCGACGGATTCGGCGGAAGCGCGTTTTCAGGCTGCTGCGGCAAAGACGAAGCAACCGGTCAGCGCTGCCACGACGGTTGCGTTTGGCGATCCGAATGCCGGTGCGGTGGTCGTGCCGAGCCTGACGGGCCAGTCGGTTCGCGGCGTCACCGAGCAGTGTACGCGGCTTGGGCTGGTGCCGTCGTTGATTGGCAGCGGAGTCGCGGTCGAGCAGGCTCCGGCGGCGGGCGCGCAGGTGATGCGCGGCAGTCAGGTGACGGTGCGCTTCGGACGCGCCGGTGAGATTGTGCCGGTTTCCACGGCGGGCGGCGGCAATTGAGCGTGATGATGAAAACGGAAAGCGGGTCGAGCGGCGGAGGAGCGGCCGAAAGACGCGGCGATCGCACGATAGGGCTCGACCGGCTGTTGGCCGGCGCGCCAACCGGAAAAATTACGGGGCCTGCCGGCGTGCGGATACAAGCGGTGGCGTACGACAGCCGGAAAGTTACGCCCGGGGCGATTTTTTTTGCGCTCCGCGGCGAAAAGCTGGACGGCGCGAGGTTCGTTGACGACGCGATCGCCCGTGGAGCGGTCGCCATTGCGACCGAGAACCCCGCGCAGGTTTCGGCGCGAGGAGTCGCGGTGGTGGCACTGCTGCCGGGAGCGGACCGGCGGGCGCTGGCCACGGCTTCCGCGAATTTCTACGGGCGCCCGGCCGATACGTTAAAGCTCGTCGGCATTACGGGTACGAACGGGAAGACCACCACCTCGTTCCTGATCGACTCGATTTTGCGCGCAGCCGGGCGCACCACGGGACTGATCGGCACGATTGGATCTCGATTGCCCGCGGGCAGTCGCGCGGCGGTGAATACCACGCCCGAATCGCTCGATTTGCAGCAGATGTTCGCGGAGATTCGCGACGCCAGCGGAACGCATGCGGTGCTCGAAGCGAGTTCGCACGCGCTGGCGATGGACCGGCTGTGGGGCTGCCATTTCGCGACGGCGATTTTCACGAATCTGACGCGCGATCATCTCGATTATCACAAAACGTTTGAGGAGTATTTCGCGGCGAAGAAGCGGCTGTTCGTAGGGACGGGCGCAGGCGCTCCGGACGTCGCCGTGATTAATGCGGACGACCCGTATGCGGCGCAGCTCGGCGGGCTGGCGCGGAGGACCCTGACTTACGGATTGAAAGGCGCCGCCGATTTAACCGCGAAAAAGTTCTCGCTGAGCTTTCACGGTCTGGAATTCACGGCGCAAACTCCCGTGGGCAACATCGAAGTTCGATCGCCCTTGGTGGGCCGCATCAACACTTACAACATTCTGGCCGCCATTGGCGCAGGGATCGGACTGGAGATCCCCACGGCGAAAATCTCAGAGGGCATCGCGCATCTGGAGCTGGTGCCGGGCCGGTTTCAACCCATCGACGAGGGCCAGCCCTTTCTCGTCATCGTTGACTACGCGCATACGGACGACGCCCTTCGAAATCTGATCGCCACGGCCCGCGAACTGGGCCCCTCGGCACGGATCATCACCCTGTTCGGTGCCGGGGGCGAACGGGATCGCACGAAGCGCCCGCTGATGGGCGAGGCGGCGGGTTCGTTGAGCAACCTGGTGGTGCTGACCAGCGACAACCCGCGCGGCGAGGATCCGCTGCGGATCATCAACGACGTGGTGGTGGGATTGCAGAAGGTCAATGCAAGCTACAAGGTCGAGCCGGACCGAGAGCACGCCATCGCCCTGGCGCTCGATGAAGCGAAAGCGGGGGATATCGTCCTGCTGGCCGGCAAAGGTCACGAAACGTACCAGGTGCTGCGCGACGGCACCATCGATTTTGACGATCGCGAGAAGGCGCAGGCGATCCTGCGCCGCAAAGGATTCGGGAAGAAAGCTGGGAAATAAACGAGGGCGATAACGCCAAGCTCCCCGGAGACTCGATGCGCTGGACTGCGGATCAATTGGCCGATGCACTGGGCGTGGCGCGCCCCGCCGGGCTTGCCGCTCTGGCCGGGGTGGCCGGCGTCTCGATTGACTCGCGAACCGTTCAGCCCGGCGAACTGTTTATCGCCATACGCGGACCGCGTCACGACGGACACGGTTTTGTTGCCGGGGCGTTCGAGCGTGGAGCCGTCGCCGGGGTGGTGGCGCGGGAGACTTTCAGCGGGTATCCGGCCGACATCCACTCGAAGCTCTACGTGGTGGACGACACGCTCCTGGCCCTACAGCGGCTCGGAGGACGGGCGTGCGAGATTTGGCGGCGTGCGAAGCCGGGGCGAATGGTCGGAGCGGTTGCCGGCTCGGTCGGCAAGACCACCACAAAAGAGATTCTGGCCGCGCTTCTGGGCGCGCGGTTCCGCGTGCTGAAGACGCAGGGGAATCTGAACAACGAGTACGGGCTTCCGCTGACGCTGCTGAAGATCGAAGACGAGCATGGCGCGGCGGTGGTCGAGCTGGGAATGTCCCACCGGGGCGAATTGGCGCAGTTGACGAAGATCGCGGCACCCGATGTCGGCGTTGTCACGCGCGTGGCTGTCGAGCATCTGGAATTTTTCGAGTCGATTGACGAAATCGCGCTGGCCGAGCGCGAGTTGATCGAGAACCTGCCGGGGCCCGGCGCGACGGCGGTGCTGAATGCCGACGACGAGCGGGTGAGCAGATTTTCAGATGTGGCGCGCGGGCGGGTGATTCGCTTCGGCACTGGCGCGAGCGCGGATTTTCGCGCCGAGAAGATCGAGGAACGGGGGATCGAGGGTTCGGAATTCGATTTCGTGTGGCCCGGAGGACGCGTGAGACTCGGACTGCCTTTGATCGGACGGCATAATGTGATGAATGCGGTGGCGGCGCTGGCCGCGGCGAGTGTCTGGGGAGTGGGCGCGGAGGAGGCGAAGCGGGTTTTTCCGACGCTGAGGCCAGCCGACAAGCGCGGCGAGGTTGTGCGCTTCGACGGCGATTTGACGGTGATCAACGATTCCTACAACTCGAGCCCGACGGCGCTGAGCGCGCTGGTGAGCCTGCTGGCCGCGACGCCGGGACACCGGCGGCGCATCGTGGCCGCGGGCGAAATGCTCGAACTCGGCGACTCGTCAGAGGAACTGCACCGCGAATGCGGCCGCGCGGCGGCGGCGCTCAGCGAGATCGACTGGATTTTCGGCGTGCAGGGCTATGCCCTCGATTTCGTCGGCGCGGCTGTAGAGGCGGGATTTCCTCGCGAGCGCACCAAGTTCTTCGAGGACTCGCAGGAGGCCGCGAAATTCCTGGCGGACTTCGTGACGCGCGGTGATTTGCTGCTGCTGAAGGGCTCGCGCGGCACGCGCATGGAGCGCGTGCTGGAAGCCATCGATCGGCGGCACAAGCGCGCGGAGGCGAAAGGCGCGCCGGAGCCTCTCGAAGCGGGACCGAAGGGCCGCCCTTAGATGCTCTATTACGTTTTCTTCTTCGGGCTCAAGCCGCACCTGAACGCCCTGAACGTGTTTCGCTACATCACGGTGCGTACAGCTGTGGCCAGCCTGACGGCGCTGGTGCTGTCGCTGCTGCTGGGGCCATGGATGATCGAGCGGCTGCGCGCCATGCAGGTGAAACAATATATTCGCGAGGAAGGACCGGAGCGACACCAATCGAAGGCGGGAACTCCGACGATGGGCGGCCTTTTGATCGTGGCGGCGATTGTGATTCCGACGGTGTTGTGGGCGGATCTGCGGAACACGTACGTTCTGATCGCGCTCGGGTCCACGCTCGCTTTTGGCGCCATCGGTTTCATTGACGATTACAGCAAAGTGATCAAGAAGCACAATAAGGGGCTGACGGCGGCGGGTAAATTCGCGCTGCAGGTGCTGACCTGCGCGTTCATCGGAGCGATTTTGATCGGTCTGCAGGCCAAGGGCAGCTATTCGACGCAGCTCAGCGTGCCGTTCCTGAAAAAGCTGCAGCCCGACCTGGTGATCGAGTCTTTGCTCAACCATCGATTTTTGTGGGCGGTCGCGTATGTGCCGTTCGTGCTGTTTCTAGTGGTGGTCATTGCCGGGCTTTCAAACGGTGTGAACCTGACGGACGGCCTCGACGGCCTAGCGATCGGATGCGTGTTGATCTCGGCGGTAGCCCTGACGGTGATCACTTATTTGTCGAGCAACTCGCGCTGGGCGGACTATCTCGAGATTCAGAGAATTCCCGACGCAGCGGAGCTGACGATTTTTTGCGGCTCGCTGGCGGGGGCTTCGCTGGGATTTCTCTGGTACAACGCGCATCCGGCGGAGATGTTCATGGGAGATGTGGGCTCGCTGGCGCTGGGCGGTGCGATCGGGACGATCGCCGTGATCCTAAAGCAGGAAATCCTGATGCTTTCAATCGGCGGAGTCTTCATCCTGGAGTTGCTGAGCGTGATTATTCAGGTGGGCTCGTTCAAGCTGACCGGGAAGCGCGTATTCAAAATGGCGCCGCTGCATCACCATTTCGAGTTGAGCGGATGGAGCGAATCGAAGACGATCGTGCGCTTCTGGATTCTGGCGCTGGTGTTCGCGCTGTTTTCGCTGACGACTTTGAAACTGAGGTGAGGCGACGGCGGAAGTGAGGATTCGCCTGAGTCTTCGGTTGAGGGTTTGCATGAAATGAGGCCGGGATTCGATCTTTCGGGAAAGCGCGTGCTGGTCGTGGGACTGGCGCGGACCGGCGTGTCCGTGTCGCTCTTCGCCGCCGCTTACGGCGCCACGGTCACCGCCACAGACTCGAAACCCGAGAGTGCGATGGGTGAAACGGCGGCGCGTTTGCGGGCGGCCGGCGTGAATCTCGAGCTGGGCGGGCATCCTCCATCGATATTCTTTGAACAGGATCTGATTGTGACGAGTCCGGGCGTGCCGGCGAATCTAGCTCCGATGGTGCTGGCGCACGTCGCGGGAATTCCGGTGTGGAGCGAGATTGAGCTGGCGTGGCGATACTTGCGCGGAAAAGTTGTGGCCATTACAGGCTCGAACGGAAAAACGACCACGACCTCGCTCGTTGCGCACATTCTGGAGACGGCCGGCATTCCCATGCTCGTGGGCGGAAACATCGGCAAGCCGCTGATTTCGCTGGTCGAGAGCTCGACGGATTCGACCGTGACGGTCGCCGAGGTCAGCAGCTTTCAGCTGGAATCGATCGAGGCGTTCCGACCGGAAATCGGCGTACTGCTGAATCTCACGCCCGATCATCTCGACCGGCACGCGTCGTTCGCCGACTACGCCACGGCGAAAATGCGGCTGTTTGAAAATCAACTGGAGCGCGACATCGCGATTTTGAACGCAGACGACCCGGAAGTGACCAAGCGCATGCCCGCGAAATCGCACGTGTTCTGGTTCAGTCGCCAGAAACGCGTGGCGGGGGGCGCGTTCCTGGCGGGCGATCAGATCGTTTTCCGCCACGAAGGTTCCGAGACCCCCATCGCCCAGCGAAGCGACATCCAGCTGCGCGGCGAGCACAACGTCGAGAACGTTCTGGCGGCGTGCGCGGCGGCGTATCTGGCCGGCGCGACTCCCGGGGCCATCGCAAACGGAGTGAAGACGTTTCGCGGAGTCGAACACCGCCTGGAATTCGTTGGCGAGATCGGCGGCGCGCAGTTCTACAACGATTCCAAGGCCACGAATGTGGACGCAGCGCTGAAAGCGATCGAGGCGTTTCCCGGTCCCATCGTCCTGATCATGGGCGGCAAAGACAAAGGCAGTCCGTACACGCCGCTGGCCGAGTCCTTGCGCACGCGGGCTCGCGCGGCCGTGCTGATCGGCGAGTCGGCGGAAAAAATCGCGCGCGATCTGGGAGACGCGGTACCAACTGTGCAGGCCGGAACACTCGAACGCGCTGTGGAGATTGCCGCAGAGCGCCTGCAGCCGGGCGACGTCGTGCTGCTTGCCCCGGCGTGCTCAAGCTTCGATCAATTCGAAAATTACGAGCACCGCGGCCGAGCGTTCAAGCAGCTCGTGGCCCAGCTCAAGGAAAAGATGCACGAAGGCGATCGCGACGAGCTCGATAGGCCTTCCAGCGCCTCCGCTCCGGCGCACAAAGGATAAAAATGCCTCGCAGTCTCCAACACGACCGGCAGCTTTTCGGCGTCACGCTGGCGCTGTGCCTGATCGGCGCCGTGATGGTCTTCAGCGCCTCGGCCATGACGGCGCGCGAATGGCACGGCAACGCCTACTACTTCCTGCTGCGTCAGCTGGCCTGGATCGTGCTGGGGATCGCGGGGATGTTCTGGCTGGCCAACACGGACTATCGCAAAATGCGCCAGCCGCGTGTGATTTTCACCGCGCTCGGCGTCACGCTGGTGCTGCTGATCGCGGTGTTCTTTCTCGACCGCTCGCACGCCACGCATCGCTGGGTCCGCATGGGGCCGCTGAGCCTGCAGCCTTCGGAAATCGCGAAGCTCGTGGTGATTTTTTATCTCGCCTGGTTCCTTGAAACTCGCCGCAAACCACACGGCGCGGGCATCAACAACATCACCCGCACACTGCTGCCCGCCATCGGCACGGTGCTGCTGATCGGCGTGCTTGTCTACAAAGAGCCGGACATGGGCACCGCCTGCATGATTCTGTTCATCGCCGCGGCCATGCTTTTCATCGCAGGCATTTCCTACAAGTACGTTCTCGGCGCCGCGATCGCCGCGCTGCCGGTCATTTATATTGCGATCGCCGGCACTCCGTACCGCCTCGAGCGCCTGAGAGCGTTCCTGTCACCGGGCGCCGATCCGCAGGGGCACGGTTTTCAGCTCGCGCAATCGCTGATCGCCGTCGGTTCGGGCGGTTTCACCGGCGTGGGCCTGATGGAAAGCCACCAGAAGCTTTTCTTTCTGCCGGAAGCGCACACGGATTTCATTTTCTCGGTGATCTGCGAGGAAGCGGGATTCCTCGGCGCGGCGATCGTCCTCTCGCTGTTCGCTCTCTACGGCTGGCGCGGCTTCGTTGCGGCCATGAAGGCCCCCGACGCATTCGGCAAATTCCTCGGCATCGGCATCACCTCCATGGTGATGGGCCAGGCCCTGATCAATCTGAGCGTGACGCTCGGCTTGCTGCCCACGAAGGGAATCCCGCTGCCGTTCGTCAGCTACGGCGGCTCGAGTCTGCTGCTGATGCTGCTTGCTACCGGCGTGCTGTTGAACATCAGTCAGCACGCGGACGAGACGTGAGCGGGGATGCCAACAGTTTATTGATCGCGGGCGGCGGCACGGGGGGGCATGTTTTCCCCGCGCTGGCCGTGGCACGCGAATGGCTCAGGCGTGGAGAAAGTGGAGAAAGAAGCGTCGTGTTTGTGGGAACCGAGCGCGGGATGGAAGCGCGGCTGGTGCCGCAGGCGGGCATGCCGCTGGAGACGATTCGCGTCGCCGGCCTGAAAGGCATCGGCGGCGCGAAGTTCTACAAGAATGTCGCCATGCTTCCCGCGGGTCTGTTCGATTCGGAAAAAATCATCCAGCGCCACAATTTCGGCGCAGCCTTCGGCGTCGGCGGCTACGCCTCAGGACCGATGATGCTGCTCGCGGCGATGCACCGCATTCCCACGGTCGTGTTCGAGCCCAACGTCGAGCCGGGGTTCACCAATCGCATTCTCGCCGGGCTCGCCACGCGCCTGGCCGTCGCCAGCGATCAGACCGCCGCGCGGTTCGGCCGCAAAGCCGTCGTCACCGGCATCCCCATCCGAAAGGAATTCTTCGCCATTCCGGCCAAGCCGCATCGCACCCCTTTTACGCTGCTCATCACCGGAGGCAGCCGCGGCGCTTTGCCGATCAACCGCGCGGTCATCGATTCGCTCGATCGGCTGGCCGCGCGAAAAAATGAGCTTTTCATCGTGCATCAGACCGGCGAACGCGACTATAATGCAGTGCGCGTAGCCTATGCCCGGCGCCAATTTCACGCGGAGGTCGTCCCCTTCATCGAAAATATGGCGGAGAGGTTTGCTCAGGCCGACCTGATTTTGTGCAGGTCGGGCGCCATCACTGTCGCGGAGGTATCCGCCTCCGGACGCGCCGCCATCTTTATCCCCTTTGGGGCTTCGACAGACGCTCACCAGACCCGCAATGCGCAGGTCATGCAGGACGCAGGCGCCGCAAACCTTCTCCCGCAGGATGAGCTGACGCCGGAGCGATTGACAAACGAGATTTTCTCCCTCCTGAACCAGCCCGGGAAAATTCAAGAGATGGAATCGCGCGCCCGGACGCTCGCCCGCCCGCGCGCGGTTGAAGACATTGTGGATGTGATTGAAGGGGTCCGGCGATGAGCGTCACGCTGCGCAATTTTCAGCGAATCCACCTGGTCGGCGTCGGCGGCAGCGGCATGAGCGGCATCGCCGAAGTCCTGCTTTCGAGCGGTTACGCGATTTCGGGCTCCGATCTGAAGGCTACCTCGATCACCGAGCGCCTGCGAAATCTGGGCGCCACGATTCAGGAAGGCCATGCGCCCAAAAACGTCCACGGCGCGCACGTCGTGGTCGTATCGTCGGCCGTCGCGCCGGACAACGTTGAAATTTCCGAAGCCCACCGCCTGAAAATTCCGGTGATCCCGCGCGCCGAGATGCTCGCCGAGCTGATGCGCCTGAAATACGGCATCGCCGTCGCCGGCGCGCATGGAAAGACCACCACCACTTCCATGACGGCTGCAGTGCTGGGCGCCGCCGGGCTCGATCCCACGTTCGTTGTCGGCGGCCGCGTGAACCATGCCGGCGCGAACGCCCGCGTCGGCCAGGGCGAATACATGGTCGTTGAGGCGGACGAAAGCGATCGCTCGTTCCTGCTGCTGGCCCCGGTGATCGCCGTGGTCACCACGATCGACCGCGAGCATATGGGCCAGTACAATTCGCTCGAGGAGATCCAGGAAACCTTCCTCCAGTTCATCAACCGCGTTCCGTTCGATGGTTCGGTCGTTCTTTGTCTCGACGAGCCCAATGTCCAGGCCATCCTGCCGCGCGTCAACCGGCCCGTCGTCACCTACGGCACGTCCAGTCAAGCCGATCTCGTGATTGCCGATGTGAAGCTCAAGGGGCTGGCGAGCGAGTTCCGGCTGAAATTTCGCGGCGAGGATCTCGGCATGTTCGAGCTGCCGTCGCCGCCGGGAATTCACAACGTGCGCAACGCAGCCGCGGCGGCCGCCGTCGGCCTGGTGCTCAATGTCCCGCCGGACCTGATTCGCGACGGCCTGGAATCTTTCTCCGGCGTCGCGCGGCGATTCGAGATCAAGGGAAAATTCAACGGCGTCACGCTCATCGACGATTACGGCCACCATCCCGCCGAAATTCGCGCCACGCTGGAAGCCGCGCGCGGTTGCGGATTCAAGCGCCTGCTGGCGCTGTTCCAACCGCACCGCTATTCGCGCACGCAGTATCTCTGGGACGATTTCCGCAGCTCGTTCAACCACGCGGACGTGGTCGTGATCACGGATATTTATGCCGCCGGCGAATCGCCCCTGGACGGAATCACCGGCGAAAAGCTTTCCGAGGCAATCAGCGCGGCGGGACACAAGAACGTCGTCTACTCGAGCACGTTGCAGGGCGGCATCGAATTCATGCTGCGCGAATCGCGTCCGGGCGACGCGGTGATGACGATCGGCGCGGGGAGTGTCGGCCGGGTGACGGAAGAGCTGGCCATGCTGCTCGACGCGAGGGTTTCGATCAATCGACATGCGGATTAGCGACAAAGCGGCGGCGCGGCTGGCGGAACTGGGCGCGGAAGTGCGCCACGGCGTTTCCATGACCGAGCAGACCTCGCTCGGCATCGGCGGCACCACGGATGAAGTTTTGCTCGCACGCTACGAAACGATACCCGAAGTGATGCGCCTGCTCGCCAACGAACACGTCCCGCACAAGTTTCTCGGCGGCGGCACCAACGTGCTGGTTGCCGATGGCGAGCTGCCGTGGGTCATGCTCCATCTGCCGAAGGCAAATCCGGGCATGCGCGTCGAAGGCAACGCCGCCTACGTCGACGCCTCGGCCGATCTCGGCGGCATGGTCACTTTCTGCGCCAAGCGCGATCTCGGCGGCATGGAGGGCCTGATCGGCGTTCCCGGCAGCGTGGGCGGCGCGCTGCGCATGAACGCGGGCGCCTACGGCACGCAGATCGGTCCACACGTGCGCGAGGTCGAGCTTTACCGCGCCGCGACAGGCGAAATTGAAACGCTGCGCGGCTCCGAAATCCGCTTCGACTACCGGCACACGTCGTTTGCGCCAGAAGACGTCATGCTGCGCGTGAAGCTCGAGCTGCCGTCAAAATCGTTCAAAGAAATTTTGGCCGGCATCAAGATCTGCAACGAAAAGCGCCGCGCGAGCCAGCCGCTGAACCAGAAAAGCGCCGGCTGCATCTTCAAAAATCCTGCGGGCGGCTCCGCCGGACGCATGATCGACGAGCTTGGCCTGAAGGGCCACCGCGTGGGCGACGCCATGGTCAGCGACCGGCACGCGAATTTTTTTGTAAATGCCGATAACGCCAGCTGCTCGGACATGTTGAAATTGATCGACGACGTGCGTGATCGCGTGCACAAGTCGTGCGGAGTGGAGCTTGAGAACGAGGTGATCCTCTGGCGAAATTGAAAGCCATCGACGTGGACGCGTTTCCGCAGGAAGTGCTCGCGGACGAAGAGCCGAAGTATCTCCGGCGGCAGAAGCCGCTCGAGATCAAGCGGCGCAAGTTCGGCCGCAAGGCCTGGAGCACGTATTTCCGCGTCAGCGTGTGGGTCATCGGCGCGGCGGCTGCGGCGTTCGCCACCTACGAGACGGCCCATTTTCTCTACGCTTCGCCCGAAATGGCGCTGATTCATCCGGATCAAATCTCGCTGAAGGGCAACAACTACGTCTCGCCCGCTGGCGTGCTGGAAATTTTCGCCACCGATCGCGGCAAGAGCCTCCTGCGAATTCCGCTCGACGAGCGCCGCCGCCAGATCGAATCACTACCGTGGATCGAGCAGGCTACTGTGCGCCGCGCGCTGCCCGATCGCCTGGAGGTCGAAATCAAGGAACGCACGCCCATCGCATTTGTCCGCGAGGACAGCGACATGGCTCTGGTCGACGTGCACGGCGTGATTTTGGAGCGTCCGCTCGAAGGCGACTTTCATTTTCCCGTGGTTACCGGTATCGGTCCGGAAATGCCGCTCGAAGATCGGGAAAAGCGCATGCAGCTTTACTCCGGTTTCGCGCAGCAGATCGATGCGGCGCGCGCCGGAGCGCTCGATCAGGTGAGCGAAGTCGACCTATCCGACGAACACGACGTGCGCGCCATCCTCACCGCGCTCGGGGGCGGAGATGCGTCCGCCGGCCAGCCCGATGCTCCCGTAACCGTGCATTTCGGCGACAGCGATTTTGCGAGCAAATATCAGACGCTCGTCGAGGATATCGGCCAATGGCGCGCGAAGGCCGGGCCGGTCGAATCGGTCGATTTGCGGTTCAGCCGCGAGGCCGTGGTGAATCAGGACACGACCTCCGTCGCGCAACTGCGGCCGCCAAAGCCGGTTGCCGCGCGCGCCTCGTTGAGCGCGAAGAAGCCGAAATAAGCTTGGAAAGATCGTGAGGCGGCCACACAAGGAGCGGAGTTGACGAAGAAAGAACGGCATATCGTGGCGCTCGATATCGGCAGCACGAAGACGTGTGCGCTGATCGGCGAAATGGACGACGACGGCGGCGTGAAATTCGCGGCGCTCGGCGCGGCAGAATCCAAGGGCTGGCGCAAGGGGCAGATCGTGAATCTCGATCTCGCGGTCAGCTCGATCCGGCGCGCGGTGGAAGAAGCGGAAACGATTGTCGGAGTGCCGGTGGAGTCGGCCATGATCGGCGTCGCCGGCAGCCACGTGCGCGGAGTGAACAGCCGCGGCGGCATCGCCGTGGGTGCGAAGCCGCGCGACGTTCAGCGCGATGACGTCCGCCGAGCCATCGAAGCCGCGCGGGGCGTCACGCTTCCACAGGACCGCGAAGTGCTGCATGTCCTGCCGCAGGAGTTTTCGCTCGATTCGCACGACAATATCCGCGACGCGATCGGAATGGTCGGCCAGCGCCTGGAGGCCAACGTACACATCGTCACCGCATCCGGCTCGGCCACGCAGAATATCGTCACCGCCGTCAATCGCGCGGGTGTTCGCGTGGACGACACCGTTCTTGAGCCCTTCGCCGCGGCCGAAGCCTGCCTCACGCAGGACGAACGCGAGCTGGGCGCCTGCCTGCTCGATATCGGCGGCGGCACCACCGAAATGATTGCCTATGCCGGCGGAGTGGTGCGTCACACAGCGGCCGTGCCGGTGGGCGGCGATCATTTCACAAACGATCTCGCCGTGGGCCTGCGCACGCCGATTCCGGAAGCCGAAAAAATCAAGCGCGACCACGCGCAGGCATTCCGCGAGCATCTGGCGGAAGATTTCCCCATCGAAATCGCCAGCGTCGGAGATCGCCCGCCGCGCACCGTGTTCGCGCGGATGCTGGCCGATATCGTCGGCCCGCGCGCCCAGGAATTGTTGATGCTCATCCGCGAGGAAATGCGCCGTGGAGGCATCGAATCGCAGATTCCCGCCGGAATCATCTTGACCGGCGGCGGATCGCAGCTCCGCGGATTGCCGGAGCTGGCCGAGAAGGTTTTCAACCTTCCGGTGCGCATCGCCTCACCGCGGGGACTCGCGGGCATGAGCGAAGAAGTTTCCCGGCCCGAATATGCAACAGCTGTGGGACTGGTTCTCTACGGGGCGCGCACGCGGCGCTTCACGAGCGCTCGTCCTATGGGTTTCATGGGCAAGCTGAAGGCTATGTTCGCAGGGGCCTAGCTCTTCGGTGTGCAGGAGATTGGCGAGTGGCAGTACAGTTCAAGACTGGGGGAGGACGCATGGCACCAAAAGAATCAGGCTTTCGAGTTTCGTTCAATGAAGAGGCGCAGGACGGCGCGCGGATAAAAGTGATCGGCGTGGGCGGCGGCGGATCCAACGCCGTCAACCGCATGATTCGCGCCAAGGTTGAAGGTGTCGAATTCATCGCCGCCAATACCGACTTGCAGGCGCTGAAGCTTTCGCAGGCGCCGGTGAAGCTGCAGCTGGGCGCGAAATTGACCAAAGGTCTCGGTGCGGGCGCGAACCCCGAGGTCGGCCGCAAGGCTGCGCTCGAGGACACCGAGAAAATTCTCGAAGCCCTTGACGGCGCGGATATGGTGTTCGTCACGTCCGGGCTCGGAGGCGGCACCGGCAGCGGCGCGGCGCCGGTGGTGGCGAATCTGGCAAGCGAACTTGGCGCGCTGACGGTTGCCGTGGTCACCAAGCCGTTCGCGTTCGAGGGCAAGCGTCGCATGCAGCAGGCCGAGCAGGCGCTTCAGGAGCTGGTCGGCTGCGTCGACACCGTGATCGTGATCCCCAACGAGCGGCTGATGGAATGCGTCGAGCAGGGCACCAGCTTCTTCGAGGCGTTCCGCATCGCGGACGACATCCTGCGCCAGGCGGTGCAGGGAATTTCCGACATCATCACCATTCCTGGCATCATCAATCGCGACTTTGCCGACGTGAAGACGATCATGTCCGGCCAGGGCTACGCGGTGATGGGCACGGCGGTGGCGTCCGGCTCGAACCGCGCCATCGATGCGGCGAATCGCGCGATCAATTCTCCTTTACTGGAAGACAACTGCATCAACGGCGCGCAGGGTATTCTGATCAACGTCACCGGATCATCCAGCCTTTCGCTGCACGAGATTCACGAGGCCTCGTCGATCATCCAGAAAGCCGCGCACGAGAATGCCAACATCATTTTCGGCGCCGTGCAGGACGATGCGATGAAGGAATCGGTGAAGATCACCGTGATCGCCGCGGGTTTCCGCGAGGTCGGCGCCAAGAAGACGAACACGCGGCCGTCATATCTCCCGAAAACCTGGAAATCAGGCCGCGAAACGCCGGTGGCTCCGCCGCAGACGACGGTCGTGCAGCAGGTCTCGCGCAACGTCAGCGAAGTGCTGCCCGAAATGCCGACGGACGATCTCGACGTACCGACATTCCTCCGTCGCCAAGCAAAGGCCGGCGCCTAGCGTTCGGTATAAACTGCACTCGTGAGTACGCGAGCGCGAATCCATCGTGACGTTGTTTCAAACATAATTGAAGTCGCTCAACGCGAGCCGGGCCGCGAATGTTGCGGTCTGCTCGCGGGGCGCGAGGGAACCATCGCGCATGCGTTTCCCACGGAGAACGTCGCGAGCGATCCGGCGAGGAATTACGAAGTCGCGCCTCGGGAAATCATCCGCTTGATGCGCGAATTTCGCGCGGCCGGGCTCGAATTTCTGGGAATTTACCACTCGCACCCGAATGGCGAGATGGAACCTTCGCCGCGCGATGTCGAGCTGGCCTACTACTCGGAGGAGGCTTACTTCATCATTTCGCCGCGGCCCGATACGCCGAAGCCGGTGCGCGCATTTTCGATTCGCGACGGCCGCGCGACGGAGCTTGAAATTGAAATCGTCTAGCCGTGAACTTTCAGCACCACGGCGGTAATGTCGTCCTGCTGTTCGCTTCCGCCTTCACAAAAAGTTCGCGCTTCCTCAAAAAGCAGACCGAGCGAGTCCTCCGCGCTGCGAGTGCGGCATTGCAGCCATGTGTCCTGCAGGCGCTCCCAGCTGAAATCCTTGTCGTAGCGGTCGCGCAGCTCGTGCAGGCCGTCGGTGGCGAAGAGCACGGCGTCGCCCGGATGCAGTTGGATCGAGTGGCTGTCGTAGGTGGCGCCGGGAAAAATTCCGGAGGGAAGTCCGCCCTCACCCAGTGGCATGCATCCTGCTTCGGAGACCAGCAGCGGCTGCGGCATTCCGGCGTTCGAAAACATGAGCTTGCGCGACACCGAATCGAAAATAGCGTAGAGCGTAGTGGCATAGCGCCCGGTCACGGGCCGCACCAGCATGCGATTGTTCAACAGAGTCAGCGAGTCAGCCGTACCGTTGCCGGTCTTGTGCAGTCCGCGCAGCAGCCCCATCACCAGTGCCGCATAGAGCGCGGCCGGCAAGCCTTTGCCGACCACGTCGCCAATGTAGAGACCAACCTGGCCATCGGGTAGTTCGAAGAAGTCGGCGAAATCGCCGCCGACTCCCGCGTAGGGAGAGAATCGATAGGCGATCTCGAACGACGACCCGACCAGCGAGCCCGCGGGCAGCAGGGAGCATTGAATCAGGCGAGCTTCCTCGCGTTCAAACCGGGTGAGCTGGCCGGAGAATCGATCGTCGACGGCGGTCTGCAAGACCATTCTCTGATTGTCTATCGGTTCGCCGCGGGAAAAACTGAGTGACGCCTAAAGGTTATCTTTCCAGCGCGCACAGCCGGCAGCGGGTATCAGAAAAATATTCAGCGGGCCGCGCGGACGCCGGCCAGGGCCGCTTCCGCGGACTCCAGGCGGCGCGCGTACAGAGGGAACTGCGATGCGAATGCGGCGACCTCCGCGCGAACGCGCTGTTCGACCCCTCGATCGCCGAGGTGGGCGAGCACTTCCGCAATCCAGCCCGCGATCTTTTCCATTTCGGGCTCGCGCATGCCGCGCGTGGTGACGGCGGGCGTGCCCATGCGGATGCCGCCGGCTTTCAGAGGAGGCAGCGGATCGAACGGAATCGAATTCTTGTTTACGGTGATGCCGGCACGATCAAGCGCCGGCTGCACGGCGCTGCCGGTGAGGCCGCGGCAATTGACGTCGACGAGGAACAGATGATTGTCCGTGCCGCCGCTGACGATTCGGAACCCATGCCGCGCCATCGCAGCCGCCAGCGTCTTTGCGTTAGCGACCACTTGGCGCTGATATTCGGCGAAGCCCGGCTCGGCCGCCTCCTTGAAGCAGACCGCCTTGGCGGCAATGATGTGCATCAGCGGCCCGCCCTGGTTTCCGGGGAACGTGGAGCGGTCGAGATCCCGGGCGTATTTTTCGGGGCACAGGATCATGCCGCCGCGAGGGCCGCGCAGCGTCTTGTGCGTGGTGGTCGAGACAAAATCGGCGTATGGCACGGGGCTGGGATGCACGCCCGTGGCGATCAGCCCAGCGATGTGGGCCATGTCCACGAACAGCAGAGCGCCCACCGACTGCGCGATTTTCGCCATGCGCGGAAAATCAAAGATGCGCGAATAGGCGCTCGCGCCGGCTACGATCATTTTCGGCTTGTGTTCCTGCGCCAGCCGATCGAGTTCGTCGTAGTCGATCGTTTCGGTTTCCTTCGACACGCCGTAGGGAACGAATTTGTAGGTGATGCCCGAGAAATTCAGCGGATGGCCGTGCGTCAGATGGCCGCCGTGCGCCAGATTCATGCCGAGGACGGTGTCGCCGGGCTTCAGCGCAGTCATGTACACGGCAATATTCGCCTGCGTGCCGGAATGCGGCTGGACGTTGGCGTGTTCGGCGCCGAACAGAGCCTTCGCGCGATCGATCGCCAGCTGCTCGGCCTGATCCACGAATTCGCAGCCACCGTAGTAGCGCTTGCCGGGATAGCCCTCGGCGTATTTGTTCGTCAGCACCGAGCCCATCGTTTCCATCACTGCTTCGGAGACGAAATTTTCCGAGGGGATTAGCTCGAGGCCGGTAGCCTGGCGGCGGACTTCTTCGTGCAGCACGTCCGCGATGGCCGGATCGGTTTCCTCGAGCGAACGGCTCATGCGCCGAAGTTCGGGCGTTTCCTTGACCATAGGTGCGCTCATATTAACAAAAGCCTTCGCGAGTGGCGAGGCGGGAAAGGCGCCCTGCGTGGGGCTTTATTACCCCTCGTTTTATTGTAGATTGGACCGTACACCGACGCTTTGTTTTCTGGAAGTTACGAGGGTTTCTGTTCGGCGGCATTGTCGCGCAAAAAGCGGACAAAAAGGAGCCGAAAAGCGCGCAGGTCTTAGACCCACCGCTACGACGGACGGCGGCGCGGGAACGGTTTCCGGTTCCTCGCTGGGTCGGAGGCCTTCGAGAGGGCCGTCGCGGCTTCGCCTTCCGGCCGCCACGATTTATCGTCGTCGGTCTTCCTTCCCTGGCGCGGGCATCGAGTGCGCCGATTGCGGTCCACGTTAGCACCAGGGATTCTGCGGGGCTGCGCCTGTGGACTTTTTGAAGAGGCAAATCCGTGGAGACTACCTAGAGCTACCGCGGTTGTTTCGCTGTAGGGGCGGGTTTCAAATCGGGCCCTACGATGCGTAACTCAGCGCAAAAGAAAAAGCCCGGCTGGCGCTGCCGGGCGCCGGCCGGGCCTGACCTCTCTTACAGAACTTCGATCGAACGAGATGCTAGAACACGTATTTTAGGCCGAATTGGAGAATTCTCCCCGGCACCGCACTCGACGTGATTTCGCCGAACGTGGTCGTGCCAAAGCTGTTCCCGGGTTCATTAAACTGGGAGTGATTGAACAGGTTAAAGAATTCAGCCCGGAACTGAAGGTTCGCGCCTTCACGCAGTCCCCCGACAATCGTGTTCTTGATGATCGCCGCGTCAAAGTTGACCTGGGTGCAGCAGCTCAATACACCGACACCCGAGTTGCCGAATCCCGTGCCGCATGCTAGGAACTGCGGTACCAAGGGCGCGGCCATCGTACCTGCGTTGCAGCCGGTGGCTCCGTCTCCCGCGGCCCATGCCGGATTCGGAGTGCCGCCAAACTGCGGCAAATTGGTGAACGCGGCCGTGTTGAAATACTGGCCCACGCGGTCCCGCGTGCTGCCGGGTTCGCCAAGCGGGATGCCCGACTTGCAGACTCCGTTCTTGTCGCAATCAACTGGGTCGGCAAGTTCGGACCGGACGTAGGGACCGGTCGCAGGAAGCGAGGGCCCGTAGAGAAGAGTGGCGGCCGTTGTGGTGCCGTCCACGATCGTGAACGGGAGACCATCCTGAATCGTGGTCACGCCGGATACGCCCCACCCGCCAACGAGCTTGCCCTTCAGCCCATCCGCCTTGAACGGCAGCTCGTAGTTATAGCTGATCACAAGGCGCTGCGGCCGGTTGAATGCCGCCAAGCCGTATTGCTGGGCGCGATTCAGTGGATCGTTAGAGGAGGCGCTGCCGGAAAGCACGTTGCCCGGAGTGGCGATTCCCGCGCCGGCCTGGCTGGCGTTGATGTCGGTGATGAGTTTGCTCCATGTGTACGAAGCCTGCAGGGTCAAACCGTGGCTGAACTGGTGCCGAAGCTGCATCTGTAGAGCGTTGTACAGGTGATTTCCGTCTGTTTCGACCTGCTGTAGGTTCCCGGGATTCACGCCCAGGTATTGCACGCGGCCGAGGTAATTTGTAGAGGTGTTCTCTGCAACCTGGGTTGACGGATTGGTGTTCGCCGCGTCGTTCACCGGGAAGGTACCGGCGGGCCGCTCGAGCAATTGGTTGACGAGATCGGTCGGAGGATTGGGCGCACCGGCAATCAGATACGCGACGTTTGGATCGCGGTTCCAATCGTAGAGGTGAATACCGTGAGTACCGACATAACCAACGTCTAAGATCCAGCCGTGCGCGAATTCGTACTGCAGATCCAGGTTGACCTGCTGGACCTTGGGAGTGCGCATCGCCGGATCGTCGCCGGAATCGAGCAGCTCCGTCGCGTTGCTGCCGAAGATGTCCGTAATCGACGTTGCACCCGTCGTGGGTCCGCCCGCGGCGACTTCCAGAGTTCGAGGAATAAACCCGAGGAATTGCGGGCAGCTGTTAGTGGTAGCGGGTGCCACGATGGTGCAAAACGGGTTCTGAAAAGTTTGGCCCACTTCCGCTCCGACACCCGTAGCGTAGGGCGGCATGTTGCCGAGGATGTTGTCGCCGACGAGGTTTCCGTAAACGCGGTCAAAGAAGAGGCCATATCCCGCACGAACGACAAATCTCTCGCCGAACGGCTGCCATGCCAGCCCGACGCGGGGAGAGAAGTTGTCGAGCGGGGAGCCGTGCAGCAACGTATCGTTCTGGTTCACCAGAATCCCGGTCGAACCAAACTGACCTGTCAAGGGTCCGTAAAATGCCTTGTTGTAATCGTGCTGAACGATCCAGCCCGCGAGCGTGCCGATCTGGTTCGCCGACACGCCGATGCCATCGGCGACCTGGTTTCCAAAGAAGAAGGAACCGGTGTCGACGAGTCCGGCTGCGGCGGCCGAGAAGTTCGTGAAGACGCCATGTTCATCGCTGGGCCAACCGTCGTATTCCCAGCGGAGGCCGAGGTTGACAGTCAACTTGCGGGTAACCTTGACATCGTCCTGAACGAATGAAGAGAATTCGTTGATACGCCAGTGGTGCGGGTTTTCCGAGCCATTGGGCAGGAGCCGGTTGGTGGAGTTGATCGCCCAGAAAGCCGCCTGTGCCGGGGTTCCGTCGATGGCAGGGCCGCTGCTGGCGGTCATGAGGTCGGAAATGCTGCCCGCCATGAGCCAGCCGCGTTCGCGGTTCGGCTGCGCCCAGTTCCACTGGATGCGCTGCGTATTCACGCCCGCCCGGATCGAGTGCTTGCCGTGATTCCAGGAAACCTGATCGCCGAGTAGGAACGAGTTCTGGATGCTTCGGGTTGCCGAGAAGAAGTTTCCGCCAGCGCTCCAGGCCGGCCAATCAACAGTACTGGGGGCAACGATCGTGCTCGGGAAACCTAGATTTCCGATGATAGGCACGAGGGAATCCTCTCGGTTGCCGGCCGCAACTCCTGAAAGAGGACACGGGGCGCCGTCATTGACGGCAGGAACGATTCCCAGCGCCGTGGTGCCGTCGCCTGCGCAGGACTGTACGGTAACGCCGTCATGGACGCTCAGGAAAAGCCGCTGGAATGAGCCGTACGCGTCGTTCACAAAATTGTTCGTGATGACGGACGTGAGCCTGGCTACGAGGGAGGTCGAACCATACTGAGCTTCTTCTGGTGCGCCCGGGTCGCAGCCGGTGACGATGCAACTGAAGCTCTGTTCCTGAGGATCGGTGGAGAAAAAGTACTTTTCCTGAAACGTGTTCTTGCTGTTGATGACGTAATCCGTATTCCCCATGTACTGGTTTTCGTTGGCCACGGTCGCCTGCGAAATGGTCGTGGGGTTGGAGCAGGATGGCGGGTTCGTGTCCATGCAGAAGGGCACGCCGCTGGAATCGTACCGCAGGCTGGGGATGTAGTAGCCGTTGTTGAAGCCTCCCTTGACCTGGGAAATGTTCTCGGTCTGACGCAGGAAATTGATGAAGGTGTTGCTGATATTCGCCCCGCTAGGAAGAACGGCCTGTGTATGCGGAGTAAACGAATCGGCCTCGTTCGCAAAGGCGCATCCCAGATACTCCCGATAAGTGTCGTAGCTGCACATCGGGTTTGCGGCGAGGTAGTCCTCGTGGATGCTGCCCGCGTTTCCGTCCGCGCGCGCGCTGGCGATGGGGACGCCCGGCTCATTGAAGGGCAACAGCCCGACGGAAGTGATCGCGGTGGCGAAGCCGTTGCTGCCGATGCCGTTCAGTTGCCTGGTCCCCTGATACGAGAAGAAGAAGAAGAACTTGTCCTTGATGATCGGTCCGCCGAATGTGCCGCCGAATTGATTCTGCTTCACCTCCGGCGGCGTGTTCGACAATCCCTCATCTCTTTCCGAGTTCTTGAAGAAGAATTCGTTGGCGTTAAAGAAATTGTTCCGGTTGAACTCCCAGGCAGCGCCGTGGAACTGGTTGGTGCCGCTCTTGGTGATGACGTTTACGTTGGCGCCGGGATTCTGACCGTATGCCGCGTCGTATTGCGACGTTTGAACCTTGAATTCCTGAATCGAGTCCGGATTGGGAATCGGGATGCCGGCGTAGCTGCCCGACTGCGCCGCGCCGCCGCTGCCGTAGTTCGTGGTGATGACGCCGTCCATCATGTAGGTATTCTGGTCGGAGCCGGCGCCATTGACGTTGATGTCCATCGTGCCGTTTCCGACGGCGGTTGCGGTAGCCACGTTGGCGACGACGCCGGGCGACAGGTCAATCACCTGCGTAAAATTGCGCGTGCTCAACGGGAGTTCTGTAACAGTCTCTCCCGATACGAGGCCTCCAACCGTGGCGTTTTGGGCCTGAATGGTCTCGACATTCGACTCGACCGTCACTTGTTGTGATTGCGCGCCAACTTCAAGAGCGTGATCGAGCAAGCGGGTTTCCGTCACGTTCACCGTGACGGACGGAACTTCGATGGTCTTAAAACCCGAGGCGGAAAACCTTACGCTGTAGTTCCCGGGCGGCAGGAGGGAGACCTTATAGACGCCGCTCGTGTCCGTCGTTATGGTTCGAGACTGCCCTGTGGCCAGATTCGTGGCAGTGACAGTGGCGCCGGCGATCGTGCCGCCGGAAGGATCGGTCACCGTCCCGGACAGCGCGCCCGTCTCAGCGCTCTGCGCTCGTGCGGACGACGAGGAGAGAAACAACGTGAGAAGGCAAACCAGAAAGCCGATCGAGGCACACTTCAACACATTCCCGAAATTCCCACCCATTTTTCCCACCCCCCCAGAATATCGTCTTGGATAACCACGCCTCCCAAAAGGCGCCTCTTACTGGCGAATCCAATACTATGAGAGGGAATTGTTGTCAAGTGTAAACGGATCAAAATCAACGGATTTCGGGTGGCGCGCGGTCGCGGAAATGCGCGCCGGTGCTCGACGGAAGGCCGGCCCCTCACGGAATCGGCCGGTGATGCCCTGCTATGGACGAGATGACGCGGGAAATGTTGGCGTAGCCTGCGAAAGGAAAAAGGCCTGACCGGCGTAACCTTTCGTGCCGATCAGGCCCGGTCAATCAGAACGTGAACTTCAAAGCGAATTGAATTTCACGCTGCGAGTTCGGCGTAACCGTGGCCCCAATGGAAGCCGCTTCTCCCGGCAGGCCAGCGGGCGCAATCGACTGCGTGAACGGAAACGCTCCCGTGGTGGTGGCAATCGAGATCGGCAGGCCGAAGTTGGTGTGATTGATGAGGTTGAAAAACTCCGCGCGGAATTCCATGTTCACGCGTTCCCAGATTTGGGTCCGTTTGATGATCGAGGTATCGAGGTTCAGGAAACCGGGACCCTCGAGCGAGTTACGTGGAACATCGCCGAGCGTTCCAAACGGTTGCACGGCGTAGCACTGCACGTTGAACCACTCGTACCACTTTCCGAGAACCTGGTCGCGTCCGTTCGGGCACGTGCCGGAGTAATCCGGGCGATCACCCTGGATCGCTCCGAGGTCGGCGACGTCTGCTCCCTCCTGAACGGTGATTGGAAGGCCGGTGCTGGCGCGGAGAATTCCCGTGATCTGCCAGCCTTCGACGAGCCTGTTACCGTGGAAGGGAAGGGTATAGATGCCGTTGGCCGTGAAGTTGTGGCGGATGTCGAATGCACACAGGCCGTAGTCATACTTTCTGTTGTAGGGGTCCGCTTGCTCGTACACGTCCTGCTCAAGACCCGAGCTAGCCGAGCCGTCCGTCAGGCATTTTGAATAGGTGTAAGACACCTGGCCCTGGAACGCGCGGCTGAACTGGTGGTTCAACTGGACCTGGAGCGAATTGTAGTTCGAGTTCATGTCCGGCGTCGTGGTGCTAAGCGATCCGAAGTACGGCGCACCTGTGGCTGGATTCAGCGACGTGGGAGTCTTGGGGTTCTGTGCGAAGGTCACTGAGTTGGCAAAAATCGACGTCAAGGGATTCGCGCAGTTTGACGTGAAGTTGCCAGCGAGCTCGTCGGTCGGGCTATTGGCGCAGAGGGGAGGATTGAGGTCAACTTCGGAAAACAAGTGGCGTCCCTGCGAACCGATATAGCCGACCGACAATACGGTGCCAGGCGTGATCTGGCGCTGAATCGTCAGGTTGTACTGCATTTCGTAGGGCGAGCTTGAGGTGTTGTAGTTCACGCCGGCAAATTCCGTGATCGGTCCGGGAGCGCTGCCCGGAACGTATCCGGCAAAAGGATTCGGAAACGTGGGCGGCGGGAAGAACAGGAACGCGCTGGCGTAGGGGGGAGCGAGGTAATAGCCCGACGCGTAGGTGCGCGGCGCAACCTGGTCGTGGAACAGACCGAAGCCGGCGCGGATGGACGTCTTGTGGTTAGCAAATGGATCCCAGGCCACGCCGACGCGGGGCTCGAAATTCTCCGCATTGGGATTGGAAGCGAAGATGTGGGAGACGGGCGTAAATCCGTTTCCGTACGGGACGCCGTCGGCGTTCGTGAAGTAATCACGCGTATCCGGAAACGGCGGGTTCACGATCGTGGTAAAAGGGCCGCCTGTGGGGTTCGTGGCGTAGTCGTATCGGATGCCGAGGTTCACCGTCAGCTTCGACGAGACCTTCCAGTCATCCTCGAAATAGGGTGCGTAATCGGTCTCGCGAAAATGGCGGTCGGAATTCGCGAGGCCCGGATAGGTCCCCAGGAAGCCGCTGGACGTTCCTTCCAGAAATGCCTCTTCACTGCCGAAAGAGTAGCTTCCCCCGAAGACGAACGGTGCGTAAATGTTTGAATCTACGCGGGTGATGGCGACACCGACCTTGAACGAGTGCGCGCCCCGGACCCATACGATGTCGTCGCCGCCGCCGATCTTGTTCTGGGCGAGATCGTAGGGGAGCGCCGTGTTGGCGCCCAGCGGCGCGCAACCCGGGCAGCCGGCGCTGATCGTGCCGTCGGGAAAGCCGGCGACCCATTCGAGCAGCGGGTTGGGCGTGGTGGTCGTGTTGGCGTCCTCAAATGTGCGCGTGAAGTTGAAACGCACCTGATTGACGACGTTGGCCGAAACGATCCGCCGCTCTTGCAGAGTAAAGTACTGATTGGCGGTGTGATCGACCTCCGGCCAGTCCGGCAGAGCCAGCGACCCGGCAAATGGATTGGCACGGCGCGCGCGGTCGGATACGTAACGGCCGAAGATTGAATCCTTGGATGAGAGGTTGTAGTCCACGCGGCCGAGGACGTAATCTTCGCTTTCGGCAAGACTGCCCGCGTCGGTGTAGTTTGCGAAGCCGCCGAGGTCGGTCGCGCCAGGATTCGGAACGGGATACAAACCCAGCACACCTGCGATGGTCGTCGCAGCCGCTGCGGATTGCGCTCCGGCGCCGCTTCCAAAGGCGGGAGCGGCCTCGATGGGATTGCCGGAAGCGCCGACGGCGGGATACGTGTTCGTGCCGGTGGGGATAAACGGAGCGCACGCCGGGTTGGAATTCGCCGCGGTTTGAGTCCCCACCAAGCCGCAAGGCAACTCATCGCTGCTTAGAACGTACGGTTCGGGAACCAATACGTCATTGATCTGGCCGAGCGAATTGCGCAGCCCCTCGTAGTTCGCAAAAAAGAAGAGCTTGTCTTTCTTGATCGGACCACCAACGCTGCCGCCGAACTGATTCTGCCGGAATTCCGGTTTCGGCGTTTCGGTAACGATCGGCACGCCGTCCGCGTTCGCCTGCCCGGTTGAGGCAAAGTCGAAGAAGTTGCGGGCGTCGAGGGCGCTGTTCCTCAGGAACTCGTACGCCGAACCGTGAAAAGTGTTCGTGCCTTGCTTGCTGGCCATGTTGACGACCGCGCCGTTGCCGGAAAACTGCGCGCCGTAGGTGTCCGTGAGAACTTGAAATTCCTGTAATCCCTCGATGCCCAGCGCCGTGCCAAGCGACGCTGATCCCGGCCCGTGCTCCCAGAAATCGCGCACGTCTTCGTTGTCGAGCAGAAACGCCTGTCCTTCCGGCCTCGATCCGGCAATGGTGTAATTCGTCTGCGCTCCATAGAACGAACTTGAGGTGCCGCCGCCGCCGGGCCCGCTGTTGATGACCTGGACGCCGGGGGCAAGCTCAATCAGCTGCGTATAGTCGCGGCCATTGAGAGGCAACTGACTGACCTGCTCCGAGCTTACGAGGGAAGAGACGGTCGCGCTCTGCGTATCGACCTGCGAGACCTGGCCTTCGACGGTTACGTTTTGCGTGGCCTCGCCGACGGGAAGCGAGAAATCAACCAGCGGGTGCGCGCCGACGGTCAGCGTGACGTCCTTGTGCGTCACGGTCTGGAATCCGGCGAGTGACGCTTGAATGTCATACGTCCCGACGGGCAGGTCGGGCACTTCGTAACGGCCCTGCGAATCCGTCGTTGTGGTTTGTGCGACATTGGTGCCGGCGTTGGTGACCACAATTTTGGCGTTCACCAATGCGCCGCCGGAGCTGTCCGTGGCGGTTCCTGAAATTGTTGCGGTTTGAGTTTGCGCCTCGACCGAGCTGGCGCCCATGACGAAAAGCAGCAGTGAAAGCACGCACACTGCGGCGTGCGAGAGAAATTTCACACCACGATCATTACGGCTTCCTGAATACATGCCCACCCCCCCCCAAGTTCCACCCAAATTGAACTTCTGCCGCCACCCAGTGCAGCACAAATTTTCTACTACTGGGATTTGGGGGTGTCAAGAGAGATCAACATAGATACCCACATACGTGCTCACATATGTACTCATGACGAAGGCGGAGGGGAGAAAAACACGGGCAAAAACCCCGCTGAGCGGTTGGACGCGCCGAGCCGCCGGAATGGGTACACGTCAATTGTTGCCTTTACGAGGCAAACTATGTTAGAAGTACGCCAATTTACCGGCCAGCTCTGGGGACCATGACAATCCATCGGAACGGCGATCAGTTGCGCCAGCGGCTCACGAGGGCCGTGAATTCTTTGCAGTCGCGACCCGGGTTCCTGCTCTGGCGCGCGCACCACATCGCTGTATCCATATTCAGCGATGAATGCCGCGATCTGGCGATCACGCCGTCGCAACTGGCCGTGCTCTCCGTGGTCAGGGAAGTGCGCGGCATCGACCAGATGGAAGTCTCTCGTCTGGCTGGTCTTGACAGGTTTACGACCGCGCTGGTGGTTTCGAATTTGACCAAGCGCGGCCTGATGCTACGCGAGCGGCGCGCCAACGACCGGCGCTGTTACGGTCTCGCAATTAGTCCCGCTGGGCAGAGGCTCCTCAATCGCGTTCGCCGCGGCGCCAGCCGTGCCCGGGCCCGCCTGATTTCACCGTTTACCGGCTCCGAGCAACGCGCTCTGACCAAACTTCTTTCCAGGCTCGTCGTCTCGCTCAATCACGATGCGCGCGCACCTTTAGACGAAGCTGCGCTTCCCGCAGATCAGCTGGCCAAAAAAAAATCACGCTGATCGCGACCCCCGCGTTGCCGAAGGGCCAACAAACTCTGGACGCGAACTGTTCCCGCCTAGATAATGTAGGTCTGCCCAATCGCAAAAGCTGATTTCCGGCGCCGGGCCGCGGGCGAATGGTCGCCTGCCTCGCGCGGACAAGGACACCGAACCGAATGTCGGATCAGAAGCTGACCACGCGCGCCGAGGATTTTTCCGAATGGTACAACCAGCTTGTTCTGCGCGCGGAGCTCGCCGATTACGCACCCGTTCGCGGCTGCATGATCGTGCGCCCCTACGGATGGGCGCTGTGGGAGAACATCACCGCGGCGCTCGACAAGCGCTTCAAGGCGACCGGCCACGTCAATGCGGCGTTTCCGCTGTTGATTCCGCGCAGCTTCATTGACAAGGAAAAATCGCACGTGGCCGGATTTTCGCCCGAGCTTGCCGTGGTCACGCATGGTGGCGGCGAAAAACTGGACGAACCTCTGGTGATTCGCCCGACGTCGGAAACGATCATCGGCCACGCGTATTCAAAATGGATTCAGTCCTACCGCGACCTGCCGATCCTGATCAATCAATGGAACAGCGTGGTGCGTTGGGAGCTGCGCACGCGCCTGTTCCTGCGCACGCTGGAGTTTTTTTGGCAGGAGGGCCACACGGCGCACGCCACGGCCGAAGAAGCCGAAGCAGAAACGCGCCAGATGCTCGACATTTATACAGACTTTGCCGTGAGGGAAGCGGCCGTACCCGTGATTCCCGGGCGCAAGTCCGCCGCCGAACGCTTTGCGGGGGCCGACCAGACGTATTCGATCGAAGCCATGATGGGCGACTGCAAGGCGCTGCAAGCCGGCACTTCCCACAACCTCGGCCAGAATTTCGCGAAAGCTTTCGAAATCCGCTACCTCGATAAAGGTGGCGTGCTGCAGCACTGCTGGACGACGTCCTGGGGACTTTCCACTCGATTTGTCGGCGCCATCATTATGGTTCATGGCGACGATCAGGGTCTGATCATGCCCCCTCGTCTGGCTCCGTATCAGGTGGTGATCGTGCCCATCTACAAAACCGACGAGGAGCGCGCCACGGTGATGGAGAACGCCCATACGCTGCGCCGCGAGCTCGTCGACGCCGGCATCCGCGTGAAAATGGACGAGCGCGAAGGCATGAGCCCGGGGTTCAAATTCAACGATTGGGAGATGCGCGGCGTCCCGCTGCGTCTCGAACTCGGGCCAAAGGACGTCGCCAAAGGCTCGGTGGTTCTCGCCCGCCGCGATCGTCCCGGCAAGGAGGGCAAGGCTTTCGTCCCGCAGCCGGGAATTGCGGCGTCGGTCGCACAGACGCTCGACGAGATCCAACAAGCGCTCTATGACCGCGCGCTGGAATTTCGCAAGTCGCATACGGCCGAGCCGGCCGATTACGCGGAGTTCAAGTCCGCCGTCGAGAAGGGATTCGCCTTCACCTGGTGGTGCGGCAGCGGCGACTGCGAGGGAAAAATCAAGGAAGAGACCAAAGCCACCATGCGCTGCATCCCGCTCGAGCATCCCGGCGGCTCCGGTCCGTGCGTTTATTGCGGCCATCCGGCCACCGAAAAGGCCATTTTCGCCAAGGCCTACTGATCGGCCCCCGGGCGCGGAGTCCTGCGTTTACTCATCGCAAACACGGATTCTCGGTCAGGCCTACGTCTGCCCGCCGACGTGGTAGCTTTGAATCACGAAAGATGCCCGTGGGAGAGCGCACAACTTTGATGGCTCGGTCGTTTCAACCTGGCGAACATGGTGGCTCCAAGATGAGCCTCCTGATCACGCTGGTCATCCTCGGGGCCATGGCTTTCACGGCGATCAAAATCGTGCCCGTCTACGTCGAAAACTACCAATTCCAGGATTCCATCGAAGCCGAATCCCGTTTCGCGCTCACCGGCTACCCGAAAAAGGGCCCTGACGACGTCCGCGCTGACATCTTCAAGAAGGCCCAGGAGCTCGACATCCCGGTGAAGTCGGAAGACATCCGCGTGAACATCACGAACGGGAGCGTCGAGATCGGAACCGACTACTCCGTGCCCATCGACTTGAAGGTCTATCTGTTTACTTTGCAATTTCATCCCCACGCAGACAACCATAGCATCTAGAATTGAATTCAGTTCATATGAGGCGCCGCGCAACCCGGCCGTCCTTTGACGCGCGCGTCGTTTTGCGTATTCGTAACCGGAGAGCTTGATTGCGGATTCAACTTGCCCGTGGCTTCTGGACGTCCCGGCTCGGCCTGAGCTTGCTCGGCGGAGTGCTGGCGATCCTGCTCGGCCTCACCTCTGTGGTGGCCTACTACTACATCGAGTTCGGGCACATGATCAACGAGCACCTGACCGGGCAGATCTACCAGAACACCTCGCGCGTTTACTCCGCCCCGGGTCATGTTTTTACCGGCGAGACCCTGCGATCGAACGACCTCGCCACGTATCTGCTGCGCGCCGGATATCAGGAAAGCAAGGTCGATGGCTCTCCCGGCCAGTTCCGCGAAACCGCCTCGGCCGTCGAGATTCGCCCCTCAGCGGATTCCTACTTCGAGGGGATGAACGCTCTGCGCGTCGAGTTCACGGGAGCCGAAGTCTCGCGCATCACGCTGCTTTCCGACGGCTCGCCCGTTGACGCCGCGGAAATCGAGCCCGAGCTCATCACCAACCTGTTCGACAGTTCGCGCGAAAAGCGCCGCGTGGTCCGTTACGAAGATTTGCCGCCCGTACTGATCCACGCCCTGTTGGCAGCGGAGGACAAGCGCTTCTTCGAGCATGGCGCGCTGGACGTGGTTCGCGTGTTTGGGGCTGCGTTCTACGACGTCAGCCGCGGCCAGAAGGCGCAGGGTGCCAGCACGATCGACATGCAGGTGGCGCGCACCTTCTTCTTCACTACCAAGCGTGAATGGAGCCGCAAGCTGAAAGAAATCCTGATGGCGGCGGAGCTCGACGAACGTTTTTCGAAACAGCAGATCCTCGAGCTCTACGCCAACGACATCTACATGGGCAATCGCGGCAGCTTTTCGATCCGCGGGTTCGGCGAAGCCTCCGAGGCCTATTTCGGCAAGGACCTTCGCGAGATCACGCCCGGTGAAGCCGCCTTCCTGACCGGAATTATTCGCGCACCGAATCGCTATTCCGCCGCCGAGCGTCATACGGACCGCGCCGAAGAGGCCCGCGACCGCGTGCTCGCGCAGATGGTGGAGGATGGCTACCTGACGGCTGAGGAAGAAGCCGCCGCCAAGCACGCCAAGCTGCATTTCGTGAACGGCGGACTCGCCAGCAGCTCCGCGCCGTATTTCGTCGACATGGTGAAGGATCACCTGCTCGAGAAATACTCGGAAAGCGACCTGGAAAACGAAAGCTACCGCATTTACACCACGCTCGACCCCAATCTCGAGCGCGCCGCCAACGAAGCCGTCGAGATCGGCGTTGAGAACGTGGACAAGCTTCTCGCGCACAAATATGCCGTCTGGAAAAAACAGGGTCAGGTCGTTCCCCCCGTGCAAGTCGCCATGGTCGTCCTCGATCCGCGCAGCGGGGAAATTCGCGCGCTGATCGGCGGTCGCAACTACGGCGAAAGCCAGCTCAATCACGCCCTGGCCCACCGCCAGCCCGGCTCCGTATTCAAGCCGTTCGTTTACGCGGCGGCGTTTAACAACGCCGCACAGGGCCTTTCGCCGGTCGTCACGCCGGTGACCACCGTCGATGACACTCCCACGACGTTTGAATTCGACAACAAGGAATACACGCCGGACAACTACGGCCAGGAATTCTACGGTACGGTCACCGTGCGCGACGCTCTGATGCATTCGCTCAACGTGGCAACCGTGAAAGTCGCCGAAATGATCGGCTATCAGCGCGTCGTCGATCTCGCGCGGCAGATGGGCCTCGGCTCGAATATCCAGCCCACTCCGGCCGTGGCGCTGGGCGCCTATGAAATGACGCCGATCGATGTCGCCGCAGGCTACACCGCCTTTGCGGACGGAGGCATTCGCGCCGAGCCGCTGTTTATCCGCAGCGTCGTCTCCGGCGACGGCAAAGTCGAGGAAACGAACGAACCGACCACGCGCCTGGTCCTCGATCCGCGGGTCGCCTATCTGACCACAAGCCTCATGGAGGACGTGATCAACCACGGCACCGGTTTCCCTGTGCGCCAGCTCGGTTTTCAAAATCCCGCGGCCGGAAAAACAGGCACCTCGCGGGATGGATGGTTCGCCGGCTACACCTCGAATCTGCTCTGCGTCGTCTGGGTGGGATTTGACGACAACCGCGATCTAGGCCTCGCCGGTGGCGCGGCGGCGGCGCCGATCTGGGCCGAGTTCATGAAGCGGGCGGTGGCGCTGCCGCTTTATCGCAAGACGCAGGATTTCGAGCCGCCTGCCGGAATCGTCCAGGAATCGGTTGACCCGCAAAGCGGCCAGCTGGCCACGCCATCGTGTCCGGAGGTCGCGCAGGAATATTTCATTCAGGGCAGCGAGCCGACGCAATACTGCGATCTTCACGGCGGCGGACAAAACGCGCAATCAGGCGCAGGCGGCGGTTGGCTCGCTCATCTTTTCGGCAAGGATCAGGCCGCGCCGCCCCAACCTGCGGTCAATACGACCGGCCAGCCTCTCGGTTCCGCGCAGAGCCAGCGCCCGAAGACCGGACAGGCGGCGAAATCGGGGCAAAAGCCCGCGGACGCGGATTCGCCAACGGCACAGGAGCCCGAGAAGAAAAAAGGCTTGCTCGACCGGATATTTGGTATCTTTGGCGGAAGCAAACAGCCCTCGGACAATTCGAATTCCAAGCCGCAGCAGTAGTTGAGCTGGCGCAACAAGGGGCAGGGCCATGACGCGATTCGGCCTCTTTGCAGTTCCGCTCGTTTTCGTCGCAGGATTCATCCCCGGAATTGTGCAGGCTCAACAGGTACCGAACGGCCCTGTGGGCGCCACTCCGGCCGACACGGCTCCCGCGGCCTCCCCGGAGAGCCCCGCTCAGCCAAAAATGACCGCGCGGCAACGCGCCGAAATGAACGCCGAAATCCTGATGGCGCGCAAGGAATTTGACGAGGCGGCCAAGGCTTACCAGACCATCCTGATCGACGATCCGCACAATTCAAAAATTCTCAACTCCGCCGGCATCGCCTTTCAGCAGGTCGGCGACGGCGTGAAAGCCGAGCACTATTACAAGCTCGCCGCTCGAGCGGACAAGAAGGATTCCAACCCGCTGAACAATCTCGGCACCGTCGAATTTGCCGAGAAACGCTACGGCAAAGCGATCAAGTATTACAAGCAGGCCCTCTCCAAGGGCGATCCGCTCGCGACCATCTACACGAATCTCGGCTACGCCTACTGCGCAATCAGGGAGTACCCAAAAGCAATGGTGGCGTTTGGCCAGGCGCTGGCGATCGACCCGGAGGTTTTCGACCACAAGAGCACCGCCGGCAACGTCCTGCAGCAGCGCTCGGCGGAAGATCCGGGTCCGCTTCATTTCATGCTGGCAAAGTCCTACGCGAAGATCGGCGACGCCGGGCGCGCCGCCCGTTACCTGAAAATGGCCCGCGACGAAGGCTATAAGGAATTCAAGGAAGCCGAAAAAGACCCCGACTTCGCCAAGGTCATCAAAGACCCGCGAGTCCGGGAAGTGCTGACCGTCGAACCCGCCTACGCCGTCCAACCCGTGAAGGCCGCCACGAATTGACGCTTGGCCGCCTTGTTTTTCGCGTCGCGGCCCCACTTCTGCGGTTCACACAACGCGTCGAACATGGCATCATAAGAGCAGCAATCGATCTGTGCATGCACGTGCAGTTCTAAGCGAGGCTTATTCGATGGGTGTACCAGGACCGGTATCGCAGATGTGGGCCGTGTCGTCCTACGTCATCCGCCAGAAGCTCAAAGGGCGGAAACAATACCCCATTGTCCTGATGCTCGAGCCGCTGCTGCGCTGCAATCTGGCATGCGCCGGCTGCGGCAAGATCCAGTATCCCGCGCACGTCCTGAAAAAACAGCTCACTCCCGAGGAGTGTTTCCGCGCGGTTGAGGAGTGTGGCGCGCCGGTCGTCAGCATCCCGGGCGGCGAGCCGCTGATGCACCCGCAGATCGTCGAGATCGTGAACGGGCTGGTGGCGCGCAAGAAATACATTTATCTCTGCACCAACGCGCTGCTGCTTTCTGAGCGGCTCGACGAATTCAGGCCCAGCAAATATCTATCGTTTTCCGTTCACATGGACGGCCAGCGCGAGCACCACGATTTCTCGGTGTGCCGCGAAGGTACGTATGACAAGGCCGTCGAAGGAATCCGCATGGCGCTCGGTCGCGGATTCCGGGTCACCACGAACACGACGCTGTTCGACGGGGCCGATCCGCAATCCGTGCGCCAGTTTTTTGACGACATGATGGACCTCGGCGTCGAGGGCATGATGCTTTCGCCCGGCTACACCTACGACAAAGCGCCCGATCAGCAACACTTCCTGAGCCGCAAGAAAACGCGCAATCTTTTCCGCCAGATTCTCAGCAACCGCTCGGAAAAGTGGAGCTTCAATCTGAGCCCGTTGTTTCTGGAATTCCTGATGGGCAAGCGCGATTACAAGTGCACGCCCTGGGGCATGCCCACCTACAATATTTTTGGATGGCAGAAGCCCTGCTACCTGCTGCAGGACGGCTACGCGGACACGTTCGATGAGCTGCTGGGCGAAACGAACTGGGAAAACTACGGAACCGAGAGCGGAAATCCCAAGTGCGCCAATTGCATGGTTCACAGCGGCTATGAAGCCAGCGCCGTGAACGATACGTTCGGCTCCGTCGGCGGGTTTCTGGCCACCGTGCGCGCCACGCTGTTCAACAAATACAAGGACCCGGACGCGATGGGCGGAGTTTCCGGCCAGGCCAGCAAGGATTCCGGCCAGCTGGTGCAGATCTCCGTATCGCCCAAGGCCTAGCTTTCCCGTCCCCTATGTCTGAAATTCACAGAACCTCCGCTGCCGAAGACGAAGAGCGGCTCGGATTCGTCCACGAAAATCTGGAAGGCTGGATTCCGTCCGTATCGTCGGAGGGCGAGATCCGCGACGCCCTCGAAAAAGCGTTCGACTATCGCGGCGATCTCACGATCACGCTGAAATCTGGACAGAAGATCGAAGGGTACGTTTTCGATCGCAAGATCAAGGGACCGTCGCTCGCCGAATGCTTCGTCCGCATGATGCCGAAAGACACCGGGGAAAAACTTTCAATCCCGTTCAGCGAGGTCGCCGCGCTGGCCTTCACCGGCCGCGACACCGCCGCCGGAAAAAGCTTCTCTGCCTGGGTGAAGAAGTACAACGAAAAGAAAGCCGCCGGCGAAAAGAACATCGGACTCGAACCCGAATCCATCGACTAGCCGCACGCCGTCTGGTTTGCTCCCTCGGCGATCTTGGTGCTCGCTCGGCGTCCTGTGTGTTAAATCTTGGCTTTGCGCCCGATCTTTAGCGCCGCCCATCCATTCCCTTGCTATACTACCGGTTCGTGAAGGGCTTCGTTCGATCGCGGCGATATCTGTTCGTCGTGTGCGCCGTCGCAGTGGCCGTCGTACTGACATTGATGGCTGTTGCGGCTCGCGTGGCGGCGCCAGTGTCCGCTGGGCCTGTTCCGGATACATCGGCGTCCGTAGTGCATTTGCAAATCGACGGCGACATCGAACCCATCCTCGCCGAATACATCGTCAGCGGCATCGCCCAAGCCAATCAAGAGCACGCGTCGCTGATCCTGATCACCCTCAACACGCCCGGCGGCCTGGACACCTCGATGCGCGCCATTATCCAGGCGATCCTGAATTCTCCGGTTCCCGTCGTCACCTACGTGAGCCCCACCGGCTCGCGCGCCGCCTCCGCCGGATTCTTCATCTTGCTCTCGGCTGACGTTGCCGCCATGTCACCCGGCACGGACACCGGCGCCGCCTCGCCCGTGGCGTTCGCCTTCGGCCAGGAAGCCAAGATTGACGACACGATGCACAAGAAAATCACCAACGAGGCGACCGCCTACCTGCGCAGCTACGTTGAAAAGCGCAACCGCAATCCCGACCTCGCAGCCACCGCGGTCACCGACGCCAAAGCCTTCAGCGCCAAGGAAGCTCTCGACGGGAAGCTGGTCGACTTCATCGCGAATTCGCCTGAGGATCTGCTGGCGAAGCTCGACGGCCGCACCGTCACGCGCTTTGACGGCTCAAGCGTCACGCTCGCTCTGTCGCATCCTCGGTTCACCGACCGGGGCATGACCGCGCGCCAGAAGTTCCTGGCCTTCATCGTGCAGCCCGATATTTTCTTCATCCTGCTGATCGGCGCGGCACTCGGTATCTACACGGAATTCACGCATCCGGGCCTTTTTGCACCCGGCGTTTTCGGCGGCATCGCGGCGGTGCTCGCGATTATTTCGATGCAGATGCTGCCGGTGAACATCGCCGGACTGCTGCTGATGGTCTTGGCTCTCGGCCTGTTCGTCATCGAAGCGAAATATCCCACGCACGGCGTTCTCGGCGTCGGCGGCGTGATCTCCATGGTGCTCGGCGCGCTGTTTCTGATCCGCACGCCGTGGACGGGAATGGGAGTGCGCTTTGCCGTTGCGCTCGGCGTGGCGTTGCCGTTCGGGATTCTCGCCATCGCTCTCATGCGCGTGGTCCTTCGTTCGCGCAGCTGGAAAATGGCTACCGGCAAGGAAGAGTTGCTCGCCGAAGAAGGTGAAGTCGTGGAACCGGTCGGTGCGACTTCGGCCGAAGGCGCTATCGCCGGAATGGTGCGCATCCACGGCGAGCTGTGGCGCGCGGCAACGTCGGCAGGTGAGACGATCCCGAAGGGCGTGCGCGTACGCGTGAGAAAAGTGGACGGGTTGACGCTCGAAGTCGAGCCGGTCGGCCCTCGGCCGAGCTAAACGAACGGGTTCGAGCGGAGGAAGCAACGATGGATTTCAATTTCGTAACGGTGCTCGGGATCGCCGGGGTCGTCATTTTCCTGTTCTGGTTCTTCAACTCGATCTATGTGATCAAGGAATGGGAACGCGGTGTGGTGCTGCGCCTCGGCCGGATGCTCCCGGAAGCCAAAGGCGCGGGCTTGCAGCTGGTTCTCTATCCCATCGACAAGCTCACGCGCATCTCGCTGCGCATCGAGACTCTTGACGTGCCGCCGCAGGACGTCATCACGCGGGACAACGTCTCCGTGAAGGTCAACGCGGTCTGTTATTTCCGCGTGGTGGACGCGAACCTTGCGCTTTCGCAGGTTCAGAATTATCTTTATGCTACCTCCCAGCTAGCGCAGACCACGCTTCGGAGCCTCGTCGGCCAGTTTGAGCTCGATGCGATCCTCTCCGAGCGCGAAAAGGTTAACGCCAAGCTTCAACAAATCCTTGACCAGGATACGGAGCCTTGGGGCATAAAGGTAACGAAGGTAGAGGTCAAGCAGGTTGATATACCGGAATCGATGCAGCGCGCCATCGCCCGGCAGGCGGAAGCCGAGCGCGAACGTCGCGCGAAAGTGATTCATGCCGCGGGCGAGTTGGAAGCCTCTTCGAAGCTCGCGGAAGCCGCCGGAGTGTTGGAAAAGGAGCCGGCCGCGATTCAGCTTCGTTATTTGCAGACATTGACCGAGATCGGCGTCGAGAAGAATACGACGATTGTTTTCCCGCTGCCGGTCGATATCATTTCACAGTGGGTCAGGGCGTTCGCGGAGAAGAAATAGGGGAACATGACGGGTAGCTCAAAGCGCGGCGGCGATCGGGTCCTGGAAAGCAGACACCTCGTAAGTCTGTTCCTGGGCGTGGTCCTGCTTTGCGGCGTGTTTTTTACGCTCGGCTATGTGATGGGCCACAACCAGTACGGCGGTCCGGTCCACGCCTCCGAGTCGGCCGATGCCGATCAACCGGTGAGCCGCCCGACATCGAAGCCGAAGGCGGAACAGGCGCCTGCCGCTACGCCCGCACCCGCGAACAACGAGTGGGATTTTTATTCCAAGAAGAACGCGGACGACACCGTCAATTCGATGTCCAAGCCCGCTGCGTCGCCATCCGCTTCTGTCGCCGCGCGGCCCGTGAATCCGGCTTCTCCCGCAATAGCTCCTAACGCCGCCGCGAAATCGGTGCCCACGGCCGCCCGCTTTCAGGCGCCCAAGCTCAATAAGGGCGCCCTCGTTCTCCAGGTCGCGGCCGTCACGCACGAAAGCGACGCGATGGCCATGGCGGACGTTCTGCAGCAAAAGCACTTTCCGTCGTTCGTCGTCACGCCCACGAACGACAATTTCTATCGCGTCCAGGTCGGCCCTTATCCTGACGTGCAGGCCGCCGACGCCGCCAAGCAAGCCCTCGATCACGCTGGCTTCATCGCCATCATCAAGCGCTAGCATCGCGCCCCTAAATCCACTACAGTCTTCGCGAACTTTGAAAACATGGCAGCGGAGCCGCCTTCAAGTCTGTGAACCTTTCCTGGCAGAAACGCTCACTCCTCGCTCTGGCGAGCGGCGCGGCCCTGGCGCTCTCACTTCCAAACTACAATTGGTCGCTGCTTGCCTGGATTTCCGTGGGCTTGCTCGTGCTTGCTTCCTTTGGCGCTCGACCCGCCGTCGCGCCTCTGTATGGATTCCTGCACGCCATCGTCTTCTATCCGATGAGCCTGCCGTGGATGGCCGAGGTGGTACAGCAATACGGAAACGTGCCGCCGCTCATCGCCGCGGGCCTGCTGCTCCTCGTCAGCGTCGCGGGCGGCGTCATTGTGGCCGTCTTCACCTGGGGAATCGCCTTCGCCTCGCTTAGACGGGCCCTCATCACCTGGGCGCTTGCGCCCGACCTCTGGGTAGCCCTCGAATACGCTCGGGCCCACTTGCCGATCTTCGCGTTCCCGTGGAACTTGATCGGGTACGCCGCGAGCGGCCATCTGGCGCTGTTGCAGGTCACCGCCGTCACCGGAATTTACGGACTCAGCTATATCGTCGCCGCCTACGGTTCTCTGGTCGCCTACGCGATCGTTTCCGGGCGCCAGCGGGACTGGAAAATCGTTTTAGCCTCGGCCGCCGCGCTGATTTCCATCGCGTTTGCGGGCCGTTATTTCGTGCCGCGCGAAAACCCGCGCTACGTTGCGCATCTGGTGCAGACCAATTTCGCGCAATCCTACGAATATCAGGCGGACTGGATGACGCAGCACGCCGGCGATCTCGACGAGCTCGAGCAGATCAGCATCGACGCCGCTCGAAAAAATCCCGGCGTGATCGTCTGGCCCGAAGCGCCTGCGCCATTCACCCTGCAGGACAGGAATTTTGCCGCCATTGCGCAAAAAATTGCGCAGGAATCAGGTTCCGATTTTCTGGTGGGTGCGGAGGACTGGAAACACGACGCGGCGGGGAAGTGGCTGGCGACCAACAGCGCCATCCTGCTGAACCCGTCGGGCGAACGCGTGTATTCCTACGACAAAATCCATCTCGTGCCGTTCGGCGAATATGTCCCGCTTCGCAAATACCTCACGTTCACGGGCAAACTCACCGCGGACCTCGGCGATTTCACGCCCGGTGATGACTACGGGGTGGGCCGCCTGCCCGGCGGACGCTTCAGCACGTTCATCTGTTTTGAGGCTGTCTTTCCCGACGCCGTCCGCCGTTTCACCGCCAACGGCGCCGAGCTGCTGATCAATATCTCCAACGACGGATGGTTTGGCCGCTCCTCCGCCCCCGCGCAGCACCTGATGATGGCCCGCGTGCGGGCCGTGGAAAATCGACGCTGGCTGTTGCGCGGCACCAACAACGGCTACACGGTGTCGGTCGATCCCTACGGCCGCATCGTCGCTGAGCTACCAACTGACATTCGCGCCCAGCTCGACGCCCCCTATGATTTCCGCGACGACACCTCGCTCTACGCCCGCTTCGGCGATTGGTTCGCGTGGCTGTGCGTGATCGCTTCTGTGGCGCTACTGGGAATGGCCTTTATGCGCCCCGCCCTTGCTAAATAATCGCCGAAGCTGGGCTCAGGAGTAATCAACTGTCGGCGAACCGCTTTTGGTGCCATGATGATCCTGTTACGAGGAATCTTGTGGAAGGTAACGCCGCTTATAGGCTGACCCGGCCCTGCTGATCGGAGCATATCGTGCACAGACTTATGGAGATTCGACGAATCGGGTTGTTTGGGCTGATTCTATTTTCCGCGGGAAATGTTTGGGCGCAGGGAACCGCGTCTCCGGCGACGAAGACGCTCGTCGTGAACGGAAGAACCGTGGGCGCGGAACTGAAAGTGATTGACGGCCACTCCTACGTGGACATCGAAACGCTCGCTCAGATCACGAACGGCGTCGTCACCGTGGAGCCGAATCGCATCGTGCTGACCATACCGACCTCAAACCCGACCGATGCCGCGAGCTTGGCCTCTCCGCCGCCTGTCCCGAGACTCTCTACGGATTTCGCCAGCGCGTCGGTCGGCTTATTGGCGGACATGAGGGAGTGGCGTGGCGCCATCGGCACGATGATCACTTTCGGCTTGGCCGTAAGCGACTCATGGTCTCAGCAGTATCACGACCGGGTCGAGGCGGGGCTGACCCAGGCGGCGGTTGTGGCGACGACCGAGTCAGACCGGAACGCCCTCCCGTTGCTTCGGAATGAATTTGACAAGCTGACCGAGTGGGCCAATGAAACCCTCGCGGCACGGCAAGCGCTCAATGGCGCCAAAACGATTGACCCAGATGCCTTAAAGAACGATCCGTCTCTGGCAGCGATCACCAACTGCAGCCGGTTCTTGAATGGGATGATCGTCAGCGGCACGTACTCTGACAACGCCGCCTGCCACTAGGGATTGGCCTGCTTCGGGCGTTCAACCCACGTGGTATTCGGTTTTCACCAGGCCGCTCGGGTAGTGCTGGGTCGCTACGTGACGTAGTCGCAGATCGTGTGGCAGCGCCCCGAACAAGGGAATCCCGGCTCCTATGAGCACAGGCACGCGAGTGACTACCAGGCGCTCTACGAGCCCCGCGCGCAGAAATCCCTGGATCGTGATTCCTCCGTCGACATAGAGACGGTGGGCGCCGCTGGCCGCCAGTTTGGAAACGATTTCGGCGGGAGATCCGGCCATCTGCTCAACAACTCCGCCGCGAACCGTGGAAAAATCGAGCGGCCGGCTGCTGAGGACTACCACGCGTTTGTCACCGTAGGGCCACTCTGGAAACGCCAACACCGTCTCGAACGTTTTCCTGCCGATCACCAGCGCGTCAACGGTGGCGATGAATTCGTCGTAGCCGTGGGGCTCCCCGCCCTCCGCGGGCAGGAAGTCGAGATCACCGTTCGGTCGCGCAAGGAACCCGTCGACACTGATTCCGACAAAGACAGACACCGTCATCCTAGACTCCTCGCTTGCGGCGCCCACAATCGGGGCTTTCCTTAATTTTGCCCAAGCAATCCTACAATGCGCCCTCTCGGAATTCGGCCGGGAAAAACGTTTTGCCAAGTTTCAATTTTCCATTTCGCACGTTCCTGTGTAGGATTTAGATATGCCCGCGCACATTGAAGACCTGCAACAGCGCTACGCCGAGCTCCAGAAACGCATCGAGCTTGTGCGGAGCTATCTTTGACGCATCCGCAATCGAACCACAGTTAGCCGCGCTCGAACAAAAAATCAACTCACCCGACTTCTGGCAGGACCCGGAGAAGGCCCAAGCCACCATGCAGGAGCGCAAGCAGCTCGAAGAGCGCGCCAACGCGGGCAAATCACTCAGCGGTAAAATCAGCGACATCGACACGTATTTCCATCTGGCCGAGGAAGAATCCGATCATGGCCAGCGCGACTCGCTTCTCGACGACATTGCCCGGGAAATCGACTCCGCCGACGCGTTTGTGTCCGACCTGGAAACGAAGACCTTGCTCGCGGGCGAGAGCGATCGCCTGAACGCCATCGTGACCATCAAGCCTGGCGCCGGAGGCACCGAATCGCAGGACTGGGCGGAAATGCTCCTGCGCATGTATTTGCGATGGGCGGAGCAGAAGGGTTTCAAGGCCACGATTCTGGATTCAACTCCCGGCGAAGAAGCGGGGATCAAGTCCGCCACCATTCAGGTCGAAGGAGAAAACGCTTTCGGCATGCTTTCCGGTGAAAGCGGGGTTCACCGCCTGGTGCGCATCTCGCC
>Ga0209007_1000141_pt1 | contig 42185 bp, 38 predicted proteins | sample JacPinW_OM1H0_O2_FD_187961 | JGI IMG/M metagenome (GOLD analysis project Ga0209007, IMG submission 187961) | Forest soil microbial communities from Algoma, Ontario, Canada - Jack Pine, Ontario site 1_JW_OM1H0_O2 (SPAdes) (version 2) | ecosystem: Environmental > Terrestrial > Soil > Boreal... | reverse complement strand
CGATTCGGGCGTTGCTGTAGAGCCAATCAATTGTTTTGTTGCTGCGTAACTTCGATTTCATCGTATCGAGCGTGCCTTCCTTTGTCAAGCGAGCGCGCATGGCCGTTGCGGACTCGCCACGGTGCTCGGCGAGATGTTCGATCTCTTTTTCGACTTCTTCATCGGTCGTGTCGATCTTTTCCGCCGTCGCGATGCGGTCCAGAATCAGTTCGGCCTTTACGTCGGTGATCGCGCGGTCGCGCTGCTTGCCGCGAATGCCCGCCCAGTCCACGTTCATGCCGCGCGGATCGATCCCTTGCGCCGCAAACGTGCGCACCATGCGCTCCAGGCGCGTGTCCATCTGGCCTTCAATCAGGGCTTCGGGCACGGGGAAGTCATGCGCTTTGGTGAGCTGCTCGAGGATTCTGTCCTGGGCCTGAGTTTTCTGCTGGTGATCCCGCGACGCCTCGATGCTCTCGCGAATTTTCTTGCGGAGCTCGTCGAGCGTCTTCAGTTCGGCGTTCTCGCCCGCCGCCTCCTTCACGAAATCGTCGTTGAGCTCGGGACGTTTTTTCTCTTTGATCGCCTGGACTTCCACCGTGAAGTCGTAGGTTTTTCCGGCGAGCTTCGCGTCCGGATAATCGTCGGGGTATTTTGCTTGAAACGTCTTGGCCTCGCCCGCGTTTGCACCGCGCAGGTTTTCGGTGAAGCTTGCGAGCGTCTCTTCGGCGCCCAGCGGGACCATCACATTGTCCGCTTCGACGGGCTCGCCGCCCTCGGTGGGCAGGCCTTTTAGCTTGATCAGGACGGAATCGCCATCCTTCGCCGCGCGCCCCTCCACGGGAACGAACGTTGCCGCGCGCTCGCGCATTTCTTCGACGGCCTTGTCCACTTCGGTGTCGCCGGCGGGGATCTCGTCCACCTGCACTGTGAGATTCTTGTAATCGCCCAGCTCGAACTCGGGAAGCACTTCGAAAACCGCGCGGAACTTCAGCGGCTCGCCGTCCTTGAACTCGACCTTGTCGACTTCTGGGCGCGTCACCGGAATCAAGTTCTTTTCGCCCAGCGCTTTTTCCAGAGCTTCGGGCACCAACGACTGGACTACTTCGCCCTGGATGTCATCTGCAAAGCGCCGTCGCACAAGCGTCATCGGCGCTTTGCCCGGGCGGAAACCGGGGATGCGCGCGACCTTAATAATGTCGCGTGTGATCTTGTCCGCCGCCTTCTGCACTTTGTCGGCGGGAATTTCCAGTTCGATTTCGCGTCTGCAAGTTGCTTCAGTCATGAGAAATAGTTTCGGGCGCCGAACGCCCGCAATCCTTTAGCGTTAATCCACCTTTCGCACGTTCGGAATCCGGAAGGAGGAGTACGGGAATGAGCGGCGCGCATCCGCCGCCACAGAAATTCCAGTATAGGGAATCGATTCACACGCGTCAACACAGCTCCAGGTCAAGCGGGAAGTCACTGGGCAGAGATCGACGCTAAAGGATGATGTTCCGCCTTTTACTTTGAAGTCTGTATAGGCGTCCGCCGCCCATGAGCCTAGCGTGTCTGGTGAACAAAATATTCCGCCAGCGCCAAGACGGCTTGGAGGCCGATCCGCTGCGCCGGGAAATTCGAAAAGGGGCAACGCTGCCATGAAGGAGAATCAGCTAAGGGAACTGTACGTTGAGGAATTGCGAGACCTCTATAGCGCCGAAAAACAACTCGTGAAAGCCTTGCCCAAGATGGCAAAAGCAGCGACTTCCTCCGATCTTCGTTCCGGTTTTGAAGAGCACCTCGAACAAACGAAAGGCCACCTATCTCGCTTGAAACAAATCTTCGACTTGCTCGATGAGAGCCCCAACGGCAAAACCTGCAAGGGCATGGAAGGATTGATCAAAGAAGGTAGCGAAATGATCGAGGAGGATCCCGAGGAGGAGCAGCTCGATGCCGGGCTGATTTCGGCCGCGCAGCGCGTGGAGCATTACGAAATCGCCGGCTACGGTTGCGTCCGCACCTACGCGCAGCTTTTGGGCGACGACGATGCCGTGTCGCTGCTGGAAGAAACCTTGAAGGAAGAGAAAGAAACCGACGCGAAGCTGACTCAACTCGCGGAGAACATCAACGTCGAAGCCTTGCGGGCCGGGCAGTCGGAGGAATCCGACGGGTCGGAAGAAAGCGAAAAGCACGAGAGGCCGGCCGCGAAGGCAAAAAAGAAAAGCGCATCCGTGTAACAGCACCGTGTTGCGGGGGCGGCAATGGTAATGCGCCCGCAACGATCAATATCAGGAGAAAAACATGGAGAAATTCCTTCCCCACTCAGCAGTAGTCATCGCGCTCACGATCGGATGCCTCATCGGCTGCTCATCGTCGAAAACTCCGGACGTTGAGGGACCTGTTCGCCAATCGCTCAATCAAGCGGGTCTCAGTGACGTCTCCGTGAGCCAGGACCGCGATAAGGGCGTCATCACCCTCGGTGGACATGTAGCCGACGACTCCGCCAAGGCGCAGGCCGAAACGATCGCACGCTCGAATGCCGCAGGCCAAGTTGTGGCGAATGAAATTTCCGTCACGCCTGCCGGAAACGAGAGCGACGCGAAAGCCGTCAACTCGGACCTGGACGACGGCATCAAGAAAAACCTGGACGCCGCGCTGATCCAGAATCATCTTCATAAGTCCGTGAAGTTCGACGTGAAAAACGGAGTCGTCACGCTATCGGGAGACGTCCGCTCCGAAGCCCGCCGCAGCAGTGCAGCGGCAATCGCGTCGGGAGTTCCCAACGTCCAGCAAGTGGTGAACGAGCTCCAGGTGAAGGATCAGAAGGCGACTTCCACGAATTAGCCCACAGTTGTCGTTGGCTTCAGGTTGGGTTTACGGCGCGAGCGGGTTATGCCTCGGCTCGCGCCTTCGGCCTTTCGCGCGGGACGACTTCCGGTCGGAAATGTTGGTGCGGAAGAAGGGACTCGAACCCCTACAGCCTTTCGGCTACCAGCTCCTAAGGCTGGCGCGTCTGCCAATTCCGCCACTTCCGCTTACCGCGAGTATATCACCGCGCCGCTACGCCGCCCCTGTCGGGGCCCGTAACTGAAAAGCGCGCATCGCTTATCGCGTCTCCCGCACTCTGGCTCGCACGAACGGGAATTGCGCTTGCCGACTCCCGAGCGTTTTGTTAGTCTCCGCGCACAGTGGAGAGTCCCGGAGGCTCAAATCATGGCGTTTTGTCCCAAGTGCGGATCAACAGTTGGTGAAGGTGCGGGATTTTGCCCATCGTGCGGATCGGCGTTGGGGTCGTCAGCAAGTGCACCCAGCGCGGCCCCAGCGGCCGCGCCTTCAACCGCGCCGCCCATGGCTACGGCTGCGGGTCAAATGGACGAAAAGGTCGCCGGCCTCTTGTGCTACGTCCTGGGTTGGATCACGGGCATTATTTTCTACATTATCGACAAGCGCCCCTTCGTCCGCTTCCACGCCGCGCAGTCAGTGGTAGTCTTCGGCGGCATTGCGATCCTTTACATCATCCTCGGTATGTTTGTCAGCGCGTCGCTGTTCGCGGGAGGGATTGCCGGCGCCGGTTCGTTTTCGATAGGGTTCCTCCTCTATCCCATTCTGGGACTGGTCGGCTTCGTCCTTTGGGTGCTGTTGATGATCAAGGCATACAGTGGGCAGAAATTCCGCGTTCCGATCGCTGCCGACTTGGCGGAAAAGATCTTCGGCGTTTCCTAGTTCCCGCAGAATTTCCGGCCGCTGATCGGTTCGCGGTACCTCGCACACGCAGGCGATCGCCGTCCATTTTGCCGTGCTCGAAGCGCTCCTCCGCGTCGCTAGCGCTCTTGCCTTCGCCCAGCGCGCAGCGTAGGATTGGGTTTCGGTTTGACCGCATCAGCCCTCCTGTAACGTATCTTGATTCGCCCGGAGAAGGCAGGGTGCGACACGTGTGGACGCGGAGCGGCGGCATTGGCGGACAAAGCGCGAACGAAAGCGATCGCGGTGGTCGGGGCCCAGTGGGGCGATGAAGGCAAAGGCAAAGTGGTCGATTGCCTGGCCCAGTCATTTGATTACACCGCGCGCTACGCCGGCGGACACAACGCCGGCCACACCGTCATCTTCGACGGCCACCGGTTCGTCCTGCAGCTGATTCCCAGCGGCGTTCTGCGCCCCGGAAAAAAAGCCGTGATCGGACCCGGCGCCGTGGTCGATCCCGCTGCGCTGGTCACCGAAATCGAAAATCTTCGCAAGGCAGGAATCGAAGTCCGCGGCCGGCTTTTTCTGAGCAATCGTGCGCACCTGATTTTTCCCTATCATCGCGAAATGGACAAAGCCGCGGAATCCAAGCGCGGCGAAGCGAAAATCGGCACGACCTCGCGCGGCATCGGCCCGGCCTATGAGGACAAAATGGCGCGGCGCGGCATTCGCGTGTGCGATCTGCTGGAGCCGGAGTGTTTTCGCGTGAAGCTCGAGCGCGTGATCGCGGAAAAAAATCTGATCAGCCAGGCGGCCTACGGCCATGCGCTGGAAACCGCCGGTTTGTTGGAACATTGCCTCGAAATCGCCGCGCACATTCGCGGTCTGGTCGCCGACACGACGGTGCTGTTGAATGAAGCGCTCGATCGCGGTGAATCCGTGCTCTTTGAAGGCGCGCAGGGCACCATGCTCGACATCGATCACGGCACGTATCCGTTCGTCACGTCGTCGAACGCGATTTCCGGCGGCGCGGCAACGGGACTTGGCGTCGCTCCCACGCGCATCACGGGCGTCGTCGGCGTCACGAAGGCGTACACCACGCGCGTCGGCAGTGGGCCATTTCCAACCGAGATGCCCGATCTCGACGCCGGCGCGATCCGCGAGCGCGGCCGTGAATTTGGAGCCGTCACGGGAAGGCCGCGGCGCTGCGGATGGCTCGATCTGGTCGTGCTGCGCTACGCGAAAATGCTCAACGGAATCGATTCGCTCGTTGTCACCAAAATGGACGTGTTCGACGAGCAGCCGGAAATCAAAGTGTGCACCGGCTATCGCCATAAGGGGCAGCTGCTGGCAGAAATGCCCGCCGATGTCGACACGCTCGCCCAGATCGAGCCCGAGTACAAAATGCTGGCCGGCTGGCAAAAGCCGACGCCGGGTATTCGCGACGTCCGTGATCTCCCTCTGGCCGCACGCGATTATTTGAATTTCATTTCCGACCAGCTTCAGGTCGAAATCGGCATGATCTCGACCGGCCCCGAGCGCGACGCCACGATCGTGCCACGCGGCACCAAGCTCGCCGCCTGGCTGTAGGCCGCGATGATTTCCTTCGAAGAGGCGCGCGCCAAAGTCGTCGAAGTTCTCTCCGCGCGGGCCTGCGCCGCTGAACGCGAAACTGTCTCGCTCGCTGCCGCGCCGGTCTCGGCTATCGGCCGCGTCCTCGCAGAAAATATCGTCGCCGACCGCAACTATCCGCCCTTCAATCGCTCGATCCGCGATGGATTCGCCGTGCGCGCCGCGGATGTCGCCGAGCCCGGCGCGAAGTTGCGCCTGATCGGCGAAAGTCGCGCCGGCATCGCTTTCGACCGCTCCGTCGGTCCAGGCGAATGCGTTCGCATTCTCACAGGCGCGCCCGTTCCGCGCGGCGCAAACGCGGTGGTGATGCATGAATACACGCGCGAAGAAGGCGACTACATCCTTTTCGAACAGGCTGTGCGCGCCGGGCAGTATTACGAGCTCGCCGGCGCAGAGGCGCGCATCGGAGAAGCCGTCCTCACGCGTGGCACACGCCTCGGATACGCGGAGCTCGCTGTGGCTGCGGAGGTAGGGCACGCGCGCATCGAAGTCTGCCGGCGCCCGCGGGTCGCGATTCTTTCGACCGGCGACGAGCTCGTGCCCGTCGATAGCGCTCCCGGCCCGTTTCAAATACGCAATAGCAACAACGTCTCGCTCTCCGCGCAGGTTGCGCTCGCTGGCGCGGAACCGGTCGCGATCGGCCACGCCAAAGACGAGGTCGCGGACCTCCGCGCACGGATCGAGCAGGGTCTCGAATCTGACATGCTGTTGCTCAGCGGCGGCGTCTCTGCCGGGAAATACGATCTGGTCGAGAAGGTGCTGGAAGACCTCGGCGCTGAATTCTTCTTTGATTCCGTCGCCATTCGCCCCGGCAAGCCGGTGGTTTTCGGATGGTGCCGCGGCAAGCCGGTGTTCGGGCTGCCGGGCAACCCGGTTTCCACGATGGTCACGTTTGAATTGTTTGTGGTGCCCGCGATCGAAAAACTTCTGGGCAGCGTGCCGCGGCCACTTCCGGTTTTCAAAGCAAAGCTCGCGCACCCGGTGAACGAAAAAGGCGGCGTCGCGCATTTTGTGCCGGCGCGCGTCAGCTGGCCCGCGAGTGAGCCCAACGGCCCCAGTGCCGCGCCCATGGTTGAAGCAGTATTGTGGGAAGGCTCGGGCGACATCGGCGCGGTCGTCCGCGGAAACTGTTTCCTGGTGGTGAATCCGCCGAGGCTGCAAATCGAAGCCGGCGAATGGGTCGACATCCTCCCGCGCCGCGGTATTTTTTAAACCCCACGAAACCTTTCGGTGTAATCTTCCGCGCGAGAAACCCGCATGCTCGATGCGGCGTCATACCCCTTGAGGCGCGCAGTTCTCGAGCCCTACGCTGCCGCACTGATATGCACTGCGTAAAATCCCGCAAGGAGGTTTCCATGAGGAAGCTCATCGGACTGTTCGCAGTATTGGTTCTGTTCTCCATTCCTGCTCTCGCGCAAAAAGGCCATCCCGAAGTGGGCGGCGGCCACATCCCGTCGCACGGTCCACGAGCGTATAAAGCGCCGGCGCATCCCACACCGCCGGTGCAGGGCCACGCCGAAAAGCCAGGCCATCCCGACGCACCTCACGTCGACGTGAAAGGCGATCGCTGGGTCGGTCACGATACCGGACGAGACGATCCCCACTATCACCTCGATCATCCCTGGGAGCACGGCCACTTCACCGGCGGCTTTGGAAAGGGCCATGTCTGGCACCTGGCCGGCGGCGGGCCCAGCCGATTCTGGTTCGGGGGCTTCTACTTTAGCGTCGCGCCGTACGACTTCGGTTTCTGCGGCGATTGGCTTTGGGACTCCGACCAGATCGTGATCTACGAGGATCCGGACCACGACGGCTGGTATCTGGCGTACAACGTTCGTCTCGGCACATACGTGCACGTGGAATATCTCGGGACTTAACGACGTTCACCCAGGTTGCTGAGGCCGCGAGGCGGTCCACCTATCAATCGGAATGAAGCCGTGATATAGAACGAGACGATCCTGGCCGCGCGTCGCGGTCCAGATCGTTTCGCATTTTGTGCCGCGGGTACTTAGGGGAGGGAATTATGGTGAGCACCATTCTTTCGCGCCGTAGCTGGCTCGCAGCTACCGCCATCGCGGCGCTGGTTTCGTTTGGAGCCGCTGGCTCGCTCGGTTCAGCGGAAGCTCGCGCCGCGCATCCGGAGCGGCCGGACCTCAACCCGAATTACGTGACCTACGAGCTTCCCAGCCAGATCAAGTGGACCGGACGCCCGGGCGCAGCCGAAACCGCCGTCCTGATGGGAGATCCCACCAAGGAAGGCCTCTATATCGAGCTCGTGAAATGGTATCCCCACAACAACAGCCGCCCGCATTTCCATCCGAACGATCGTTACATTACGGTGCTTTCCGGCATGTGGTGGGTCGGCAGCGGGACAAAATACGATCCCGATTCGATGGTGGCGATGCCGGCCGGCAGCTACGTGGTCGATCTCGCCAAGCAGCCGCATTACGATGGCGCAAGAGATGAGACGGCCGTAATCGAAATCGTCGGCGAGGGCCCCGCCACGATCACCCCAGCTGAACAAAAGTAGAGAGATCTGGGTCCTTGACGCACAAGGGCAGGTTGAATTGCGCCCGGTGAGACGGTTTCGCGGCGGTCGCCTTCAGGCGGGCGCTTCGGCACAAGGCGACCTCAAACCTCGTGGCCCACTGCGCGCTTCAGCGGTGCGCTGAACGACCAGATCGCGGCGGCCGCGACCAGCGGAATCACGAGCAGCATTACAAAAAACGCCTCGCGGGACATTCGCTCATAAAACGTTCCGATATATCCGGCCAGATAATTTCCGGCGAAATTCCCCAGGAACCACATGCCCATCAACATGCTGACCAGCCGCGCCGGCGCCACTTTTGACACCAGCGCATAACCGGACGGTGCCAGATACAATTCGCCGATGGTGTAGACGAACGAGCAGCTCGCCAACCACAGCAGGCTCACCCGCTGCTCAGCGGCCAAGCCACGCGTCACATAAATCAGCGGCAAAAACGCCGCGCCCATCAGCACGCAACCGATGGTCATCTTGACCACGCTGCCCGGCTCGGATCGCCGCTTCGACTGCAGCGCCCAGAACATATTCAGAAACGGCGTCAGCAGAAAAATGAACATCGGCTCGACCGACTGAAACCAAGTCGACGGCAGCTGCCTGCCGAACACGTGCCAATTAATGTTGCGGTCCGCGAAAAGCTGGAGCGTGTTGCCCTGCTGTTCGAACACGCCCCAGAACAGCACGTTGAGCGCGCACAGCGCGATCAACCCTATGATCGTTTTCCGCTCCGCGGCGGTGATTCCCGCAGCACGCTCTTTGCTTCGCGCCGCTTTCGTGCGCGTCAGCAAATCCGCCGGCAAATATCGTTGGCCTGCCAAATAGATGATCAAGCCGGCGACCATCCCCACCCCGGCCGCTCCGAAGCCGTAATGCCATCCGTAGACCTGCCCGAGCGTTCCGCAAACCAGCGGCGCGAGAAACGCTCCCAGGTTCACGCCCGCGTAGTAAATCGTGTACGCGCGATCCCGTCGCGAATCGCCCAGCGGGTACAAATTTCCGATCTGCGTCGCCAGATTTGGCTTGAAGCAGCCGTTGCCCAGAACGAGCACCAGCAGCGCCAGCAGAAACAGCGATTCCGACGCCATCAGGAAATGTCCGATGGCCATCAAAATCGCGCCCACGATGACCGTCTTGCGCTGCCCCAGGACGCGGTCCGCCAGCATCCCGCCGAAAATCGGTGTGAAATAAACGAACGCCGTGTAAAGCCCATAAATTTGCGAAGCCAGCGGCTGCGTGGCCAGTGGCCCAAAAACCGACTCGATGCCGCGCGACAGCACTTCAAATCCCACCACACGTGTCGCGCCCGTCCGCGCCGCGCCGATCAAATTATCAACCATATAAAGGACAAGCAGGGCCCGCATCCCGTAATAGGAGAACCGTTCCCACATCTCTGTGAAGAAGAGAAAATACAAACCGGCGGGGTGCCCAAGAAAAGTTCTCTGCTTGCGAACGGTATCGAGAGGAGGGAGGGGAACTGACGGAGCTGCTTCGGAGCCGCCGTGCACGCTATCCATCGGCGCGGAGCCTACTTCGGCTATGATGCGAAGTCAACGGGCGGTGAGAACGGGCGCTGATAACGCCTCCTAGTGTGGCTGTGCGTCTCCGTGGCAAAAGCCTCGACGCACTTGACACCGCCTGCGAATCGGTTGTATTTACCTCGCCATGAAAACACTTCTCAGTTCGCTCGCAATCGCGATGTTGTTCGTCTGCTCCGCAGCCGTCGCCCAGGAGCCCGTCGTCGGCGTCACCGGCGCCGCAGCCGACGCCATGTTCACCAGCAAGAATCCCACGCTCAACACCAACAAGCAGGCTGCCTATCACATCATGAAGGACCTGCTCGAAGCCAATCACTGGGACCTCGCCGGAACCTGGCTCACCCAGGCCTATCACCAGCACAATCCCAACGTGGTCTCCGGCCTCGATCCGGTCGTGAAATTCTTTACGGGCTTCCGCAAGCCCACACCGATCCCCGAGCATCTGACGAAAACCAAAATCGTGGCCGTAGTCGCCGAGGGCGATCTCGTTATCGTCGTCACGCCACGCGAAATGAAAGACCCTCGCGATCCCTCGAAAACCTACACGACCTCGTGGTTCGACATGTGGCGCTTCGTCGACGGTAAAGCCGACGAGCACTGGGACGGCGCAACGATCAACCCACCGGCCCCTCAAGCCGCGGCGACTCCGAACGCTCCAACTGGCGTCAAAGCGAATTAGCCCCCGGGAAAGCCAAATTCCAGATTGGCGCCGTCGCTTTTTGTGGCGCCGGCGTCGCCTTTTGGGGCTCTATTTGTCGCGGACCTGCGCCCTGATTACTATTCCCTGGACCCCTGTACGCCGGGCCACTTGCGCCGCGTCCGGCGTTGTGCCAACTTGAAGATTCATGTCCGCAATCTCAGTCAGCACCCGCGTCCACTCCTGCGAGGCCCGGTGAAAACCCTCTCGCATTACGACAAATCCGGCCGCGTCCGCATGGTCGACGTCACGGCCAAGCCCGCCACTGCCCGCGCCGCCACAGCGCACGCCTTCGTGCGCATGCAAAAAGCCACGGTAGCCAGCCTCAAGCGACTGAAAAATCCCAAAGGCAATCCCCTGGAAATCGCCCGAATCGCCGGAATCACTGCCGCCAAGCGCACTTCCGAGCTGATTCCGCTTTGTCACCCCCTCCCGTTGACGCACGTGGATGTGCGCGCGGAGCTATGCCAGAATGGAGTGGAGATCACCTCGGAGGCCACCGTCACCGGTCCCACCGGGGTCGAGATGGAAGCCCTGGTCGGTGCAGCCGTGGCCGCGCTGACGATCTATGACATGTGCAAAGCGCTGGAACGGGGCATGGAAATTACCGATCTACATCTCGTGAAGAAATCGGGCGGCCGCAGCGGCCCGTATCTTCGCTCCGGCCTGCGTTCCGGCAGTAACCGCAAAAAGAACGGCAGCAAGAGCGGCCCTAGGCATCGGTAACGGTAGGCGGCAAATCATGACCGCGCTCAAAGACGTCAAAGTTCTCGTCGTCGACGACAACGCCCTGATCCTCGACCTGCTGATGAAAGGCCTCGCCCCGCATTGCGAGGCCCAGGCCGCGGCCGACGGAGCCGACGCGCTGCTCAAAATCGTGGACGACCCACCCGACCTGATCCTCTGCGACTATCGCATGACCGGTCTCGACGGCCGCCAGCTTTACGAAAAGCTCCGCACGCGCAAGCAGACGAAGCAAATCCCGTTCATCTTTCTCGCCAGCCGCGCCGACGTCGAGGAAAAGCTCCGCCCCATGGTCGAGGGCGTCGAGGAATTCGTCGTCAAGCCCTTCTTCGTGAAAGACCTTATCCGCCGCACGAAAAAAGTGATCGACCGGCTCGCACTCGAAAAACTGCAGAGTCGCGCCACGCGCCCTGGCGTCATCCAGGGCCGCCTGGAGGAAATGAGCATCCTCGATCTGATGCAGTCTCTCGAGATGGGTCAGAAATCCTGCCGCCTGACGATTCGCCACGATGGCGAAGTGTGCGAATTGTTTTTCTCGGCCGGCCAATGCGCTGACGGGAAATTGGGTTCGATCGAGGGAGAAGAGGCCGTGTATCGGGTCGTCCGCTGGCCCGCCGGCGATTTTGAGATTGACTTCAACTTCGCGCCCGAGCGCGTCACGATTTCCCGCACCACCACGGGTCTCCTGATGGAAGCCCTGCGCCTTATGGACGAAACCCAGCGCGACGGCGACACCGAGAACGTCCCGGCGGCGGAGAGCTAGCAACAGTCCTTGTAGGGGCGCTGCCCAAACTTAGGAAGGGTTGCTGAGCCCCGGTGCAGTTGATTTCACAGAGCTCATTCCGTCTGGTAGGGGTGAGGTCTTTCGGCCATTTTTCTGGCTCTAGCATTTCTGGCTCGCAAAATAATTTCATGCGCGTCTCGGTCCTGACAATCAGCGACTCCGTAGCCGCCGGCAAATCCGAGGACGGCTCTGGTCCCGCCGTCATCGCCCGCTGCCGCGACCTCGGCTGGAAAATCGTTTCGTCCACCGTGCGGGCCGATGATCGCGCTGCCATCGAGGAATTCTTGAAGGAAGCCGCCGACTCAAACGACGCCGACGTCATCCTCACCGCCGGAGGCACTGGCCTCGGCCCACGCGACATCACCCCCGAAGCCACAGCCGCCGTGATCGATCGCGTAATCCCCGGTTTTTCCGAGTACATGCGCGCTGCTGGCGCCAGGAATTTCCCGCGCGCCATCCTGTCGCGCGCCACCGCCGGCATTCGCGGCAAGACCATCATCATTAATTTACCCGGCAGCCCCAAAGGTGCCGTCGAATCCCTCGACGCAATCGCCGACCTTCTACCCCACGCCGTTTCAGTCCTTCACGGAGCCCGCCACGACCCGTAGTTTCCTCTGCGTTGTCCGCGTCTGTGGGGTACGTGGCTTTGCTCGGTGATCAGTGCTTTCCCAATGCACTCTGTCGTGAATGCGGCTGAATCGTGTGGCTGGGCCAAACCATTCCAAGACGGGTTGCCGTCGCGTGCAAACCCCGCCAGTTCTGCGCTAAACTCCCCTCGGTTTTGGAGACACCGTTCATCGCAGTCCGCAATCATCTAAAATTTCGCTCCGAGGAGACATCGGCATGAGTCCGAAACAAAAGTCGCGCGCGGGCAAATCGAAACCAAAGCGCAAGCACTACCGCCGCATCGCCACCGAGGAGGCTTTTGCCATCCCGGAACAAATGGACGTCCAACGCGAGCTCGTAGCCACCGCGAAAGAATACGACCCCGACCTCTTCCTCTGGAACATCCAGACCGATCCAGCCGGGCCGGTCTATCACAAGCTGCTCGATCTCTTTGACCAGCGTCTGAAAACAATGGACGAATACGACGTCGACATGCACCTGCTCGCGCTCACCTCCACCGGCGTGCAGATGATGCCCGCGGACAAAGCTGCCGCAGTCGCGCAGGTCGGAAACGATCGTCTCGCCGAAGCTATCGCGCGCTATCCCGAACGCTTCGCCGGCCTCGCTACGATTCCGGTGCAGGATCCGTCGCGCGCCATTCAAGAAATCGACCGGTCCATCAACAAGCTCAAGCTCAGCGGCATCATGATTAATTCCCACACCAACGGCGAATACCTCAGCGAACGAAAATACTGGCCGATCCTTGAAGCCATCGCCGACCACAAGGTCCCACTCTATATTCACCCGCGCTCGCCAATCCCGCTGATGGCCAAAGCCTATCGCACCGATCATCTGGAGCACGCCATCTGGGGCTACCAGGCCGAAACCGGATTGCACGGATTGCGCATCATCACCAGCGGCGTGCTAGATCATTTTCCGAACTTGCAGATCGTGCTCGGCCACATGGGCGAAGGAATTCCGTACTGGCTTTACCGACTGGATTTCATGCACGGCCGCGTGCGCATCGGATTCGATCGGCCCAAGCTCAAGCTCACGCCCAGCGAATATTTCCTGCGCAATTTCTATATCACCACCAGCGGAATGAACTGGGATCCTACGCTGAAATTCTGCATCGAAGTCCTCGGCGCGGACCGCATCATGTGGGCCATTGATTATCCGTATCAGGATCATCCCGACGCTGTAGATTTTCTGGACGCCGCGAAAATCTCGGAGAACGACAAGCAAAAGATCTACCACGAAAACGCCGAACGCGTTTTCAAACTGAAGAGAAAGCGTTAAGAGGTTTGCGGTCTAGTAGGGGCGCTTCTTTAATGAGCGCCGCAGGTGCGGCACATTCGCTTTAGGTGTAAATGTAGCGCCGGGGCCTTCGGCCCGGCATCCCGATTTGAATTGTTGGGGGTCGGAGCTTCAGCTTCGACATATCGACCGGCGTGTAGCGCTGCACCAATGCGCGGCTTCACCCGCAGCACGTTTTCTTTCTGGGTCGTACATGTAGACACAACGCCACCAAGGAGCCCGCGTGGACTTGCAGGATCCCCGTACGAAAAAAGATTCGAGTGGCATGCGCCAAATCGCGCTTGCGATTGAGCTACCATTCGTGCTGATCGGGCCCGCGGTGGTCGGCGGTATCATCGGATACTTCCTCGATCGTTGGTTGCACACGAAACCGTGGATTATGCTCGTGCTCGGTCTCTGCGGCGTGGCAGCGGGCCTGATCGACACACTTAAAGTCGCCAGTCGCGGAGACAAGAACAGTGGATGAGGCGCAGTACGCGGTGATCGAACAGCGCATCGAACGAGTCCTCGTCGCGCTCGGTGCAGCCTTTGCATCGGCTGCCTGGATCGGATGGGGACATCGCGCTGCCGAAGCCGCCGCCATCGGAACCGCGCTGTGCTGGCTCAACTTTCGCTGGCTTCGCCAGGGCGCCGCATCGCTGATTCGCGTCGGACAGGCGCAGGCTGATGCCGAAAAAGCGCATGTTCCGCCTCTGATACACATGAAGTTCATCGGCCGCCTTTTATTGCTGCTCGTGGTTGCCTATGTTATTCTCGCTTGGCTGCGATTGCCCGCAATAGCGTTCTTGTGCGGGCTCGTCGCGGTGATTCCGGCGGTCGTGCTCGAATTGGTTTACGAGGTAGCACGCGGCGAAAACCGTTGGAACACTCCGTAAGTTCGTTTCACGAATTAAATTCCGTTTGGCAAGAGTTTCGGGAGAAGCATGGAAGAGCAAGTTCTCGGTGTGACAAAAGTCGTTAACGCGCTGCTGGGAAAGCCTGCTCTCGCGCTGCTCACCCTGCTGCACATCAAGCCGGACAGCACTGAATACCCGATCACGAATTCGTTCTCGATGGAGCTGCTCGTTGTATTGATCGCCGTCCTGTTCTTCCTGTGGCTCAAGCCCCGCATTCGCGCCGAGCATCCAGGTGCTACGCAGCAGGCCATGGAATTCGTGATCACGAACCCGATGGGAGTCGGTGTTAAAGATCTCGCAGATGACATCATCGGACACGGGGCGGAACGTCATATTCCGCTCGTTGCCACGATTGGCATTTTCATCCTCTTTAGCAATTTGATTTCTCTCGTGCCCGGCCTTGCTTCGCCCACCGCTACCCGTACGGTTCCGCTGGGCTGTGCGGTCATCGTATTTCTGTATTACAACGTCGTCGGACTCGTCCATCACGGACCTGTCGGATACGGCAAGACTTTCCTTGGACCGGTGTGGTGGCTGTCTCCTCTGATGGTCTTGGTTGAAACCGTCAGCCACTTCGCACGCCTGTTGTCACTCACCGTCCGTCTCTGGGCCAATATGATGGTCAGCGAGCTGATCTATATTTCGTTCCTGGGCTTGACTCTCGGTCTCTTTACCGCCCTCGGAAAATTGAATCCCATTGGGTACATTTCTGGAGTTGTGCCGATCGCCATTCCGTTCGCACTGATTCTTCTGCATATTTTCGTGGCTTTTTTGCAGGCTTTTGTTTTCGTGATATTGCCGATCGTTTATCTGAGCCTTGCGGTTTCCGAAGAGCACTAATCTGGCATCAAAGGCAGCCAGTGTGAGGCCGGTCGTTCCCCCGGACTTCCGGCAACCACCTCCTGGCCGCATATTCATAACAAGGAGAAACAGATGACAAGGAAAGTAGCGGCAGTGATGTTGATTGCAGTGCTCGCCCTGCTTGTGGCTCCGGTGACTTTCGCACAGGCGGCTGCGGCGCCGGAACACACCACGAACTGGGTCAGCGTTGCGGCAGCCCTTGCTTTGGGAATCGCAGCAGCGGGTTGCGGTATCGGTCAGGGAATGGCGACCGGTTCGGCCTGCGAGGGCGCGGCTCGAAACCCGGGCGCTTTCGGCTCGATCCGGCTGGCATTTATTCTGGGCGTCGTGTTTATGGAATCGCTGACCCTGTATGCGCTGCTCATAGTTCTGATCAAGTAGTTTCGAGTCGAACAGCGCTTCACAAGAAATTCACGTTTGAACCACACGCCTCGATTCTGGCGATAACCAGCTTCGAGGCGTTTTTCTTTCCGCGGGTCCATCCGTCGCGGCGAAGCCCAGCACAGATGCTTGGCGCGATCCAGTCATCCGCCCGCGCATGACCTACGGCCGGGTTGAGCCGATGGCTCAAAAAGTACAGCTCCCGTGTACCTGTACCAGTTCTAAACCCTGACCGGCTGCGCATCTCGGTTCCGTCTGTTAGCGTGATGTCGTGGCTCAAGGAGGCGAACGCTCTTCGCCGGCGTTAGCGCAGGTGTAGTCGCAGGCGAACCGCTCTCCGGGCGAGAGCTGGCCAGCTCTTTGACGACTGAACAATACGTTTGCCTCTGAATGTGGAAATCGCGGAAGGGACGAGCTAAGTAAGCGCAATTTGTCGGAAGGAAGTGGCACACCATGCAAGGTCATTTCAGGCCTAAGTCGCTGAAAACAAAGGAAGCAGTACCAGGAAGCCGCACACACACTCGATCTCACGGGTAAGGCCAATCTCGCAGTTAGCGCCTGGTCCCGTGCGATCGGCGGGGTCTTCGTTTCCCTGTTCTAGTGGTTCAGAAGCGATAGGGCCGCCGCATGCGCGAACTCCAGCACGCGCGAGGGCAGAATGCCGAGGTAGAGCGTGCCGATGGCAGTGAGGAACAGGGCGACTCCGACGGCAGGCGCGACGCGCGTCGGCGTGTATTCGACCGAGGGTGCCTGGAAATACATGGTGATGATCACACGCAGATAGTAGTACCCGCCGATCACACTGTTGATCGCTGCGATGATCACCAGAATCACGATCCACTTGTCGCGCACATCCAGCGCCGCCTGGAACGCGAAGAATTTTCCGAGGAATCCGCCGGTCGCCGGCAATCCGAGCAGCGAAAGCAGGAAGAGCGAGAACGTCGCGGCGAGCACAGGCTGTTTCGTCGCGAGGCCCGAATATTCATAGAGCGCCAGCCGCTTTTCATCCTGCTGGCCCAGATGCGTGACCACCAGGAACGCACCAACTTTCATCAGCACATAAGCCGCAAGATAAAAAAGTATGGCTGCCGCGCCCAACACGTTGTACGCGGCGAATGCGACCAGGATGTATCCGGCGTGCGCGATCGAAGAATACGCCAGCATGCGCTTCACGTTGGTCTGCATCAGCGCGCCGAGGTTTCCGATGAACATCGTAACCACAGCCGAGACCCATATCGCCCAGAACCACACATGGCTGGCGGATCCGAACGCGACGAAGAAGATGCGGACCATCAGCGCAAACGTCGCGGCCTTCGGGCCGGATGCGAGCAACGCCGTAACCGGTGTAGGCGCGCCTTCGTAAACATCCGGCGCGTAAATCTGGAACGGCGAAATGACGACCTTGAATCCGAGGCCGACGAACATCAGGCCGAGCCCGAGGATCGCTAGAGCCGGAACGTGGCTGCCGGCCCCTGCGGCGGCGAGCTCAGCTTCGAGCCAGTCACGGACGGCGTCGATATGCGTCGTACCCGTGACGCCGTAAACCATCGCGATGCCGTACAGGAAAAACGCCGTAGCGAACGAGCCGAGCAGGAAATATTTCAGCGAGGCTTCGTTGGATTGCGGCGCTTTGCGGCGGAATCCAACGAGCACGTAGCTCGCTATCGAGCTGATCTCGAGTCCCACAAACGCGGTCACCAGTTCGTTCGCGCTGGCGAGAATTCCCATGCCGGCCGCGGCGAACAGGACGAGCGCGTAAAACTCGCCGCGCTGGAGGCCTTCCTGGTCCAGGTAATCGATCGCGCCGAGAATGGCCAGCGCCGCAGCCACAATCACAACAACGTGAACGAAGATACTGAACGAATCGTTGTTGATCAGATTGTTATACGCCATGCCGGGAAACAGGCTGGCCCGGTACACGGCCGCAAGACTGAAAAGTGTTCCGATGAACGCGACCCAGCCGAGGATGCGCTTGTGCGCGGCGCCAACGAACGGGTCGACGATCATGACGATGATGCCGAACAGGCACAGATGCACTTCAGGGGCGAGCCGGTCGAGGTTGACGAACTGACCGGACATCACTGTGCGGCCCGCCTTTCCACAAGCGCGGCCACCGCGGCGCCGTCCACGTGAAGCGAAGCCGCCTGAACGGTCCGAGACGGCACAGCGGGCGTGGTAACGAGATGCCGCCCGGGCGAGCCGACTACCGGACGCGCGGCGTTGCGCGGCGACGAAGTCATGTCGAGCGTATTGTTGACCGAGACTTCCATTCGCCGCGTGAAGAGGGGGGAAGCGATGCCCATGAAGAGAATCGCGACGGCCATCACGACCAGGATCAGTCGTTCGCGCGCCGAGGCGTCGGGCAGCGTCTTGTTTTTCTCAACCGTAACTTCGCCAAGCGCTACGCGCTGATAGGCCCACAGCAGATAAATCGCGGATAGCACGGCGGCGCTGGCAGCCCACGAAGCCCACGCGCGATGCACCTGGAAGGTGCCGATCAGGATCAGGAACTCGCCGATGAAGCCGTTGAGCGGCGGCAAGGCGAGCGACGAAAGACAAATGAACAGGAAAAAGGACATGAGCACGGGCATCGGAGTCGCGAGGCCGCCGTACTGCTTGATTTCATGTGTGTGGCGGCGGTCGTAGAGCATGCCCACGCCGAGGAAGAGCGCGCCGGTCGAGACGCCATGGTTGAGCATCTGGTAGATTGCGCCTTCAACCGCGGTGGTGTTGAACGCGAAAATGCCAAGCACGACGAACCCGAGGTGGCTGACGGACGTATAAGCGACCAGACGCTTCAAGTCGGTCTGCACCGTGGCGACCAGCGCGCCATAGACGATACCGATGATCGCCAGCACCGCGATCGGCTGCGCCAGGCGATGCGCCGCTTCGGGGAACAGCGGCAGGCAGAAGCGCAGGATGCCGTAGGTGCCAAGCTTCAGCATCACGCCTGCCAGGATCACGGAGCCGGCCGTGGGCGCTTCGGTGTGCGCGTCCGGCAGCCAGGTGTGCAGCGGGAAGAGCGGAACCTTGATCGCGAACGCCAGGAAGAACGCGCCGAACATCAGCAATTCCGTGTGCGGCGGAAACGAAAGCTGGCCCGACTGCATGAGTGACAGGATCTCCGGCAGATCGAACGTGCCGGCTTTGCCGTAGAGCCACAGAATCGCGACCAGCATAAGGATCGAGCCGAACATCGTGTACAGAATGAATTTCACGGCGGCGTAGATGCGGCGATCGTGGCCCCACATGCCGATCATGAAGTACATGGGGATCAGCGTGAGTTCCCAGAAGAAGAAGAACAGAAACAGATCGAGCGAGACGAAGACGCCGATCATGGCCGTTTCGATCATCAGGATGGCGACGAAGAACCCCTTTACGTTTTCCTGAATCGATTCCCAGGAGCAGAGAATCGAGATGGGCGTGAGGAACGTAGTCAGCAGGACCAGGAACAGGCTGATGCCGTCGATGCCCAGGTGGTAATGAATCGTTTCGCCGATCCAGTTGTGGTATTCGACGAACTGGTAGTCCGGATTTGCCGAGTCGAAGTAGGGCAGCAGGCCGAGCGAGAACACGAACTCGACGAGCGAGGCAATGAGAGCGATGCGCCGTATCCAGACGTGGTCTTCGGAACGCAGCACCAGCAACGCGGCCACACTGAGTAGCGGAAAGAAGGTGATGATGGTGAGCCAGTGGAGGTTCGCCATGTTAGTGCGCCACCCCCAGCAGGCCGAACAGCAGCGCGGTGAAGCCGACCGCGCCGAGAATCACCCAGGCGGCGTAGCTACGCAGGTTGCCCGATTGGATTTTGCGAAGTTCGGAGCCGGAGCCGCGCGCGACGGTGGCGGTGCCGTTCACGACGCCATCGATCGCGCCTTCATCAACCACGTGCCAGAGGACGTTGGTTGAAATCCAGAGCAGCGGGCGCACGATAAGCGCAGCGTAGATTTCGTCGACGTAGTATTTGTTCAGCAACAGCAGATAGAGCCCGTGGGCGCTTTGGGCCATCTTCTTCGGAATGTCGGGCCGCTTGATATAGAAGTACCAGGCCACGAGCAGGCCGAGAATGCCGACGGCCACAGGCCAGCTAACGAGAGCATGCAGGAGCGACATGGCCGGAGTCAGTGCTTCCGTTGGTTCAGCGGCCATATCGGCAATAGGCGCCGATGAAGCAAACACCGGGGCCAGGAAACTTTCGAAATAGTCGGTGCCGCCGATGAGCTTGGGGGCGGCGAACCATCCGCCGAAGATCGAAAGGAACGCGAGGATTATCAGCGGAACTGTCATGTTTTTTGGCGATTCGTGGACGTGGACTTTGTGCTCGTCGTATCGCGGCGCGCCGAAGAAGGTCAGGAAGACGAGCCGGAACATATAGAACGAAGTGAGCAGGGCGCCCGCGACGCCCAACAGCCAGAGAATCAGGTTGGCGTGCGGTCCCGATTGCGCCGCTTCGAGAATCGCGTCCTTGCTGAAGTAGCCGGCGAAGCCGGGGATTCCGGCGATGGCGAGCGTGGCGATCAGCATGGTCCAGTAGGTGACCGGGATTTTCTTGCGCAGGCCGCCCATCTTCATCATGTCCTGCTCGCCGCCCATGGCGTGGATCACGCTGCCGGCCGCGAGGAAGAGCAAGCCTTTAAAGAATGCGTGCGTCATGAGGTGGAAAATTCCGGAAGCGTACGCGCCCACTCCGCAAGCCAGAAACATGTAGCCGAGCTGCGAGACGGTGGAATAGGCGAGGACTTTCTTGATGTCCGTCTGCACCAAGCCGATGGTGGCGGAATAAAACACGGTAATCGCGCCGACGATGCCGACAACGAGCATGGCGACGGGCGCGCGGGAGAACAGCGGATTCATGCGCGCGACCATGTAGACGCCGGCGGTGACCATGGTGGCGGCGTGGATCAGCGCGCTGACGGGCGTAGGACCCTCCATCGCGTCCGGCAGCCAGACGTAGAGCGGAAGCTGCGCGGACTTACCGATCGCTCCGGTGAACAGCAGCAAGCAGATCGTCGTGAGCACCGGTGTGGAGATGCTGCCGACCTGCGGGAAGATTTCGCCGAACGTCACGGTGCCGAACGTGGCGAACACCATCAGGATGCCGACGGTGAAGCCGAAGTCGCCGATGCGCGTCACGATGAAAGCTTTCTTGCCGGCGTCCACGGCGGATTTTTTCAGGAAATAGAAGCCGATGAGCAGGTAGCTGCACAAGCCCACGCCTTCCCAGCCGACGAACATGACGATCAGGTTCGCGCCGGTGACGAGCGTGAGCATGAAGAACATGAACAGGTTGAGGTAGCAGAAGAAGCGGTAGTAGCCGTCTTCGTGCGCCATGTAACCGGTGGAATAGATGTGGATCAGCATGCCGACGAAGGTGACGACCATCAGCATGACCACGGTGAGTTGGTCGATTTGCAGCGCGAAATCGACGCGGAACGGATGAGCCGTGGCTTCACCGCCCATCAGCCAGGTGAAATAGCTTTTCACGAACGGGATTTGCGACGGCGCGAGTAGGAAAAATTCGCGCACGGCTTCGGCGGCGGCCACAAACGAGAGCGCGACGGAGCCGACGGCGAACGTATTCACCAGGAGCTTCGAGAAAGCCTTTCCGAATAGCCCGTTGATCGCCGATCCCAGCAGGGGCAGCGCGAGAATAATCCAGAGATGGGTGAGTAGGAACATGTGTTAGAGCTTGAGCAGATTCTCGCGTTCGACGTTCATGGACTGGCGGTTCTGCGCGAGCATGATCACGATCGCCAGGCCCACAGCCGATTCGGCCGCCGCGACAACGATAACGAAGAAAACGAAAACCAGTCCGTCCAGGGCACCGCGCGCCCGCGCGAAGGCCACGAACGCGAGATTGACGGCGTTGAGCATCAACTCGATGGACATGAAGATCGTAATAATGTGGCGCTTGAAGACGAAGGCCACGACTCCGAGGCCGAACAGCACGGCGCTCAGGACCAGATACCAGGAGATGGGAATCGCGCTCACGGTTCCCTCCTCGCCAGCACCCAGGCGCCGAGGACGGCGATCAGAATCAGGATCGAAGTGGCCTCAAACGGGAACAGGTACTGCTTGAAGAGCATTTCGGACAAGTCGTAGGTCGAGGCCTCCGTCGTCGGAGCGTTCGCGCCGTTGGCGAGGGCACGGCCGATCGCAGAATGAAACATCCAGTGCGCGATTTCCAGTAGCAGAACGAAGGCGAGCACGACGCCCGGAATGGCCAGCTTGCTGAAATTCGTGCGCTCCTCGACGCCGGCATTGAGCAGCATAATGACGAAGACGAACAGGACCATGATCGCGCCGGCGTAGACGATGATCTGCACGGCGGCGATGAACGGCGCGCCGAGGAGCAGATAGAGCACCGCCAGCGCCACCATCACGAGGACCAGGGCAAGAGCGCTGTGAATCGGCTCTTTCGCCCAGATCAGCGTGACGGCGCCAGCGACGGCGAGCGCCGCGCAGACCATGAACAGGAGAATGGCGATCATCCGTGCCTCAAGTGCGGCCAGAGGATGATGACGAGGGCCGTGATCACCAGGTTGGCGAGCGAAACGGGCAGCACCAGCTTCCAGCCGAAGGACATCAGCTGGTCATAGCGGAAGCGCGGCAGAGTGGCGCGCATCCAGATATAGAAAAACAGGATCGCCAGGATTTTCGTGGTGAACCAGAACGGGCCCTGTACGCCTTCAGCGATTGGACGATAGAGGCAGATCAGGCCGCCTCCTCCCGCGAGCAGGGTGACCACGCCGAGCTGGAGGCGCGCGATGCCGCGCATTTCCGAGACGGTGTTCCACGCGCAGTAGGCTGCGAGCGCCAGCAGTCCTGCGCTCGGCAGAAAAATTTGATAGTGCCAGATGCCCGTATCGGGAAACGGAGAGAGCCAGCCGCCGAGGAAGAGAATCGTGGCCAGGCACGAAACCGTGATCATGTTCGCGTATTCAGCCATGAAGAACATGGCGAACTTGAAGCTGGAATATTCGGTGTGGAAACCGGCGACGAGCTCGGTTTCGGCTTCTGGCAAATCGAAGGGCACGCGGTTGGTTTCGGCGATGGCGGAGGTGAGGTAGCAGAGAAAGCCGATGATCTGCGGGAATATGTACCACCGCGGAATGAAATGAAACCAATGGCCGGTCTGTCCGAATTGGCCGGGTTGGCCGTTCCCGGCGATGATCTCGTTGAAATTGAGCGTTCCAGCCAGAAGGATCACTCCGACAACGGAAACCGTGAGAGAGACTTCGTAGCTGATCATTTGCGCGGAGCTGCGCAGACCGCCCAGCAGCGGGTATTTGCTGTTGGAGGACCATCCGGCGAGAGCGACCCCATAGACGCCCATCGAAGTGATGGCGAAAAGCAGCAACAGGCCGATGTTGATGTCCACGACGGAAAAAATCTGCTCGCCATTGGGAAAGCGGACGGACGGCGGTCCAAAGGGAATCAGCGCGATGGCGGATAGACCCAGAGCGAGCGCGAGAAATGGCGCGAGAAGGTAGGCAAGCTTGTCCGCAGCCGGCGGTGTGACGTCTTCCTTGAAGAGGAATTTGATGCCGTCGGCCAACGGCTGCAGCAGGCCGTGCGCACCGACGTTGTACGGGCCCCAACGGGACTGGATGTGCGCGATGGCTTTGCGCTCGAGCCACGTCAGGTACGCCAAGGCCGTCATTACAATAAACAGCAGGACGGCGATCTTGACTACCGCTGCCACCAGGATTGGGTGCTGGGAGATGAACTCCACGGCGTCTGTTTAGCCTCGTTGGTCGAACTGAGTCTGGAACAATAACGGCCGAGCGTGCCGCTCGTAAACAGATAATCCTGCGAAGAAAAAACCGCGCCCGCGGGCGATTCGTACGCCGCCTCGGGGGCTTTGCTGGTTGCGGTTGCAATCTCGGAGCCGCCGGCGAGCAGCGCGGGCGCCGAAAGATCGTAACCAGCGACATTCCGGCGAATTTCCTCGAACGCCGCCTCGGCCGTGCGCAGGCGGATCGGCGTGCCGAGTCCCAGCATGCTGAGCTGGTGCGACAGAATCCGGAGCAGATCGAAATCGCTGCGCGGACCCTGCGGATCGATCGAGCGATGTGTCAGCTGGACTTCGCCGGCCGTGTTGGTGAGCGAGCCGTCTTTTTCATAGGTCGAGGCGGCGGGCAGAACCACGTCGGCGCGCTGCGCGGTTTCGGTCAAGAACATGTCGTGCACGACGAGGAGCTCGAGGCCGGCGAGTCGATCGGGCTGAGCTACGTTGAAGCTTTTCAGCGGATTCGCGCCGACGACGTAGAGCATTTTCAGTTTTCCGGCGACGGCCGCTTCCATCATGGCGCGGGCGGTGAGGCCGGGCTTGTCTGAAATTTCGCCGCCCCAGAGCTTGCCGAAGCGCGAGCGCTCGGAGGAATCGGAAAGATGTGCGTAGCCGGGCAGGCGGTCGGGCAGGATGCCCATGTCGGACGCGCCGCGCGAATTCGCATAATCGCCGAGAGCCATGAATTTCGCCTTGCCGCCGAAGCGCGCGGTGAGTGAAACGAGTTCGCGAATCGCGGCGCCCTGAATATCCGCGCCGAAGAGGACGACGACATCCTTTTCGGCTTCGAGCGCGGCTTTCAGCTGAACCAGCGCTTCCGTAGTTCTCGCGTCGAAACTTCCCTTTTCGCTGTTGAGCCATTTTATCGCTTCGTGTTCGGCGCCTTGGGCGACTTCCACGGCGATTTGCGCCTGGCGGTGAATCTTGCTGGGCAGGGAATTAATGGCGTACAGCTTTAAATCGTGATGGCGGACACCGGTGCGGATCTGCCAGGCGACCAGCGGATTTTGCTGGGTTACGTCGTTGCCGACGAGGAGCACGGCGGGCGCGTTGTAAATGTCCGCCATCGTCGCGAGCGAATCCTTGGCGCGCGGACCGAGCACGGCGGCGAGGCCGACGTAATCGGCGGTGCGGTGATGATCGATGTTGTTGGTGCCGAGCGTGACGCGGGCAAAGCGGTTGAGCAGGTAGTTTTCTTCATTCGTGGTGTGATTTGAGCCGATCACGCCGATCGCGGCGGAGCCGTTGGCGACGTGCGCCTGCTTGATGCGGCGCGCGACTTCTTCGAGTGCGTCTTCCCAGCTCGCGGGCTCGAGCTTTCCATTTCGGCGTACGAGCGGCTGGCGGATTCTTTCCGGATTCGACGTGAAATCGTAGCCGAAGCGGCCCTTGGCGCACAGAAACTCGCCGTTGAAGCCGGAATGATCGCGATTGTTGGCGCGCAGGATTTCGTTGTTGCGCACGCTGAGCGTGGTCTTGCATCCGTTCGAGCAATGCGTGCAGGGCTCGGGGACGTAGGTCATTTCCCACGGGCGCGTCTGATAGCGGTAGGTGCCACTGGTGAGCGCTCCGACCGGGCAGATGTCGATGCACATCCCGCATTCTTCGCAGGCGAGCTCGTCGGGCTTGTTGGGCAGGATCACGGAGAGGACGCCGCGGGCGCCGACGCCAAGAGCTTTCACATCCATGCCCTCGTCGCATACGCGAACGCAGCGGAAGCAGAGAATGCAGCGCGGCGCGTCGTAGTAGACGAGCGGAGACCATTTCTGCTCGGGAGTGTGGAGCTTTTCCTCGACGAAGCGCGTCTTGTCGAGACCGTAGCGAAAGGTCATATCCTGCAGCTCGCATTCGCCGCCTTTGTCGCAGACAGGGCAATCGAGCGGGTGGTTCGAGAGCAGGAACTCGATCATGTCCTTGCGGGCTTTGTGGACCTGGTCGGTGGCGGTTTTCACGACCATGCCTTCGGTGGCGACCAGGGTGCAGGCGGTCTGCAGCTTCGGCATTTTTTCGACTTCGACGAGACACATACGGCAGGCGGCCTGGAGTGCGAGGCCCGGGTAGTAGCAGAACGATGGGACTTCGATGCCCTGGGTCTTGGCGGCTTCGATTACCAGTGTGCCGGCGGTGGTGGTTACCTGCTTGCCGTCGATCGTGAAGGCGATTTGTTTTAGGTCGGCCATTACCGTTCCTATTCCTTGCTACCGCCGGCTCCTCGCTGACGCCGAAGAGAGATCCTCCGACTTCGCTCAGGATGACGGCAAAACCTACGCCAGGACAAACCCAAAAACAAAACCGGCACTTGCTGTTAGCGCGCTGTCTCGATCATGTCGGCGGCATGGTAGGCGCACTTGCCGTTGAGATGACCTTCGAACTCGCTGCGCCATTTTTGGACGATGCTGATCGTGGGCAGCGCGGCCGCGTCGCCGAGCGGGCAGAAGGAGCGCCCGAGAATGTTCTGCGAAAGCTCGGCGATCAGCGGAATGTCTTCCTCGCGGCCGGCACCTGCGTGGAACCGGTCGAGCATTTTCTTGAGCCACGCCGTGCCTTCGCGGCAGGGAATGCACCAGCCGCAGGATTCGTGCGCGTAGAAATGCATGATGCGGCGGGCGACGTCCACCATGCAGGTGTCTTCGTCCATGATTACGGTGCCGCCAGAGCCGAGCATAGAGCCGATTTTCGCGACCGAGTCGAAGTCCATGGCCACATCGATTTCGTCGGCCGAGAGCAGCGGGCAGGAGCTGCCGCCGGGAATCACGGCTTTCAGTTTCTTGCCGCCGCGGATGCCGCCCGCGACTTCGTAGATCATCTTGCGCAATGGGAAACCGAGCGGAAGCTCGAAAATGCCGGGACGATTCACGTGGCCGGAAATCGAATAGAGGCGCGTGCCGCCGTTTTTCGGCGTGCCCAGGCCGGCGTACCATTCTCCGCCTTTGAGAATGATCGCGGGGATGGTGCTGAGCGATTCGGCGTTGTTGATCACCGTGGGACAGCCGTAAAGGCCGACGACGGCGGGGAACGGAGGCTTGATGCGCGGGTAGCCGCGCTTGCCCTCGAGCGACTCCATCAGCGCGGACTCTTCGCCGCATTCATAGGCGCCAGCGCCCGTATGCGTGACGAGCTCGAAATCGAAGCCGCTGCCCTGGATATTCTTGCCGAGATAGTTCTTCGCGTAGGCTTCGGCGATGGCGGCGTCCATGATGTCGATGATGTAGCGATATTCGCCGCGAATATAGATGTAGCCCCGGTGCGAGCCGACGGCCTTGCCCGCGATCACCATGCCCTCGATCAGCTGGTGCGGGTCCATTTCCATCAGCGGGCGGTCTTTGCAGGTGCCGGGCTCGCTTTCGTCGGCGTTGGCGAGAATGTATTTCGGCTTTGGCGAATCCTTGGGGACGAAGCTCCACTTCATGCCGACCGGGAAGCCCGCGCCGCCGCGTCCGCGCAGGTTTGATTTCTTCACTTCGTCGATGATCGCTTCCGGCGTCATCTTTAGAGCTTTTTCGAGCGCCTGATAGCCTTCGGTTTTCAAGTAGGTGTCGATCTTGCGCGAGTCCTTCATGCCGAAGCGCTTGCTGATGACGACCGATTCCGACGGCAGCCGTTCATGCACAGAGCCGGCGGTGACGGCCGAGGGCGTGGGCTTCTTGCCTTCCTGAAGCTGCTCGAGGATCAAGTCGACTTTGTCGTTGTCGAGGTCTTCATAGAAGTCGTAGTTGACCTGCATGCAGGGAGCGCCGGTGCAGGCGCCTATGCACTCGACCTCTTCGAGCGAAAACGTGCCGCTGGCGGAAACTTCCTTGTGTCCAATGCCGAGCCGGTACTGGACGTGTTTCAGCAGCTCGTTGCCGCCGCGCAACATGCAGGAAACATTGGTGCAGATCTGAATGTGATTGCGCCCCATCGGCTTGCGATGGAGCATCGAGTAATAGGCGAGCGTTTCTTCGACCTGGATGAGATTGAGATCCAGGCGCTTGGCGATTTCCTGCAGGATCTCGTCGCCGAGCGAGCCTAGTTCGTCCTGTGCGTAGAGCATCATGGGAATCAGCGCCGAGCGCTTCACCGGATAGCGTCCGGCGAGCTCTTGAAATTTCTTGTCGAGCTGTGGCGACAGTTGCATATTGGGCCGTGAAACTAGCGGTCCACTTCTCCCAAAACGATGTCGGTGGTGCCGATACAGGCGACCACGTCGGCGATCAGCCTTCCCACGCAAAGCGCGGGCAAAGACTGCAAATTCACGAACGACGGTGCCCGAAAATGCACGCGATAAGGCTTGGCTGAACCGTCGCTGGCCATGAACACGCCCAGCTCGCCGCGCGGCGATTCAATCGCCTGATACACCTCGCCCTGCGGCGGCGCGAATCCTTCCGTGAAAATCTTGAAATGGTAGATCAAGCCTTCGATCGAGGTTTTCATTTCCTCGCGTGACGGCGGGATGATGCCCTGCACCTCGGCGCGGAACGGTCCGGTCGGCTCGATTTTTTCCATGGCCTGCTTGATGATTTTCAGGCTTTCGCGCATTTCGGCGACGCGCACCTGGTATCGCGCGTAGCAGTCGCCGCCGGTCTGCGTCTTTACTTCGAAGTCGAATTCGTCGTAGCTCGAATACGGAAAAACCTTGCGAACGTCGTAAGGCACGCCGCTGGCGCGCAGCAGGGGGCCGGAAACGCCGAGCCCGATGGCGTCCTCGGCGCTGAGCTTCCCGACGCCGATGGTGCGCGCCATCCAGATGCGGTTCTGGGTGAGCAGCGTCTCGTATTCATCGATGTGGGCGGGCATGGCGTCGACGACGCGGCGCACGCGATCGAGCCAGTCCGGCGGTGGTTCGAGCGCGAGCCCGCCGATGCGGAAATAACTGGTCATCATCCGTTGGCCGGAGACGTACTCGTAGATCTTCATGATCTCTTCGCGCTCGCGGAAGCTGTAGAGGAACACAGTCATTGCGCCGAGATCGATGGCGTGGGTGCCGAGCCAGACCAGATGCGAGGTGATGCGTGTCAGCTCGGTGAGCAGCACGCGGATGTATTGCGCGCGCTTGGGCACTTCGATTCCGATCAACTTTTCAGCCGCCAGGCAGAAGCCGAGGTTGTTCGAGAGCGGTGCCAGATAGTCGATGCGGTCGGTGAGAGTGATGCATTGGGAATACGTTTTCGATTCGCAGGATTTCTCGATGCCGGTGTGCAGGTAGCCGATGTCGGGCTTGGCGCTGAGGACAATTTCGCCGTCGAGCTCGAGAACCACGCGCAGAACGCCATGCGTCGACGGGTGCTGCGGCCCCATGTTGAGAACCATCGGCTGTGCAGGGCCGGTGGCGGTCTCGATCGTCTTCGTGGTGTTCATCAGTCCGGGCCTCGCGCGCCGAGTCTAGCGGAATCCCTCGACGGGATAATCCTTGCGCAGCGGATAACCTTCCCAATCTTCCGGCATCAGGATGCGCCGCAAGTCGGGATGTCCGTGAAAACGGATGCCGAAAAGGTCAAACGTCTCGCGCTCGTGCCAATTCGCCGTGGGCCAGACGCCGGTGACGGTCTGGATCGAGGGATCGGCACCTGCGAGCTTGACGCGGAGCCTGAGCCTCAGCACCTTCTCGATCGAAAGCAGCTGGTAATTGAGTTCGAAACGCGGCTCCAGCGGAAATCGGTCGACCGTGGTGAGATCCCCCAGAAACGTAAAGCGAAGCGAAGGGTCGCTGGCGAGAAATTCACAAACGCCCACGAGCCTGTTCGCAGGTAGCACGACCGTCGTTTCGCCCCGAAATTCAATCACTTCGGCGACGACCTGCTTGTCCCAGGCCTGGAGCCTTTGCACGGCTGGATTTCTAGCGATTTCTTGTGATTCCACGATGAGTCCGATTCCGGACGGGCGGCTAGTTATCCCAGTTCAACGCGCCCTTCTTCCAGAGGAAAATATATCCAACCAGCAGAATGACAATGTAAAGCAACATCTCCACAAATCCAAACACATTCAGCTTCCGATAGACCAGCGCCCAGGGATACAGAAAAATCGCTTCGATATCGAAGAGGATGAAGATCAACGCCACCATGTAGAAATGCACGGAAAACGGCTGGCGCGCGTCGCCGGTGGGCTGAATGCCGCATTCATAGGCCTGGTCTTTTTCGCGCGACTGCTTGTGGCATCCGATGATGGAGGAAAGCGTAATCAGCAGGCCGGCCAATCCGCCCGCTAGTATAAACATCAGCAAAAGTGGGCCGTAGTTATCGAGGTAGTTGCCGCTCATTTTACAGTCGCTGCTATAATAGCCGTCGACAGTACATCGGTCAAATGAACTCCCCAAGAATTTAAGATTCGCGATGGATTGCGGCTCGTTCTGGAAGGGGACTCGGCCATCGATGAGCTCAGGCTTCAACACGGATGTCCACATCGACGACCACGTCTTCCACGTGCAGACGGAGGATCGCGGCCCCAGCCATCCGGTCATCGATACCGTGGTCTACCAATACGGGCGGATTCTGCACCGCCGGTCCTCGAATTACGAACATTTCCTGAGTTCAGCGGAATTTACACCCGAGGGTTTGCGCGAGCGCGTCGAAGAACAGCATCGACAGGTGATGGATGATCTTCGCGAAGGTGCGCTTGCGCAGCAGATCGCCGCTGCGCTGGAACTTGCCACACGCGCGGGCGGGATTCAGGTGCAGCTTCTGAATCCGACTTCGTGGCTGGAGGGTGGCAATGTGAAACTCGACGTCGAAATCGTGCGGCGGGCCGACCGGCAGCCTCTCGCGGGCGCCCAAGTAGAAGCCGCTATCGAAGGTGCCGCCGAAGTGGCGCGTCACGCTGGCACCAGCGATAATCAGGGCCGCGTGCGAATAGGGTTTCCACTGCCGCCGCTTGGAAAGGGCGATTTGGCGCTGGTGATTAACGCCCGGGCTGATGCCGACAAGGACGAGATTCGTTTCGCAATGCGCTCGCGCGCGAAGTAAACCTCGGAATGACGGTCACCATCAACGGCGAGCGCCGCGAGATTCCTGACGGGCTCAACATCATCGCGCTGCTCGAACACCTTGGCATGTCGAACGGCCGCGTGGCGATCGAACGCAATCTGGATATTCTTCCGCGGGCACGCTGGCAGGAAACGCAGGTCGAATCCAACGACAGTTTTGAGATCGTGCACTTTGTCGGAGGCGGCTAGCGGCGGCGTTTCGACTTTTCCGCGAGGTATTTCTTCCACGGTTGCCAATTAGACGCGAGCCAGCAGATGTCCCATCTTCTTCTGCTTGGTCCTTAAATACTCGCGGGAATGATGGCTCGTGCGCGGCCGACAGGGAATTCGCTCGACCACGCGGATTCCGGCGCGCTCAAGTTGCTCGATTTTGTCGGGATTATTCGAAAGGAGCCGAACCTTTCGCACGCCGAGAGCCTTCAGCGCCGCCGCCGCGAAATCGTAATCGCGCGCATCATCCGCGAAACCGAGCTTGCGATTCGCTTCGACCGTGTCGAGACCTTGGTCCTGTAGCTCGTATGCCTTTACCTTATTGATGAGCCCGATGCCGCGGCCCTCCTGCGGCAGGTACAGGACGATTCCCGACGGCGATTTGGCGATCGCGCGTAGCGAAAGTTCGAGTTGAGCACGGCAATCGCATCGCTCGGACGTGAACACGTCGCCGGTCAAGCACTGCGAGTGAATGCGCACCACGGGCGCGGTGCCGTTCTTCACTTTGCCGTGCTGAATCGCGACGGCTTCCTCCTGCGGCCCGCGTCCCTTCACCGCCGCAATCTGAAAACGCCCGAATCGCGTGGGCAATTCCGCCCGCGCTACAACCTGCACACGCCCGGTAAGTTTTTTACGTTTCATCGAAGCAACACAGTATAGCAGGCCGCGTGCGGGAGATTTGACGCGGCGATTTACCTTGGAGGTCGAGTAGCGTTTGGCTTACGCTTCGTCATTATCGACGAGGACGCGTCTGTGGCACCCGACCCATCGCAAAACGCGAAAGAAGCTCACCCGCTGAAGGCCGGCGACCGGATGGGAGTATACGAAATCATCGCGCCTCTGGGCTCGGGCGGCATGGGCGTGGTCTACAAGGCGCGCGACACGAAGCTCGAACGCCTGGTCGCTCTGAAATTTCTTCGCGGCGGCGATCGCGATGGCGTCTCGGTCGAGAGTCGCCTGCTGCGCGAAGCCAGAAGCGCCTCCGCACTGAATCATCCGCACATCGCGACGATCTACGAGGTTGGCGAAAGCGACGGTCGCGCCTACATCGCCATGGAGCTCGTCGAAGGGCGTCCTCTGAGCGCAGTGCTCGATCGCGATTCGCTGGCGCCTGAAACTGCCGTCCGCTACGGCCTGGAAATCGCCGCCGCTCTAGCGCAGGCGCACGACCGCGGCATCGTCCATCGCGACCTGAAGCCCGCCAACGTGGTGATCACCACCGCGGGCAGCGTCAAGGTTCTCGATTTCGGCCTGGCCCGCCGCATCCCAGGAGACGATTCTTCGGCGGTCACCGTCTCGCAGAAGCCGGTCACGGAGGAAAGCTCCGTCAGCGGCACGCTGCTCTACATGGCGCCGGAGACGCTGCGAGGCGAACCGGCCGATGCGCGCACCGATTTGTGGGCGCTGGGTGCGGTGCTTTACGAGATGGTCATCGGGCATCCGCCATTCGAGGGGCGCACCGCCTACGAGGTTTCCTCGGCGATCCTGCGCGAGCCGCCGAAAACGTTTCCCTCCCAAGTCCCATTGCGATTGCAGGCGGTGATCCAGCGCTGCCTGGCGAAGGAGCGTGAGCACCGCTATCAGCGTGCGAGCGAAGTGCACGCGGCGCTCGAAACGATCGGTGCCGACGTTCTTTCGCCGTCGATGCCGCAATCCGGGTCGAGCCCGACTGTTGCCGCTACGCCGCCAGTACCGCGTCGCCACATGAAAATATTTGCACTGGCCGGCGCGGGCGTCGTTTTGTTGATGGCGGCGGTATGGGGCGGATATGAGCTGCACCAATCGAAAGCCGCTGCGCCGCCCGGATCCTCCGATCAATGGACGCAGCTCACCGATTTCGCCGATTCGGCCACTTCGCCAGCGCTCTCGCCCGACGGGAAAATCCTCACCTTCATCCGCGGCGACGACACATTCTTCGGCACGGGCCAAATCGAAGCGAAAGTGTTGCCGAGCGGCGATTCCGTCGAACTCACCCACGATGGCCGGATGAAAATGAGCCCCCAATTTTCGGCTGACGGCTCGAACATCGCCTACACCGTCTTTGACGGGATCAATTGGGACACCTGGACGGTTCCCCTTCTCGGCGGCGAGCCCAGAAAACTATTTACAAACGCCGAAGGACTCACCTGGATTGATTCCGACCGGCTGCTTTTCTCGCAGATCATCACCGGCAGTCACATGTCGGTGGTCACTTCCGGCCCGAACGGCAATCCTCGCCGCGACGTCTACGTCCCACCGCGCGATCGCGGCATGGCGCATCGCTCTGCGATTTCGCCCGACCACCAATCAGTGCTGCTGGCCGGCATGGACAACGAGGGCTGGACGCCGTGCCACATCGCGCCGTTTGCGGGCGGAACGGTCGCAAAAGAGGTTGGGCCGCCCGGCGCGGCGTGCACCTACGCCGCGTGGTCGCCGGATGGCAAGTGGATGTACCTGGATTCGGACTCCGGAGGGCGCTTTCACGTCTGGAGGCAGCGCTACCCCGATGGCCAGCCTGAACAATTGACCGCCGGCGCGACAGAAGAGGAGGGAATCGCCGTAACACCCGATGGCGGGTCGTTGATTACGTCCGTCGGGCTGCGAGAAAGCACCATCTGGATAAAGGACGCCAAGGGCGAGCGTCAGATTTCGACCGAAGGCTATTCGGCCGAACCTCATTTTTCGCGCGATGGGAAAAGCCTCTACTACCTGGTTCGCCGCCACGGCCTCTCAGGGCAATTCGTCGGCGGCGAACTTGTCGTGACCGACCTCGCCTCCCGACACACGCAGACCTTGCTGTCTGGCATCGAAGTGGCCGGTTACTCCGTCTCGCCGGACGGCAAGGACGTGGTGTTCGCCGCGGTCGACAAGGCAGGCCTTTGGAATTTGTGGCTTGGCTCGTTCGACCTGAGCTTTCCGCCGCGGCGAATCGCTTCTCCGGTTAACGAAGACGAACCGACATGGACGGACTCCGGCTACATCTACTTCCGCGCCACGGAAGGGAATCAGAATTTCATTTACCGGATGAAATCCGATGGCAGTGGCCGCGAAAAAGTTATTCCTGGTCCGGTGCTCGAGATACTGTCTGTCTCGCCGGACGGGAAATGGGGGATGGCCTGGCAAGGGCCGAAACCGGGTGCGATGTCGCAGGTGGTCGCCAACCCGCTCGACGGCAACGGCGAACCGGTGCCGGTATGTGCCGGTTTCTGCTCGGGAAGCTGGAGCGCCAATGGTGCCACACTGGCTGTCTGGCTCGAAACGAACGAAGGAGACTTGACTCTGATGGTGCCTGTAAGTCCCCCGGGCAGCCTGCCCGTGTTGCCGCCGACGGGAGTGGCAAATCGAGTGGACATGCTTAAGGTGAAAGGCGCGAAGATGCTGGAGGGTGCCTACCTTGCCAGCCCCGTCCCCGGCGAATATGTTACGCGCCACGAAGACGTCCACCGCAACTTGTATCGCATCCCGCTGCGATAACAGATCCGCCAGGCTGCGCTCGCCCGGTGTACTGCCTGGCCGACTCGTCCGTGCAGGTTCACGCGATTTGCAGTTGACAATCTGTAAGATGTGCGGCGATGACGGCGGAATCCGCAAGCGGCGCTGCGCATCGCCACCGCCCAGACACAACGGAAAAGTCCCCGCGTTTTGAGGCCGCTCGTACACCTCGGTGAGCGCAGCTACGAGGTCTACCTGACCCATATGTTTGCGGTGTTCGCGTTCTTTGATCTTTTCGTCGGGATGGGCAAGTCGATGTGGGCGGTCCCTGGCTTGTTTGTTGTCACCATTGTGGTTGCGGCCCTACTGGGTCACCTGGTCGCGAGCCTCTATTCCGAACCGATCAACCGGAGGCTCCGTTCGCGCTGGGGCGAGAATCGGCTCGGTACCGCCATGGATACGCAAAGCTCGGTCCTGCCCGAGGGCCGGCTGGCCGTCTAGCGCATCATCGTCCATTTCGCCCCGAAATCTTGGATGCATCCCATCAATTATTTCTGTAGAACCAGGCGCTCTAACAATTGATACAGTAGCCAGATGGGAGCCGCTCCGGCGCATACGGTGAACCCTGGCCTATTCGAGGGTTATGAGACGGGGAGCTTTTACGACGAGATGTTTTCGTCGCCTGGGCACCCTCGAGCCCAATATACCAAGTTGTTCCAGAGGCTTGTCTCGATGGCGCCCGACCAGTTTGAGGAGCGCCGCAAACTCGCCGACCTTTCCTTCCTAATACAGGGCATCACTTTTACTGTCTATAGCGACGGCCGCGGCACTGAGCGGCTATTTCCCTTCGACTTGATCCCGCGCATCCTGCCGCATTCGGAATGGGAAAAAATCGAGCGCGGGCTTTCGCAGCGCGTCGTCGCGCTGAACCTTTTTCTACAGGACGTTTACGGCAAGCAGCAGATCCTGAAAGACCGCAAAATCCCGCGCTGGCTGGTCTGTTCCTGTCCGAATTTCCGGCGCGAGGTGATCGGCGTCGAAGTCGCGCGCGGCATTTACACACACATCAGCGGCATCGACCTGGTGCGCGATTCCAAGAGCGGCGATTTCTTCGTGCTCGAGGACAATGTGCGCACGCCGAGCGGCATTTCCTACGTTCTCGAAAATCGCCTGGTGATGACCCGCACGCTGCCCGACGCGTTCCAGGCCTGCGAAGTTCTGCCCGTGCATCATTATCCGGCTGAGCTTTCGCGCGTTCTGCGTAGCCTCTCTCCGCGCGGGCCGGGCGACGCGGAAATCGTCCTGCTGACGCCCGGCATTCACAACAGCGCCTATTTCGAGCACAGTTTTCTGGCGCAGCAGATGGGCGTTGAGCTGGTCGAAGGCCGCGACCTGATCGTCGATGGCGGCGTCGTTTACACGAAGACGATTCGCGGACTCAAGCGCGTCGATGTGATCTACCGCCGGGTGGACGACGAATTTCTCGACCCGCTCACGTTTCGCCCCGATTCGATCCTCGGAGTGCCCGGCCTGATGGGCGCGTATCGCGCAGGAAATGTGGCGCTTGCCAACGCCGTCGGCAATGGCGTCGCCGACGACAAGGCCATCTACGCCTACGTTCCCGAGTTCATCCGCTATTACCTCGGCGAAGATCCGATTCTGAAAACAGTCGAAACGTATCTGTGCGCGAATCCCACGGACCTCGGCTACGTCCTCGATCATCTGCCGCAGCTCGTAGTGAAAGCCGTGGGCGAATCCGGCGGCTACGGAATGCTAATGGGCCCGGCCGCGGACCGTGCGAAAATTTTGGAATTTGCCGAGCGCCTGCGCGCCAATCCGCGAAATTACATTGCGCAGCCTGTTGTTGGTCTGTCGCGCGTGCCGTCCTACGATTCGGCGACTGGCACCGTTGCCGGGCGCCACGTGGACCTGCGGCCGTATTGCCTCTACGACGGAGAAAAAGTGACCATCGTCCCCGGCGGCCTCACGCGCGTCGCGCTCCAGCCGAATTCGCTGGTCGTGAATTCATCCCAAGGCGGCGGCAGCAAGGACACCTGGGTGTTGCGAGGCGAAGACTAATGCTCTCGCGCATCGCGGAATCGCTCTTCTGGCTCGCGCGCTATATCGAGCGCGCCGAGGACACCGCGCGAATCCTTGACGTGAACTACCACATGCTGCTCGAGCAATCCCAGCAATCCTATCGCCTGCGCTGGGAGCCGCTGATCGTCATGGCCGGCGAGGAAAAGCTGTTCCACAAGCTCTACGAAGAAGTGAACGCCGAAACCGTCTTCGAATTCCTGGCGTTCAACGAGGAAAATCCCAGCTCGATCGTCCAGTGCATTTCCAAAGCCCGCGAAAACGCGCGCACCATCCGCGACCGGATCTCCCGCGAAATGTGGGAGGACATCAACGGGCTCTACTACGCCGTCACGCGCTTTCATCCGCGCGAGGAAATTGCCGCCGGCCCGCACCGCTTCTGCGACAAAATTAAATTCGGTGCCCACCGTTTTCACGGCGTTACCGACGCAACCATGCCGCACGACGAAGGATGGGAGTTTCTCCGCGTCGGCTGGTCTCTTGAACGTGCTGAAATGACCGCGCGTCTGGTCGACGTGCAATACCACAATCTCCTCGACGCGCTGCCGTCCGTAGACGCGCCGGACAATCATCAATGGATGGCCGTGCTGCGCTCGGTCGGCGCCTACGAGGCCTATCACCGCGAATACCACTCCGCGATCGAGCCCGAAAAAGTGGCCGAAATGTTGATCCTGCACCATCGCCACCCGCGCTCGATCCGTTTCAGCGCTTCCGAGGTGCAATCGGGCCTGCGCGCCGTCAGCGCCACGCTTCCCGGCGAATACGCCAATGAAGCCGAGCGGCTTACCGGCAAGGTGGTCGAGCGTTTGCGCTACGACCGCGTCAATGACATCTTCATGCAGGGGCTGCACACGTACCTGGATGATTTATTGCGGATGTTCGGCGCGATTGGGGAAGACATCGCCCGAAACTACTTCTACTACGCGGTGGTGGCATGAATCGATATCGCCTGTTGCATTCGACGGACTTCGTTTACGACGGTCCGGTCTCGGAAAGTTACAACGAAGTGCGCCTCCGTCCGATGCACGACGAGCGCCAAAGCTGCCTCTCGTTCCGCCTCACGACGAATCCCAACTCGCGCGGCACGGCGTATCGCGACGCGCACGGCAACTGGGTGCACCAATTCAACGTTCTGGCGGAGCATCAGCGCCTGCGCGTCGAGGCGGAATCCGTCGTGCTGACACACGATCCCGGTGAACCGCCCGCCGATGGCACCACGCTTGCGGATTACGACCTGCAGAGTAACCAGCTTGACGAGGAATATTTCGACTTTATGGCGCCAACGGCCTACGTCCCCCGTCTCGCACTCCTCAAGGAAATCATCTGCGACGGCGAGAAAAAATCCCGCGGCACCGTGGCCGGTTTTGCGCAAGCGGCGTCCGACATCATTCACGAACGCTTCCGCTACGTGAAGGGCGCCACGCACGTACATTCCTCGATTGAAGATTCGCTCACGCTTGGCGCCGGCGTATGCCAGGATTTCGCGCACCTGCTCCTCGGCGTGGTGAGGATGCGCGGTCTTCCCGGCCGTTACGTCTCGGGCTATCTCGTTCCCGGCAGCACCGATTCACCCGACGCCAAACAGGAAGACGTGATCGGCGGCCAGGCCTCGCACGCCTGGGCTGAAGTGCTCATTCCTAACGCGGGATGGACCGCCCTCGATCCTACGCTCGGAAAACCCGTCGGCTTGCGTCACGTCCGCGTAGCCTACGGCCGTGATTACGGCGACGTCGCGCCCGTTCGCGGCGTCTATAAAGGTCACGCCGGCCAGAGCCTGTCGGTCGACGTGCGGGTTCGCCCCGCGATCGACGACAACGGCCGCGAGCAACTCAGCGAAATTACTGCAGGCTCACTCTCGCCACCCTCTGTCATCGAGCGCGCCCAACAGCCAGCCCAGCAACAGCAGCAACAGCAGCAACAACAGCAGCAGCAGCTGGATTAATTCTCCCCGGCCAAAGCGCACGGCGCAGGTTTTGTAGGGGCACGATCGATCGAACCCGGCGCTGATGCGGGGCGGGATCGCTGCGTTGATTCCGGCCGCCGATGGCTCGCTTTACATCCCACCGCGCATTGGCTAACTTAATCGCATCAGCCGCTTCGTCGGCTTCCGATCGAAATGGGCACACTTCTTGAAGGACGCGACCTGCTGTTCACCTTGGTTCTCAAGGTCGGCTGGGCGGCGGCGCTCGCGGCTCTGCTGGTTCGCTTCCGCTCCTTCCGCAAGCTCGTCTTCACCGAAAATCGCGACTCCGACCAGAAAGTGATGCTCCTGCTTTTCCTTGTCCCGCCGCTCGCCATCGGCACGATGTTGCGTCTCGTCGCGGGCTATCGCTTTTTCGATCTCACGCTGGAGGGATCGTTCCTGATGGGACTGATCGGCGGCCGCATCGTCGGCCTGCTCGGCGGATCGCTCATCAGTCTTCTCCCGTTCGGATTTCACGAATGGATTTCCGCGCCGATGGCGGCGCTCGTCGGCCTGCTGGCAGGCGAAGTGCGCGACGTGATGCCTGAAAAAGAAGATGTCTGGCATTTCGGCCCGTTCCTGTTCCTGAATATTCCGCAATGGCTCATCCGACTCGCGCGCCGCGCGAAAGGGAACTGGGCCATGCTGCCGTTGTTCTGCTGCGCGGCCTTCGAGTGCGGACTCATCGTGCTCGCAAAGATAGTGCCCGAACGGTGGGTTTTTTCGCTGCGCACGCCCAATCTGGGCTATGAGGCGCTCGTGGTGCTTTCCTCCGTCATGTGCGTCGCCACTGCGATCAAAATCTGGAACAACACGCGCATCGAGATGAACCTCGAGCAGAACCAGCAGCACCTGCTCAAGGCGCGCATGGACGCGCTCACGAGTCAGATCAACCCGCACTTTCTTTTCAATACGCTCAATACGGTTTCCTCACTCATTCGCTTCGATCCGGACATGGCCCGTGGGGTAGTGCTGAAACTTTCCAATATTCTGCGCCGCCTGCTGCGCAAGCACGAAACCTTCGTTCCACTTCGTGAAGAGCTTGACTTCATCGACGACTATCTCGATATCGAAGTCATCCGCTTCGGCCGAGACAAGCTGCAAATTTTCAAGGAAGTAGAAAGCGATACGCTCGACACCTTCGTCCCCAGCATGCTGCTCCAGCCCATCGTCGAGAATGCCATCAAGCACGGGCTGGCACCGCGCCTTTCCGGCGGCCAGATCCACATCCGCACGCGCCAGCGCGACGGCCGCCTGACCATCGAAGTCGACGACAACGGCATGGGCATGTCTGCCGAAAGGCTGCTGGAGGTCTATGGCGGCGGCATCGGCATCAGCAACGTGCACGAGCGCCTGCGGCTGCTCTACGGCGACCAGTTCGAAATGAATATTCGCAGCCAGGAAGGCGAAGGCACGCAAATCCGCATCGAAATACCTGAACTTGCAACCGTCGAGACCGCCGTTTAATGAACGAAGTCGCTCAGTCGCCTGCAATTCACTGGTCCGAGACCTGGCACCTGGCGATGGAAGCCCTGCGCGCCAATCGCGTGCGCGCCGCGCTCACCATGCTGGGCGTCGTCATCGGCAGCGCCTGTATCGTGCTGGTGGTCACCATCGGACTCACGGGCCGCACATTTGTTCGCCACCAGATCGAAGCCGTGGGATCGAACCTGGTTTTCGCCTCGCTGGCGCAGCCGGCCGCTTCGCAGAATGTCGCGCTGAGTGACGAAATCTCGGAATCCGATATGGAGGCGGTGCGCCAGGCAATCCCGCAGGTCGTCCACGTCGCCGGCACCAGCGACTTGCCGCTTACGGTCCTAGCCGGCGGCAAGGCGGTCCCGGTCGTGATGGTCGGAGTTACGCCGGAATTCGAGCAGATCCGCAATCTGGTCATTCCACAGGGGCGCTACTTCGACTCCGACGATTTTTCCAGCGTGAGCAAAGTGTGCGTTGTCTCCGAGCATCTCGCCGATACCGTTGCACCTGGCCAGAATATCGTCGGGCAGGAGCTTCACGTCGGCGAGCTAACCTTCACGGTCATCGGTGTCTTCCGCGAGCGCATCGACACCTTCGGCCAATCGGAAATTCGCTCCGATTCCTTGCTCGTTCCCTTTCCGCTGGTCCGTTATTACACCGGGGACTCATACCTCGTCACGCTTTACGCCCAGGCCGGGCGGGCTGAATATGTCCCGCTCGTCACCAATCGGGTGGCGCAAATTCTGAAAAGCCGCCATCGCCCCGAAGCTGAATACAACGTCGAGAATCTCTCATCGATACTTGACACGTCGCGCCGCATCTCCTTCGCACTCACGATCGTCCTGCTATTAGTTGCGCTGCTCGCGCTGGTCATCAGCGGTATCGGCATCATGAACATCATGCTCGTTACCGTCAGCGAGCGCACCCGTGAGATCGGGCTCCGCAAAGCGATCGGTGCGCGCCCCCGGGAGATCCTTTACCAGTTTTTGGTCGAGGCCATTCTGATCAGCGGAGTCGGCGCGGTGATCGGCATCGGGATCGCGGTCGCGATTCCCCTTTCGGTCGACGTCCTGGCCCGCTTTCTGCCGCTACCCGCCGGGATTCAGATTCCGGTCTCGTGGCTTTCGGTGCTGGCGGCGTTTGTAGTATCCTGCGCAACCGGCGTGCTCTTCGGATACCTGCCGGCAAGAACGGCCGCTCAGCTTCAGCCCGTGGAATCTCTGCGCTTTGAATAAAACCTCGCATCTCTATCTCGTCGTGCTGTTGTGCGCGGCCGCCATCTATCTCAGCTGCATCGTCTCGCCTCCGTCGCTCGTTGACGACGTCGACTCGGTGCAGGCGCAGGTCGCGCGCCACATGGTTGAATCCGGAGACTGGGTCACCGCGCATATCAACGGCCTCGTCTATCTCGACAAAGCGCCCTTCAATTATTGGCTCATCGCGATTTCGTACGAGATTTTCGGCGTCCACGACTGGGTGGCGCGAATCCCCGTCGCCCTCGCCGCGATGGCGCTGGCGATGCTCACGGCGGCGTTCGGCGTGTGGGCGTTCGGCGTGCGCGCCGGTTTCTATGCCGGTTTATGCATGTCCACCTGCGTGGGATTGTGGCTTTTCACCCGCGTCCTGCTGCCGGATGCGCTGCTTACTTGCATGATCGCGCTCGCGCTGTGGTCGTTGCTGCGCGTGCTGGATGAAGAAGAGCCCCGTCCGCGGTTTTGGTCGATAGTCATGGCCGCTTGCCTCGGCCTAGGGCTTCTGGTGAAGAGCGTCATCGGTCTCGCATTTCCGGTCGCGACCGCCGTGATCTATCTGCTCGTTACGCGCCAGTTTTTCTCCCGCCGCACCTGGCAGCGCTTGCATGTCTTCACCGGCGCGTTGATCGCCCTCGTCATCGCCGCGCCGTGGCACATTCTCGCCACGCTGCACAATCCGCCCTATTTCGCGTGGACGCTGCACTCTGGCCCGGGCCAATATCACGGTTTCCTTTGGGACTACTTCGTCAACGAGCAGCTCCTGCGTTTCCTGAACCGCCGCTATCCGCGAGATTACAACACCGTACCTCGCCTCTGGTTCTGGCTCCTGCATCTCGTCTGGCTGTTTCCGTGGTCGGTCTATTTTCCCGCCATCGCCAAACTTTCGTTCAAGCCCGACGATCGCGCCGGTCGGACGCGCCTGCTCGCCCTCTGTTGGGTGGGCTTCGTACTCGCGTTTTTCACGTTCTCGACCACGCAGGAGTATTACTCGATGCCGTGTTATCCGGCGCTCGCTCTTCTGCTCGGCTCCTCCATGGCCGCCGGAGGCGACTGGATTCGCCGCGGCACCCGCACCCTCGCGGCCATTATCGCCATTTGTGCCCTAGCCATCGTGGCGATCCTGATTCACCTGCGCGGCGTTCCTACGCCCGGCGATATTTCGCAGGCGCTCAGCCATCATCCCGGCGCTTACACACTTTCGCTCGGCCACATGCAGGACCTGACCATCGATTCGCTCGCCTACCTGCGCCTGCCGCTGGTGGTCGCCGGAATCGCGTTCCTGATCGGCGCTCTGGGCACGTTTCGCGCCCCAGCCGAACGTGCGTTTCTGGCCGCCGCGCTCATGATGATCCTCTTTTTCCATGCCGCACGCCTGGCCATGGTCACATTCGATC
>Ga0209007_1000140_pt1 | contig 42186 bp, 35 predicted proteins | sample JacPinW_OM1H0_O2_FD_187961 | JGI IMG/M metagenome (GOLD analysis project Ga0209007, IMG submission 187961) | Forest soil microbial communities from Algoma, Ontario, Canada - Jack Pine, Ontario site 1_JW_OM1H0_O2 (SPAdes) (version 2) | ecosystem: Environmental > Terrestrial > Soil > Boreal... | reverse complement strand
CTGGACGTAGTTGCCGTAGAAGATGAGAGGCTAAACATCATGACAAGGGTTCCTGCGGCGATCGGCATCTGCGCAATCATTCTCCTGACTTCCGGGGCCGCCGGTGCAGCGCTAGGATTCTTATTCGCGCTCCCGCGGATTTTGACGAAAGACGACCCGGCCAATACGTCTTCAGCCAGTGCGGGGAATACGGAGGGCGTCGCGAACCAGCCGCTGGGAAAGCGGCTGCTGGGTACAAACACGAATCTCGAGAAGGTGTCAGACTGGCTAACAACGATTATCGTTGGTGTCGGGCTTACTCAACTAGGCTCAATCAACGACTTGCTGCTTAGATTCCGTCTGTTCATTGCCGACACTGCCAAGGTCTTTCCTGGAGAACACGGCTGCACGCGCGTTTGCAGTGCAGGCGTCCTGCCTTCCATTGCGCCCATGGTGCTGATCTTTGGATTGATCATGGGATTTCTTCTTGTCTACCTCTATACCCGGATCATCATTTCGGGGATGTTGAACAAGGTGGAGAGCGAGTTAAAGTTGGAAGCTGAGCTCAAGGCGCCTCTTCCCGGCCCGGCTGCCGATGCCTTTAGGACCCTCTTAAGCAAGCTTCCAGGAGCCACCGAGAATGTCGCGTTTGCCGCCAGCTCCAGCGGGGAAGCGCCCTCGGTTGCCGAAGGGCTTGAGCTTATGGGGAGCCTCCTATACCAGTCAGGTCGATACCAAGACGTCATTGATCTCGCTGGGCAGCTTGTGAATACCCCCGCAGAGAGTCGCCCCGAGTACTGGTTGTACCAAGCGGCTGCCTTCGGGCAGAAGTACACCGACTTAGACAAACAGAAAGCGCCGGAGGCGGAGTTAAAAGCTGCGCGAGACAACGCTCTCAATGCTGCGCGCCGCGCGGTCGGAATAGATCCCTCGATGAAAGATCGACTGTGGGTCATTTCCAATCCGGACGGAGACGATGACGATCTGAAGGATCTTCGATCGGATCCTGAGTTTTTGAAGATTACCGGGAGGTGGCGGAGATCCCCAGCCGGGTGACAGGCTGATGTTGTTGCTAGTGACGGCGAGTTGCACGGCTAGCCCTCGTCACCATGGAATGGCCGCCGTGGCGGTGAGCAGTTAACGCGCATGGGCTGGCGACTTGGGCTGCATCACCCGGGTCCGAGTGATCCGCTTCTGTCCAAATGACGCTCTCTTAAGAGGGTGGCGGAAGAAGGAAGCTCTAAGCATGGCGCACAAGGGCTGGGCAGGAAACCTGTGCGCCCCCTTTGATCTGCAGAGAGAGTGGTATGCTCTTTTTATGCCCCGCCGAGAGCGGCTTTGAGCCGGTGACTCCCACTGTAGCTCTTATAAAACAGCATCTTACAATAAGCTAGGCCGGTATATTAGTTCTCATAATGCCGGGGTCGAGGGTTCGAGTCCCTCTCTTTCCAAGACGCTCGAAGCCGCGAGCGTTGGCCAGAACGCTCGACCGTTAGTGAGTTCCTCGGCGGTTTGGCGAGGGAAAGGCAAAAGGCAGCCGGCAAGAAGGTCAGGATGAGAGCAAAGCAGCCCACGAAGCGAACCGCGTAGATCATCGCCCTACGTCTTGGATCCAGGACCGCTCAGTATCGAACCCTGACCCCGACGGGCTAGTCCTGAGAGGCATCCGACTCTGCAAGCGCCGTCGCAGTCAGCTCGATGTCGGCACGACCGATCCTGAGAGCCTGCGCCGCACGTCGCCAGTGTCGCGTCTCGTTCAGGACTTCCGCGACGATCGCTCGACCGCGGTCCTTTGATTCGACATACCACTCGGCGGTCTCGATGACGGTAGCAAGACTCGGACGGTTGTCCGACTCGTCGATGTTCAGGACGTGATCGGCGCGATCTATGTTCGGATTCAGATCGAAGGCGGGGGCGAGCCGCCACCCCGTGGGTGTGAGAAGAAACCCATGGTTCCTTAAGTGATCATCGCGGTTGCCGATCGCGACGTTGAACGCCACTCGCCGGAAGAGCTGCTCGAGATCGGAATCGATGTGATCCTTGGCTCCGCGCGACTGTACGAACTCCGCAAGGTCCAAGTAACTCGTGCCCTCGCTCCGATCCCGGCGCAGCAGGGCCATCGCGGACGCGTAGAAGCGCCGGCTGTCGGACGAACGATCGAAGCGGCGTACGCAGAAGGTATGGTACTCGCCGCTGAAGCGGCGCAGCTCAGACTGCGGCACCTCGATTCCGACGCGGGCGGCCAGCCGCTGCGCGAGTGCCTCCCAGGCTCCGACATCGCGGGTGTCATCGTGCGCGGGAAACTTCGCGATCCATAAGCTTCCATTGGTTTCGGTGAAGCTCGCCTTCGGACGAGCACCGCCGAGCGACGCCCCTGGGGCCATCAGGACTTTCAGCCACTGTCGCAGTGCTGTGAGATCCTCGATGCGCTTCGCGCTGATCTCGCGTGCCACGACCTCGAGCTCCTTAAGGTTCGCGACCGGCGGCACGGTCAAGGTGTCGTGCGCGAGAAAGGCCTCCTCGCCAGGGCGACGGTAGCGCAGTGCGCCCTGGCGGCTTACATCCTCGACGCCTAAGAGAAAGTCCCAGGCATAGAGTGTCCTGGGCCTACGGCCCTCATCCTTTGCGGCGAGGGCTTCACGGCGCTTCATGAGGGTTTGACCCCAGCGATCGGGGGCGGAGTCGGCAAAGACGCGGAAGTTGCCGGCTTCGGCGTTCGGGAAGTAGGTCCCTTCGCCCAAGGAGAGATCGGGGTCGAGCGCGAAGGCCTGAGGATTCTGGAGCCACGCTGTCTCATAGACGAAGCGCAATGTTCCGCGGTCGTGAGAGAGGGTGCCGACGCGCGTTCGCTCGAGAAAGTCGGCATCCAGCCAGACTTCCACTTCATCCGTCACGGCGCCTGCCCTTTGTGTTCTGAGGTCCTGATGCGCGCGCGCCGCGGCGCCTTCGTACCGGGAGGGCTTGGTCCTGAAGGAGTCGGCCTGCCTTGTCATCGCCTGCGATGAGGTCAAGGTCGCCTTCGAGTCCGAGGACTGAGAGAACCCGCAGGAGGGTTCCGAGTGCGATCGCGGGACTTCCAGCTTCGGCCCGAAAGAGCGTCATGCGCGAGATACCGGCACGTTGACAGGTAATGTCGATCGTGAGTTTGCGGCGCAGGCGCGCAAGCCTCAGGCGCTCACCGAGCGCCGCGAGGATGCGTTTTTGGGTCGGGTAGAAGGGCGGTTGCTTGGCCGGCATGTATCACAATTTAGACTAATACCTACATTTAGTCCACAACGAGATACACTCCGGGTTAACCAACAAACGAAAGTTGTAGGTCAACCAGACACAGCGCCCGCACGCGACCTGCACACGAGGCACTCGGGCGCGCGTGCGGCCGGGGCCCGCACCGTGCAACGATTTATACGCAAGTCGCCATCTGCGTATAAGGGACCAGCGGCTCTGAGGCGCGGAAAGTGTCGCCGAGATGCTTCTGAACCCGCGGGACTCTTGCGGGACTCAGTGGTGCTTAGTGGTGCTCTGTCGTGCTGATGGCAACGGGCGCCCCTTGGCACGAGATTGAATTGACTAACACGGCTTTTGTACCTTCCGGGCCGATTTCGCCCGAATTGCGAACTGCAACTGCGGTTTAGTCGCAATCCCGTCGCGTCCGTCATGCTGCTGGCAGCGAAAACGGGACTTGGCTCCCGTTTCCTGCGCCTGAACACGCCCAACCTTGCGCGGTCGCTACGCCGCCGGGCGTAACACCCGCGAGGTCGATTCTCGACCCGACACATTCAGTCGCCGCGGACAGCGGGCTGAGATCTCAAGCACAGAGGTGTTCGAAATGAGAATGAGTTTGAGCAAATTGCGACTGAGACCTCGCGGCATTGCCGCTGCAGCCGTCGTCGCCGCTCTGCTGGCCGGCTGCGGCGGATCAGGTGCTCCGGCGTCGACAACCACCAGCGGCTCAACACCGCAGACCATCACGGGTATTGACACGCCGAGCAGCGTGGCGGTCGTGACCGCGACCGGCAACTAGCGGTCATCGGAGAAGCATGATGTCTCGCATTTCACGACTGCTGCTGATTTGCGCCGCGCTGAGCGCACTCGCCGGGCCCCTCGCCGCAGCTCCGCCGTCGACCTCGCCCTATGTCACGGATCCGCAGAACCTCTCCGTACAGGATGAGACCGCCGAGGGCATCGGCAGTCTGAACATGGTTCTGTGCGTGATCGGCTCGACGGATCCGGCCGCCCTGGTCAATGCCGGGCCGTACATCGCGCTGGTTGATATGAACAAGTGCCAGGCCGCCAAGGGCGGCAGTAGCGCCGCCGCCGCCGGGGCCACCAATTTTGCCGACGCGGTGGTCAATGTTACGCGTGCCTCAAACGCCGACCCGATGATTGCCAGAATCTGGCTGTCGGTGCCCGAGCCCCAGCAGGGGGGCAGCACCAACGTCTACGCGTATCTGAGCGCGACGCAGTCTCCGGCCAGCGCGCCGCCCTACGGGGCATTCCGCCTGGACTACATCGGCGAGGCGGCCGGTAGTGTCGAGTTCAACGGCTACATCGACTCCAACACTCCGGGGGTGATCAAGTTCCTCGAGACCGGACAGGGTTCCAGCAATACCTCGCTGGCGATGTCGGCGAGCTCGACGACTTCCGGCTCCGGAACGATGGTCGTTGGCACCAACGGTGGTGGTGGCGGCGGCGGCAGCCCGGTAACGCTCAACTTCGCTTACAACCCCAGTTACTTCCACCGCAACGACGGCACCAACGATGAATGCTTCGACCGCTCCCTGGCGGATGCGAGCATCGCGGTCTCAGAGTACGGAACCTACAACGCCAACGACGGCACGCGCGTAGATCAGGCCAACCCCGGCTTCCCGGTGCTCGCGACCTACGGCGGCAGCCCTTACTACGGCTTTGCCAACTACTGGGGCATCAATTTCGAGGGGCTCGATATTCCCGACGGTACGCCAATAGCGGCCTTGACCGTCAGCGATCAGCGACCAGGAAACGCGACCAACTATGCGCTGAGCAAAGTTGGCGGCAAGCTGACGAAATGGACCGAGGTTTCGGCGACTCTTGGCGCCCTCGATGGCATCCCGTTCACCTACGACGGCGATCTCACCGGCGTTACCAGCGGCAACTCGACGGTCACCGGGGTGAACAACTGGGTGATGCAGTGGAGCTCGAGCGCTGCCGGCTTCACGGTCGTTGGAATTCAGAACTGCAACAATGACGGCTGCGTCACTTCCGCAGTGAACCCCGTCGCCACGGTCACTGCAGCAGCGTTCGATACGATCCCGGTCTCGGGTTATGCGAACTCCTACGGTGGCAACATCAACATTCCCCCCACGGGCTCGCCGCATGCAAGCGGCGACGCCGTGTTCTATTACAACCAGACGACCGTGATTCCCGGCAGCGCTGCGCTGACGTTGTACTGTCTGAGTCAGTGCCCGACCGGTGCGCAGCTGGCCGGCTATTCCGGCGCAACGCTGACCACCCCGTTCGCCAACGGCACCGATACACAATGGTTCAGCGCACCGAGCGCTGCGAATACGGTGAGCTACACCTTCGGTGCCGGCGGACTCATCGACGCCGCCGGCGCGCCTGTGATCCTCGAGCTCGCCAGCCAATATCCGTCCGGCTCGCCCTACGCGCAGAACGGCATCCAGACCGGATGGCTGGTTGACTCGCCACTGAGCAATGCGAATTGCCCTGCCGGCATGCCTGCGGGCAGCGTGTGCCAGCCTGGCAATCCCGCCACTTACTACTCGTGGCAGACCGGAGCGAATCAATGGAACCAGTCACTCTGGCTGACGACGGGGGGTAAGGTTGTTCCCTTCGACCCGCCGCAGAATATCGCCTTTACCGTGCCGACGGGTCCTGCCTACGGAACCTACTCGGGGTTGCCGATCCTGCTGCAATTCGATGGCTTCGGCTATCTGCAGGGCATTCCCGGATATTGCGTAAGCCCGGTCAATAACAGCGTCGAGGATTGCAGCGTCAGCGGCGCGAACTACGTGCCAATGTTCTCCCTTGCCGACGGCACCACCATGACGCTGCCGAGCCTGAGTGGATCGACGACGACGCCGCTCATCATTAAGGCGCTGCAGGGGTCAATTCTGCTTGCCAGCCTTGGAAGCGGCGCGGCACAGTGCTCGTCCATGACGCTGACGCCGCTCGCACTGCCCTCGGGCGGCCTGCACGACCCGAGCAACCCGAGCGATAGTGAGTACCTGGGCGCCATGCCCGTGGTGACCGCGGCACCGCAGGTGATCGACGGCGTCGTTCAGTGAGTCGCGGAGTAGGGTGCTCCACCGAGCGTCACGCCTCGATCGATCTCTTGCTGCCGCTTGAGAAACTCGAAAACCGCCTGGGCGTCGCTTACTAGATCATCGGGATAGTTCGCGGCGGGCAGCAGCGGCCGTGGCCAGACGGCCTGTGGATTCCTCAAACAACCAGGTGGCATGTCACGATCTCCTGACGGGCCAACGGCATCGCCCACTGCTACACTCGAGCGACCGTGGAGATCAGCCCCCCCCAGGGTCGAGCTGGACGCAAGCTTCGCGATGAGAATCGCCGCTTCTACGACCTGCTCTGGTCCGGCAGCCGCTTCGTCGGGCCGGAGCGCTTCAACACCTGGCCGCTCGTCCAGAGCCTCCTGTCTGGATCCGGCCGAAGACTCGAGGTCGCACCGGGCTTAAGACCGCGGCTGCCGATCGAGGGCACGGAATTTGTGGACATCAGCGCGGCGGCCCTGGCGAAGCTGCGCGGGCGCGGTGCGCGCGTGGCACTGGGCGAAGTGACGGCTCTGCCGTTTGCCACTGCTGCATTTGATCTCGTCTGCGCACTCGATATCGTGGAGCACGTCGAGAATGATGACGGCGCATTGTCGGAGCTCTCCCGGGTTGCGCGATCGGGTGCCACGGTTCTGATCTCGACGCCGTTGCATCCTTCAGCCTGGACCGCGTTCGACGATTTCGTGGGCCACAAGCGGCGCTACGAGCCAGCGGTGTTGCTCGCAAAGCTGGCTCAGCACCACTTGGCGGTGCAGGGCAGTGCGGCGTTCGGGATGCAGCCGCGCTCCTCGCTGCTCCTTGACATGGGGATGTGGTGGCTCACGCATCATCGCGAGCGCGCCATGTGGTGGTACAACCGGGCGATCATGCCGCTCGGGCTGCGCTTGCAGAAGGCGCTGAAAATCACCCCGGGAATGATCGTGACGGACAAGGTCGATGAGGTCCTGCTCGTGTGCCAGAGAGACCCTCGCGAACATTAGCGCCGGGCGCTCTCATAGCGCTGTCGCCGCCGCCGAATGGCCCGGATGATTGCTAGGACAAACCCTGTCGGCTACAAGTGCCGCTGCCGCGCTATCCCGCAGGGCGCACCATCACATACTGCTTGCGCATCTTAGTTTTCATATCCCAGACGCCCGAAAAGCCCTGCGGGATTACGAAGCTATCGCCAGTGCGAAATGCCTCGGTGTGACCTGCCTCGTCGGTGATGACCACCTCTCCGCTAATCATCAGGCAATATTCATCATGCGAGTAATTGGTTAGACGCAGAATGCCGGGCCCTCCTTCCCACACTCCGATCCGCAGTCCGCTGGTCGCAGCCGCGAAGAGCTCACGCGCTCCTCCCTTCGGAATTTGGTGTCCCTTCATTGCGAAATCATTCAACGGCTGAAAACTGCCAATCGCCGCCAACGAATTGAGACGTACGACTTCTCCAGTAGAAGCCGGGCTGGCACTCGGTGGCGAATCATCAGCAGCCGACGTCGCGACTTCCGTCGGTGAGAGGCTTGCGCTGATCACCAGCAGGAGACAGGACAACTGGAGGCGAAGCGTTCTGGACATGGCGATATGATCTCCTTCTTACCGAAGACGCACATCCGCTGTAATACCGATTGTGCGTGGCTGAATAATTCCAACCGAACGGGTGGTCGGCAGATCCGCCCCGCCGTCAGCGTGATAGAGCCCGGATTCAGCGATTTTATTGGTGAGATTATTGGCGAAGAGGCTCACCTCCCACCTGCCGCCCTGGGCTTGCCGCACGCCGACACGCAGATTCATAACGGTATAGGGAGACGTTGTGCGGAAGGGACTGTCGTAATAGAGTCGGTAGATCATACCCGTGTAGCTCGTGTCGAAGCGTGCAAAGCCGTCGACAGTATTACTGACGGGGCGGGTATATAGTGCTGCGACCGAGCCCGTCCACTTGGGCACATCAACCAGTGGATCGCCAGCCATACCCTGTGTGCCTGGCGTTGTCGTCGTAAGATAAGCGTTGGTATAGCCAGCCGACCCCGAGAGCGTGAGGGCATCGGTTGCTACGAACTGCGTCTCCAACTCAGCTCCCTTGCTAATCGCGTGACCGTAATTCGCCACGAACGGGAATCCGCATTGCAGCTCGACGAGCTGTTGAATCTTCGACCAAGTGATGTAGTACGCAGCACCATTGACTGTTAATCGCCGATCAAACATCTGCGTCTTCTCACCGAGCTCATAGCTCCACAACGAGTCGGAAGCATAACTAGTCGGCGACGTCTGAATCCCCAGCGCGGCGAGGTCCGCACCACAGACCGCTTCCGGAGGGGCAGCTTGGCCCGCACCGGCCCGAAGGGCTTTTGCAGCCGTCGTGTACACCATCACATCATCGGTAAAATGATACGAAACATTGAATTTTGGCGTGACTCCGCCCGATGACCCCGCCACATCGGTATACGTTTCCGGTCCGTTCAAAGCTCCCCACTGTCGAATCTGGTACGAGTTCTTGATCGATGAATAGCGCAGACCGACGGTCGCAGCGAGCTTGTCTGTTAGGTTATAGGTCCCCTGACCAAAGACGGCGTGCTCCCAAAGCTCGTTATGCGCTTCATTTTGATATATCACATTGTAGAAGGGATATGACGTCCCGAAGAAGGCGAGAGGATTACCGTACACGTCGATGAAGCCTTGACTGATGGGCTGGTAGTCTTCGGAGTTGAGCCAACTCCGGCTGTAATAAACGCCCAGTACGCCATCGAAGGATGATCCGATCTTTGCGGCAGCTCGAATTTCTTCAACGAACTCGTTGTTACGGTCAGACCTGGTCATCATGAAGGGTACTACTGCTCCAGGGGGAGGAGGAGATCCCAGCAGTAGGAAACCTAGTTTTGAATAGTCTTCGACCAGTGTTTCTGGTCGCTCGAAATACGAAGTAGAGGAGGTCAGGTCAACGCCGCCCAACGCGGCGTCCGCGGTCAAATTAGCAATCTTCGTATCGTGGATTCGCGGTTCGGGAAAGAGTCTCGTCTGAATGAGGTTACCTTCACTGAGGCCGCCTGGTGGAGTATCAATGGTGGAGGGGTCGCGTGCGTAGTCATGCTGTTCGGTTACGGTTCCCAATAGCGAGACATTTTTCCATGGGACGTACTCAAGTTCCGCCCGAAATCCGTGAGACTCGTCCGAATTAACGTCGCGTTGCACCGGCACGGAAGGATCTGTCAGAAGGATATTGTGCGGGTTGGTAGCATAGCGATCGACGTACCCCGCATCTGATTCGTAGATTCCGACCACGCGCAGAGCGAGCGTGCTCTTGATGAGCGGTGCGTTGAAGATGGCGTAAGTCTGATCACTATCCCCATTGGAACCGTCGATGTAATCGAGTGTCTCCTGTACACGCGCTACGAATTGGTCAAGATCTGGCTTATTTGTCACATATTTGATCGTGCCGCCCATGGAACCGGACCCGTAAATCGTGCCCTGCGGGCCGCGCAGTACCTCTACGCGCTGCAAATCAAAGAGCTGCACGTCAAGCGTGCTGGTGCTAAAGGACAGTGGAGAGCTGACCGGTACCTCGTCCACATAGTAGCCCACGGTGTCCTCTAGCCCTACGGAGGAGCTAATACCGCGAATGTAAATGTTATTCTGATCAGGTCCGGTTCGCGCCACCGACAGGCCCGGAACGAGACGGGCAATATCGCTGACGTTGGTTACTCCTGCCTGCTCGAGCTCCTCGCCAGTAACCGCCGTCATGCTGATAGGCACGGCTTGAATGTTTTCCTCTCGCTTTTGCGCCGTTACGATAACCTCCTGGAGATTCTCCGATTGCGGCGGGGCCGAAAGCGACTGGACCTGCGCAAAGGCAGCTTCACCAGATAAGACAACCACCCCAACACCCACGAGGCCGAGTATCAGAGGGCGAAGTCGGTCCGTCGCCACCGTGGGAGTCGCGCAAGGACTCTGCACTGCACAGGCGTGTGCCCACACGGATCCGCAGTATTTGGGAAGGCGCGATTGTCGCCTTGCCCATCTGACGATGTGCCGCGCACCGGTGGCTACGAGGTAGCAAAGGTTTGGCGTACCTTGGAGCATGATTTCGTTCTGTCCTTAATTCCTAGCACGCAACAAGCAGTGTTACATGCGGGCGACAGTACTCGATATGAGACTTATGGAACTCAGGACTGAGACTTTCGTATAGGGCTTGGCCAGAACTGTAATTCTGGACAGGATCAGCCAGGATGTTTCCAACTGACCTTTGTTGATCACAGTCGCGTTGCAGGAGTGCGGTTCTAAGAAACGTCCGCAATGCATCTCTCAACGAACCTGATTGCTACCATCCTCCAAACGTAGCCGATACTTCGGCCGCAGATGGTCGCGCCTGAGATGCCTCCTTGTAGGCTTTATGCTGTTGGCTAATCACGTACGTATGAATGTCGTGCGACTGTTCGAGAGTAATTGGGAAGGGCAGCATTCCGTATTGACGCAGAAGGCCTCCGATCACGATGCCATCCCACTGGTCATGTCGTTCCTTCGACATGTAAAGGAGATTCGGGACCGAGTGCCTACCGTTGTCGGCTTCATCGCCATGACAATACGCACAATGGATTTCGTCGTACAGCTGCTTTCCGCGCGCGATTTGTGCTGCATTAAGCGATGAATCCGGAGGCTTAGGAATAGTGCGCGTTGACTGGACCGCAGTTGGTAACTGCGCCTGTCCCCCGAGCTTAAACGCAAGCATGCGCGCCGGACCGATTCTCGTCGCGCCGGTTGTCGTGAGGCGCGGAAAGTACGTGGCCATGCTTCCTGAGTTACCTGCCGCCACGAGGACGCACTGTTCGCCATCGAGTACCACCGTAACGGGCGCTCCGAGGATTGGACTACCCACTCCTTGCGACCACAAAAGCCCACCCGTGTCGGCCGCGACAGCCTGGAACAATCCATCGCCAGTGCCTTCGAACACCAGCCCTCCACCGGTTGCCAGGGTTCCGCCGTTGTACGGGATATTGCGCGGCAGACGCCAGCGCACCTTTGCGAGTACGGGATCCCACGCTACAAGGTCGCCTACCGGCCGACCGTCCTCCGAGATCATCCTCGTTGTGACTGAACCATCTTTGCCGCGGCACGTCTTGTTTCCAATATTGGTAACGGGCAGATAGACGAGTTTCTCAAGCGGGCTATAGCTCATCGCATGCCAGTTGTGCGCGCCCCAACCTCCTGGATAGATCGTGAAACAGCTGCCGGGTGGCATGTTTTCTGTTAGCGCCTTGGGATTCCAAGTGGGATACGCAGTTTCCGGATCCATCTTGGAGGCCCAATTCACCTTCGTTAGCGACCCGATACGCAGTGGCTTGCCTGTGGTGCGCTCCAGGACGTAGAAGTAGCCATTGTTCGGCGCCGTCATGAGCACCTTATGAGAGACGCCCGCAAAAGTCAGATTCGCGAGCATGATATGGAACGTAGCTTGGGACGTTATTTGACGGTGCCAAACGTATTCGCCGGTGCGCGCCTTGACTGCGACGATTGACTCGAGATACAGGTGATCGATACCGGTGAGGTGATGGTTCGGGGCCTCGTCCTTTCCATGGGAAGTACCGAAATACACCAAATCGAGCTCGGGATCGTAGGTGATAGCTTCCCATACCGTTCCACCACCGATCTCTTTGGCTCCCTGCCAGGTCGGTAGCGCTCTCTCAAGCGCTTCACTTTCCTGCGGCCCGCTAACCTTTGGTACGGTGTAGAAGCGCCATAAGCGCTTGCCATTGCTGACATCGTAGGCATCAACGAAGCCGCGCGCTCCCGCCTCAGCTCCGGCGCTGCCGCTGAATACCATGCCACCGCCTACACGTGGCGCACCCGTTTTGTAGTAGTCCCTCGCATGGTCACAACTCACAACGTCCCATATGGGCCTTCCGGTGTCGGCATCGAGTGCGATGAGTCTGCAGTCGGCCGTGCCCACAATAACCTTGTGCTCCCAAACTGCGACTCCACGGTTGTAGCGGGCGCCGAAGGAGACCATGTAGTTCGCCGCATCGAGCTTTACCTGGGGATCGTACGTCCACTTGATTGCTCCCGTCCGGAGATCCAGTGCGTAGACCTTCGACATTGGGGCGCTGATGTAGACCACTCCGTCAACTACAATGGGCGCTGCAACCAGCCCATCCGGAGTCGGAATATCCCGATACCAGGCCAGCCGAAGATTCTTCACGTTCGCTTGATCGATTATCTTGGCTGGACTGAAGCGCTGGTCCTCGAACGTGCGCCCTTGCACCAGCCAGTTGCTCACGTCATCGCCTGCCGCCAGGACCCGCGCTTGCGACACGTCCCCAGCTGCACGTGCCGGCGGCGGCGCGGCTGCGGCACCGGTCGCAATGAGCATCAACACCACACTAACCGCGCCGGCCGACACCATGCGACCCACATGCATTCCGAGCATCACGTCCTCCCTACGAGCATCGGGACACGAGCCTGGACGAATTGAATCATTCCACAAAGCACGTGTTTGGCACTTATATCGATTGCGCGGAGCCATTTCGGCAGCGGTAGAAGTTGATCGCCGCGACGACATATTTTGATCGGGCGGGTTCAAGATTGAGAGTCGCGTCTTCACCGTACCGAACGAACCGGCTCCTGACCAAGCGCCGCACTACTGCTTTGTCTTCAGTGCCGCAACAATGGTCTTGAGTTCGGTGTACTCATCAATCACAAACTCACTGTTTTCGCGTCCCCATCCAGATTGCTTGTAGCCGCCAAACGGTAACGCAGGGTCCAATACGGTCGTACAATTTACCCAGACTGTGCCGGCCCGAATACGCTTCGCCATCAGGTGCGCCACCGCGATGTCACTGGTCCAAACGTTTGCAGCCAAGCCGTAAATCGTGTCATTGGCCTCCCTGGCGATTGCTTCGATGTCATTATCCTTAAAGGGGGTTGCTACCAAGACTGGGCCGAATATCTCCTCGCGAACGACCGTCATATCCGAGCTTACATTCGTGAGGACCGTCGGCCTTATGAAATACCCCTTCTCTCGCACCGAGCCTTGACCGCCCACGACAACACGAGCGCCCTCATTTGAGCCTGACTGAATGTAATCCGAGACGCGCTTATACTGCTCTTGTGAGACCAGTGGCCCCATTTCGGAATCCGCGTTCAGTCCAGGGCCGAGCTTGATCTTCCGCGCCGCGGACGCCACGCCTTCAACCACTTGATCGAATACTTTCTCGTGGGCGTAAAGCCGTGAACCTGCTACGCAGCACTGGCCATGATTGAAGAAGATCGACGTTGACACCCCCGGAATGGCAGCGTTCAGGTCAGCATCGGCAAACACAACAGTCGGCGACTTGCCACCGAGTTCCAGAGTGACCTTTTTGAGATTGTCCGCCGCCGCCCGCACAATGAGTTTTCCGACTTCCGTGGAGCCGGTAAATGCAATCTTATCCACCCCGTTATGGGCGGCCAATGCTGCTCCCGCAGTCTCGCCGAATCCAGCAAGGATGTTGACCGTCCCGGGCGGAAACCCTGCCTCCTGGATTAATTCCCCCAACCGAAGCCCCGAGAGCGGAGTCTGTTCTGCTAATTTCAAAACGACCGTACACCCCACCGCGAGCGCGGGTGCCAATTTCCAGACTGCCATCAGGAGTGGAAAATTCCAAGGTATGATCGCAGCGACGACGCCAATAGGCTCGCGCAGCGTATAGGCAAGATAACTCCCAGGGATTTCCATCGTCGTGCCCCGGACTTTCGTTGCCCATCCTGCGTGGTAACGCAATAAATCCACCGATAAGGGTAAGTCCGCGACACGTGCAACCGAAAGCGGCTTGCCATTATCGATGGACTCAATTTCGGCGAGCTCGTCGGTGCGTGCTTCGATAAGCTCCGCGAGCTTCCAAAGCATTCGGCCTCGCTCCGATGCAGTCATGCGACTCCAAGGACCTCCTTCAAAGGCTTTCCTTGCCGCTTCGACTGCCCGGTTAACGTCTTCAACGTCCGCCTCCGCTACGCGTGCTATCTCGCGGCCATACGCGGGATCGAAGACGGCAAACGTCTTGCCAGAAGCAGCTGGGACCCACTCGCCACCGATCAGTAGATTCCTTCGACTACCGATGAAATGCTTGGCCGAAGTTGTCCACGTTTGCTCTGCGAGCACAGTGTTCATCGCTGCCTCCAATTCGCCGCTTTATCTGCCAGGAGCGTATCGCGGTCGCTGTGGATTCTGTGGCGAATATCTCAGACGCGCCGTGGGAGAAGGTCACGGGGAATTATATGTGTACTCCTGTGCAGCAAGCGGCTCCGAAGGTCGCTACCCGATACATACGAAGGTCTGATGTCGGGCGATACTAAAGTCTGATTTGTGTGCCGATGAGGGCGGATTCCCTCGACAGATCCCGAGCGTTATAGTGATTAGTAGCTTTTGTCGGTTCGAGGTCTGCTCATGACTCCCGATCAGGTGCTGTCTCAGAAGCCGCGCGTGCTTAGTCAGAAACACCGCGAAAGCTATTTCGAGAAGGGCTATCTGCTTGTTGAGAGAGCGGTACCGATGGACTGGATCGAACGACTTCGGGCCGTCACCGACGAGATGGTCGAGCGAAGTCGCTATTTGAAAGCTTCCGACGCCATATTCGACCTTGAACCGGGCCACACGTCCGAGCACCCACGGCTTCGTCGCCTGTCCAGTCCTGTCGAGCACCACCCGCTTTACTGGGATTTCCTGATCAAATCACCGCTGGGGGACATCGCTGCGGATCTGATGGGCCCGAATGTAAAGTTTCATCATCAAAAGCTGAATTTTAAGTGGGCGGAGGGTGGCGAAGAGGTGAAGTGGCATCAGGACATCCAATTCTTTCCGCATACGAATTACAACGTGCTGACGATCGGCACGTATCTTTATGATTGCGGCGCCGATCAGGGGCCCTTGGGCGTCATTCCAGGCAGTCATGCGGGCCCGTTGTTTAATCAGTACAACGAGCAGGACGAGTGGGTCGGCTGTCTGGCCGAGCGCGACATCGCCACGCTTGATCTTGGCAGCGCCGAGTATCTGGCGGGTCCGGCCGGCTCAATTACGATTCACAATTGCCGGACCGTCCACGGTTCGAAACCGAATCTGTCCAATGTTGGACGACCTCTACTCCTGAACACACTCTCTTCAGCCGACGCCTTTCCTTATACCTGCAATCCACTGGCGACTCGCTTCTACGGTCGCTGTATTCGCGGAATGCCAGCGCGCTACTCGCATCACGATCCGCGTCCCTGCCTGATCCCGCCCGATTGGTCGGGAGGTTACACTTCGATCTTCGCTCTGCAGCAGCAGGAAGCGGCGGCGAACCCGAAAAAGGTGCCGACGGCGATAGTGCAGTGAAATTGCGGTCGTCAGCTGCCGCCCCGACAGGTGCGAGGCTCATGGCGGCGTCTCCACGTGGACCTGGCCGCATCTTGCTCCGAGTTTGAGATGCCTAAGAGCTGGTCGCTCGTCATTCCGCCCACGCCGTGAACTCTATCGTAGACAAGCTAAGAGAGGTGCTCGGTGAGGACGCGGTTCTCGCCGGTACGATGGTTGGCACGCGCGCCACCAATCACTGGGATCCCTCCCCGCTGCAGGCCAAAGCTGTGGTGAGACCGAAGACGACGGCGGAAGTCAGCCAAGTCATGCGGATATGCCATGACGCTGGCCAATCAGTAGTGATACACGGTGGCCGAACGGGAGTTTGTGGCGGTGACCGATCCACCGTGTTGGACATCGTCCTCGCTTTGGAGCGGATGAATAAAATCGAAGAAATTGATTCCTGGGGAAACACGGCAACCGTGCAAGCCGGTTGCGTTCTGCGCGTTGTGCAGGAGGCCGCGGCGAACGCGAGGTTGTACTTTCCGCTGGATCTGGGCGCCCGCGGTTCTTGCACCATTGGCGGCAATGCGGCGACGAACGCAGGAGGCATCAGTGTCCTTCGCTACGGCATGATGCGCGAACAGGTACTGGGCCTAGAAGTGGTGTTGGCGGATGGAACCATCCTGTCTTCCATGAACAGAATGTTGAAGAACAATGCCGGCTATGATCTCAAACAGTTGTTCATCGGCTCGGAAGGTACACTAGGAGTTATTACGCGACTGGTGGTCAGGCTGAGGCAGGAGACGCCACATGCGGATACAGGTTTCGCGGCGGTATCGACCTTCGAGAAGGTCGCCGAATTGCTCGGCCACATGGCTCGGAACGTTGCCGGAACGCTAACCAGTTACGAAGTGATGTGGGGCGACTACTTTCGTGCGGTGACTGAGCCGGGCTGGCACCGCCCGCCGCTGGGACGTGAGCATGCCTTCTATTTAGTGATGGAAGCCAACGGCGTAGAGCCGGAGGTAGATTCAGCGCGATTCGAGAAGGCACTGCACGCTGCGCTGCAGAACGGGTTGATTGAGGACGTAGTGATTCCGAAGTCTAAACAGGAGCGCGACAAGTGTTGGGCGGTTCGCGAGGATTTCGAGGCAATTTTGCAGTTTAGACCTCAATTTCTGTACGACGTCAGCCTGCCGATCCGCGACATGGCAGTGTACATCGAGAAGGTTAAGTCACGACTTGAACGCCGCTGGCCGGAAAGCAGGCTCTACGTGCTCGGGCATATCGGCGACGGCAACCTGCATTTATTTGTGTCTCCAGGCGTCCAGGGAGAGAATTTGCACCGGGACGTAGACGAGCTCGTATATACGTCGCTGCCGGCGACTGGCGCGTCGATATCCGCGGAGCACGGAATCGGACTTGAGAAGCGCGACTACCTCGGCCTCAGCCGCGGCGCTGAAGAAGTCGAGGTGATGCGCGCGATAAAGCGGATGCTAGACCCGAAGAACATACTGAATCCGGGAAAAGTGCTGCTGCTAGCGTAGGTCGTTACTTTGCCCATTTCTCCCCCGGCAAACCTGTTCACTATCTGTCGCCTTGTTCATGCCATCGCCAGCTGTCACGCCCACGCCGGCATGCGAAGTGGTTGGTTGCGGCAGACGACCACGTACGAGATTTGTGGTTGTAAAATGAATCGATGGCCTACTAGTCTCTGAATTCTCGATCGGAGGCTGCGCGAATGTCTCAAGAGCTGCTCGTTTATCAATCGCTATGGGCGATGGAACGTCGCCACCCCGACGGACTCGAATGGTCGCTCGATGAAAAATTGCGGATGATTCGCGATGCCGGCTTCGATGGCGCGGGTGTGCGGTTTTTCGATCGCGCTTACGTCAAGGAGGTTACCGGTTTCCTGCGCTCGCACGGCCTGACGTGGCAGGCGCAGTGTTACCCAAAATCGATCGACGATCTGAAGCCGATCATTGAACACGTCCAGGAGTTCGGTGCTGATCACATCAACCTGCAGCCGGACGTTCGACCCTATCGCTTGGAAGACTGCATCCCCTACCTTGAAGGATGGCGTCGGCTGGCTGACGAGGCCGGAATTTCGATGCACATTGAAACACATCGCGATCGGATGACCACGGATCTATTTTTTACACTGCATCTGCTTGACTACTTTCCGAACCTCCGACTTACTGGCGACCTCTCGCATTATCTGCTCGGGCGCGAATTCGCATGGCCTGTTGATGCGGAGAACCACGCCCTCATGCGACGTATCATTGATAACTGTTGGGGGTTCCACGGACGCGTGGCGAGCCGCGAACAAATTCAAATCCAGATTAGTTTCCCCACGCACAAGCATTGGGTTGACCTATTTATGAGCTGGTGGGAGTATGGATTTCGGTCGTGGCGCCGTCGTGCTCCTAGGGATGCCACGCTTACTTTTTTATGCGAGCTCGGACCCAAGGAGTACGCCATGACGGATCGCAATGGATACGAACTCTCCGATCGTTGGCTTGAGGCGCGCATTCTTAAAACCATGATCACAGAGCTGTGGGCCCGAATCGAGTCTGAGGACCGCGTTGGGCCGAGTGGTGCGTAGAAGGCGTCCCTGAGAAACGGGTTTAGTGAGCGCCCTTTTTCTTTTGGCCCCATTTAGTGCACGCTAATACCATTCTTATCGCTGACGACCATCCCCTTTATCGGGACGCGTTGCGACATATAGTCGAAGCGTCGTTTCCTCAAGTCGTGATAACCGAAGTGTCTTCACAGGCTCAGGTGCTTCAGGCAGTCGAGGATGACGATTCGTTCGATCTGATATTGCTCGATTTAGCCATTCCTGGCGCATCAAATCTGTCTTGTCTTCAAGCGCTGCGTGAGCGCACACCTCTGACTCCTGTTGTGGTCATCTCGGGCAACATTCAAGCACATACGATGCGTGCTGCTTTTAACTGCGGGGCGACGGGCTATCTGCCAAAGTCTGCCCCGAAGGCGATCATTACGAGCGCATTGCAGCTCGTGATGTCCGGTGGCGTCTATGTTCCGCTTGACGCGATGGATTTCTCCACGGAACCGGAATGGCTTGGGCGAGTCGCGAACAAATCAACCCCGCGGGAAAATTTGCTCACCACGCGTCAAATGTTCGTTCTGCGTCTCATAGCTCAGGGAAAGGGCAATAAGGAGATCGCCCGGACACTCTCACTCAGTGAGATAACCGTCAAAACACATGTAACGGCAATCTTGAAGAAGCTGCGGGTGGAGAATCGCGTTCAGGCAGCACTGGCGGCGCGAGATCTACTGCAGAACTCGGACGCGACGTGAAGAACCACCCTTCGGAGTAAGGCCGGCGCCAGCCCCGGCGAGTTTCTGTTCAACCATCGCGCGCAGCTTTGCAAGATTCAGGGGCTTCGTCAACACGGCGAGACCCGAGCGCTTGAGCTGGCGTCGCAGTGCCGGATCAGGGTTGCTGGTAATAACGAATGCGTGGCCCACGTGCTCAAATTCTCGGGAGATATCGCGGATCGCCTGATCTCCCTTCGTTCCGTCACCCAGGTGATAGTCGGCGATGATCAAGTCTGGAACACGATCATTGGATGTGAGCAGCACGACTGCTTCTGCGGCGGTACGCGCCGGTACGGCTACGCAGTCCCACTTGCGCAAAAGACTAGCCATGCCATCAAGGACATCGCGGTTGTCATCGACGATGACAATCACCTTGCCGCCAAGGCTCCTACGGTTTACTAACTCCTGTGTTGTGGAGCTCGTTCGACGTGGCCGGCGCCCATAGGGGACGATCACGGAAAATACAGACCCACGACTCTGCACTGACTGCACGTGTCGCTTAGCGCCGAGCAAGCTGACTATCCGCTGAACTATGGACAAACCGAGACCCATCCCTGCTTCGGCCAATCGACCGCTTTTTGAATTACATTGCTGGTATGGCTGGAAAATATTCTCCAATTCACTGTGCGGAATGCCAATCCCCGTGTCACAGACAGCTACTTCAAGTCCATCCATGCGCCGGCGACAGCCAATGAGTACCTTACCGGAGGCCGTGTACCGAATGGCATTGCTTACATAATTGCGGATTACACTTTCAAGAAGACGTGGGTCGCTGCGGACAACCGCAGAAGACGAAGCGCAGCGAAATTCCAGCCCTGCGCCCACGGCGATGTGCGAGTACTCGGCGGATATCTTCACCAATACATCGTTGATACGGAAGTTAAAAATACGCGGTTCGATTCCGCCAATTTCGAGCTTTGTTATATCAAGCAGTGACCGAAGAAGGTCGTTGAGAGAACTGAGCGCGATTTTCGCCTTGCGAACATAGCTCAGATTTGCGGCGCTGAGTTCGCGATCGTTCAGCGACTCGAGAAACAGAAACGCGGAGCTCAGGGGTTGGCGTAAGTCGTGGCTCGCGGCTGCGAGAAACCTGGATTTGACTTGGTTAGCCTGCTCAGCCTCGCGTTTGGCATTGTTTAGCGCCGCCTCAATTTCCTGACGCAGGTTCAGCTCGTACGTCAGCTGTTTGTTGAGCTCTTCCAGCTGTTTAGTGCGGAGGCTAACCGTTTCTTCTAGCTGAACTGCGGTCTCAAACAGAGCAAAGCCAGCCTTCCTGTCGCTGAGCTCCTGCTCGACGCGCGACATCAGCGCATCAACGGTCTTCTTCAGACTTTCGTTTTCGCGCCACAATGCTCGTGCGCGAGCACTTGCTCGCACACCGCTTCGGCGCACAGCGTTTTTCCGCTTGTTAGGCACGCCCAATGGTCAGTGCAGTGAAAGAGTTGTTTTGATGAATTGTATTGTACTGTTCGCCAATGGTGGACATGCCCACCACGCGATTCTGTTGCATCATCTCTGAGATTTTTGTTCGAAGTCCGTTCTGATTCATATAAAACGTTCGTGCGGCACAATCAAAGCCCAGGGTCAGGACCGGAGGGCCGATTTGCGCGCGGATTGCCGCAAAGGCGGAGTGCAGCTTTTCAGGCATATTGAGCGGTCTGCCGACGGCTACGACTAGCCCGCGCTCAATGGCGCAGCCGAATTTAATGGAGTCATCACGATTCAAGTTCAGAATCCCTCGAGGGAACCACTGCTGAGACATATGAATCATCGCAGGATGCGCCGAAAAATCCAAAGCCGCTGCGGGTCTACGGGACATGCCGCACAGGCGTGCATAGGTCGGCACGGCAGGCTTGCCGTCGATCTCAGCTACGAGGCGTTCATCAGGCTTGGCTGATGTTATAACAGCCTTACTTTCTGTCGGTACGTAATGATTGTGACTAGTGATGCGCCAGGGGAGGGCGGTCTGCATGATAATTAAAACGGCGCAGTTCTCGCGGAAGCGTCCGTGCTGCAGAACGGATGCCGAGGAGGACCCTTGGGTCGCGCCAACCGTCCAATCGTTCGCTGCCGAGCCGCCAACCAACTGGATTCCTCGAAGGTCCGCTCCGAGCGCTGCTATCAGTTTTTCTTCGCAGCTGACTGTCCCGTCCACAAGTAGTATCGCGAAGCAGTTGCTTGGGTTAAACGATTCGACCTTTCTGGCAAGGGCAGCGCGAACTGTTTGAACTGCCCGGGTAACCGCGACCAAGGCGAGCTCTCGGACGTTGTCAATGCGGGCGACGACTGCGTTGAACTGCTGCTTTGGGAAGCCGACAGCTGTAATCGCGCCGGATAGATAGCCTTCCGGAGTTATCTCTCCGGCGGAGCTACATCCAACAATATTCTCGACAGGCCAGTTCGCCGCGATGTAGTCGCTGATCTCAGCGAGATCCCGCCGGGCAGAGCAGAAGACGACCGAGAGTTCATTGGTATCTGCACTAACTGCTGCTAAGACGTCGTCAATTGCACGCTTGTTGCTCCAATGTACAGAGGTGGCCGTACAAATAGCGCTCATTCAGTTTCTTCTTCAGTTTCTTCGAAAGTTGTTTTGGACGAATTTGCGTACCAGGCTGCAACGAGCTCGCCGTTCGTTTATCACCCTCTTCTTGCCCTGTCAATGAAGTGTGAGGATTCAGGCGGAAGTGAGGGCCACGGCGTCGCGCCGCGAACCGGCGCGAACGGTCAGATGTGGTGTAGATAAGCGCTGAGACTTGGACGAGCTGCCCGATTCTTGCGCCAGACCAGCGAGGCGCGATGATCCGGATGATTGGAGTCGTTGTGTCCTTACTGCTCTCACAGTGACATACTCTGTCGAGGCATGAATTCAATCGTCACCAACGGCGCCCCCATTACCTACCCGGCTCTCACGGAGAGCCGGGTCTCGGTCGTGGGTGTTCTGTCTGTTGGCTGTGCGAGGAATCGCTTTCATGTCTACCCAAGAATTCTCCCAGTTATGTCTTCGCGTTGTCGCTGACGCTGATCCTGGCGTACTAGCGCGCGTCCTCGAACGCTTCCAAAATCTGAATGTTGTGCCACGGCGAGTTACTGCCGAATTTGGCGCGCCCGGAGTGATTCATATTCAGGTCGATATCGCCGGCGTTGCTGAGACGACGCTTACATTAATTGCGGCGAAGCTCGGGGAGGTCCCGTGCGTTCTGAACGCCTACTGGTGTCGTATCTGAGGGATTTGTCATATTACCGGATACTGGTCCGCGGCGCCGCACGAGGGACGGCGCCGGACTCCTCGGGTACGCCCGCCGGACGCCGGGTCACGGCGTTCACGCTCGCGCTAAGGGTCGGATACACGCCGTCGCCAGCGGCGATCACGCCTGCAGAACAATCGTAGCGCCTCAGAGAGTGCCCGCTGGCTTGTTCCGCGACCCATCGGCTAACGTTCTGCTCGTTATGAAGGGCGGCGAGTGCGTTCGAAGCACGCTCTAAGGAGGCTGGCGGCGTGAACGGGGTTGCGGGTCCAGGGCTCGGCAGCGGGAGATTTCGAGGAGGATCGTGGTCGCAGCGGTAAAAGCTTCAGATTCACAAGGCAGACCGCTGGAACCGAGTGCTTTTGCGCTCCTCGCCATACAGTGTGTGCTTAACGTGGGCAGCCTGTCGTTTGGAGTGTTTCCGCTGTTGGTCGATGGATTCGTGCGACTCGCTCATTTCGATGTTCAATCGGCGGGATGGTGCATTACTGCAGAGATGGTCGGCCAATCTGTGGGTGCGGCGCTTGGACTGACGACGGTGCGCCGGGTCGGCAGCCGCAATGTTGTCATCGTGGCTCTCGTATTGATGATCGTTGGCAACGGACTGACTATCGTCGTGCCTTCCTCCTTCCGCTGGCTACTGGCGCTACGCGCCCTGGCCGGTGCAGGGTGCGGTCTCACTGTGGTTTGCATCGGGCTTTTGGCGGCCACCAGGCATGCCGCGCGAAACTTCGCCATATTCAACATGGCAACGGTCCTCTCTCCCGCCGCGTTCGCCGCGGCAATGCCCTTGCTGTTTCGCGTGCTCGGAGTGGGGGGTGTCTTTGCCGTAATCGCGGGCTGCGCGGCTTTGTGCCTGGGCATGATTCCGCTGATTCCCGACTCTCGCGGTGAGCGAACACAGCGCCGAGAGAAGCCTGCGGTCGCAAGCACGTCGTTCATTCAGAGCGTCCTGACATGCACGATGACGGTCACCTACTTCGTTAGTTTGACCATGTTTTGGAGTTATGCGGGCAACATTGGCGCTGGGCATCATCTCGGCGTCGAGGCCGTTTCTTCCGCGGTCGGGGAATCGTGGCTGGTGGGCGGCGTGAGTGGCACCTTGGCGGCAATGCTGGTGGCGAAGCGCGTGCCGTTAACGTTCACCATTATCGTATCTGCGATTGGGGGGGCGGCAGGCACCTACGCAGCCATCATGGTTGGGAGCGAGGTTGCGTTCTCTTTCGTCTTGACGGCCTTCGTATTTTTCTGGAACGTGATGTATCCCATTCAAATGGGGTTATTTGCAGAAGTCGACCCGAGTGGACAGCTGGCGATGCTCGCTTGGTTTGTCCAGTTGATTGCTTGTGCAATTGGGCCGGCTCTGGGTGGATTTGTCCTGCACGTCAGCTCGTACAACGTATTGGGGCTTGGTTGTGCGCTTGGATATCTGCTGTTTGTCGCTGCGACCTTGATGCTGGCGCCCATGGCGAGGCGGAGCTCGGCGCGCGTGAGCTGACCTTTGTCTCGGCCTCCGCGACTCAATAACGCCCGCAGCGCAGGTCCGCGCCCGCGGGGGCGGTCTCGGCGATACGCTTGAGGATCAGCGGCAGAGGCGCTGGGACCTGCAGAGCTGCGCTTATCAGGCTGCCGAGCGCCAAGCGCGCGCGTAGGGGCGCTTGCGCGCTCTGCGCATCGCCGCGCCGATTCCGCCAATGCCTAACAGCATCACCGCCCAGCTCGGCGGCTCGGGGACTGGTAATGTCACCGGGTTGCCGGAAAAGGACACTATCTGCGTTTCGGTGAAGTCGAAGGTCTGTGTATCCGTAACGAGACTGGCGCTGGTGTCGAAGGGAATGTCATAGGAGAAGATCGGGCCGAATCCAGCGCTGATTCCGAAACCGGATAGGCTCCCAGACAATGCGGCAAAGTCCAGATCGCCATTCATCAGCAGGTCTACGACTTCCGACATCGTCAGCTGGTAGGTTGTCGACTCAACCGCATAGTCCCCAGCGAGATTCTGACCATTATCTCCCACATAAAGTGTGGTCAGGTTTCCGTCTCCTCCGAATTCGAGTTGGTCGAATTGGCCAAAATAAGTGGGACCAGAGGAGCCGGGACCGATGCCGCCGGGAGTGAACGCAGAGAGTGAGACGGGATTGCCCTTCGCGTTGTAGTAAAGAGACAGTCGAATTGACGCTTTGCAAGCTGACACTGTCCGTTTGGCTCAGGGTCTCGGAAAGATTGAGTGTGGCGCTGGCTATGTCGTAGCTGATGCCGAAGCCATCGTAGCTATAGTTAGCCTCGGGAGCCAGGTACTTGTTCCCCGTCAGGCTTGCGGCGAATTTTCCGAGGTCGATGCTAAGTTGTCCGACGGTCGTATTGCTGCTGACGGACAGTCCGGCTGGCAAGCTTCCCGATCCAGACAGAGACGAGGGCGGATTGACTTCGATGGACCCTGCATCGGTCACGGGCAGTTTGCCCGGAGACGTAATGACGAGCGGAATGCTCAGCCCATTGACGTCCGGCGCGGGAATGCCGAGGAAGCTCACGGTGCCATTGTTGGCGGTGCTCGTACTCACGATATTGAGAGACGCGTTGTAGGATTCCAGGGAGCCGCCAAAGCTGGCGCATTCGACGACGCAAATCTGTCCCGAGACGGAATTCGAGATTGATAGGTTCGCGCCGACAGTGCTCTGGAATTGCGGGCTAGCCTGGGACAAGGAAACCGCTAGTCCGGACGACTGGTTCAGTGTGTAGTAAGTACCCGCGGTGCTTCCAAGCGGCGTGCCCTGGGTGAATGTCAGGACGCCGGTGTTGCTCGTATTCAATTTCACCGGAGCCGTCTGTACATTCCCCGTCAGCCCCGCTCCTACCGTGCCGGACGTCGAGACGTAGAGGTCCTCACCATAGTAGGTATCCGGTATCAGGGGTACGCCGCATCCGACGCATGTCACTCCGGGGCCCAGGTCCGGTGAGCTTGCGTTCCAACCCTGGCTGAAGCTGGGGCCGCCGCTGCCAGTTGTCCCGGAGGCCGTGAAGGTCTCGGCGTACACGGACCCATAGGGCGCCATGAGCGCAAGCAGCCCAAGCGAGCCTTCTCTCAGATGCATGTCTTCCACTCCCCCGGATCAGTCTGATTGACCTGGAAGATGCACACACGAAACGTGCCTGGCACAAATCTTAAATGAAATCAGTCTGTTGCAAAATGTGTGGCGCCGCGCCGCCGTAAGGTGTCAAGTTTTTCGACGATGCGCGTCTTGATATCCAGCTGCGAGCTAAGCCCGATAGGACAGCAGCAACTCTTCAGCTTCCTTGAACAACGAGGGCTCGACGCTGGCACCCGAAGCGGCCGCGTTCTCGTCAACCTGCTCCGGGCGCGATGCTCCGATGATCGCCGAGGCCACATTGGGCTGCCGCAGCACCCACGCCAGCGCGAATTGCGTGAGGGTCAGGTTCGCCTGAGCCGCGATCTTCTTTATCTTTTGCACGGCCTCCAGGACCGCGGGCTCGAGCCAGCGCGGATTCAGAAACGCACCCATTGAGTGATCGGCCGCCCGGCTGTCCGACGGGACGACCGCGTTCGGAAGGTACTTTCCGGTGAGAACGCCCTGAGCAAGCGGTGACCAGACGACTTGCGAGATGCCCGATCTTGCGCAAAGCGCCAGCAACCCGTCCTCTGGCGCTCGGTGTAAGAGCGAATATTGAGGCTGGCTCGACACGAACCGCGCAACGCCCTGCAGTTCATTCGCGGCTTGTATTCGCTCGAGCGGCCATTCCGAGAAACCGATGTAGCGGACCTTGCCGGACTTCACCGCAAGGGTGAGCGCCTCCATGGTCTCTTCCAGTGGTGTCTCGAAGTCGTAGCGATGACACTGATAAAGGTCTACGTAGTCGACCTTCAGCCGCGCGAGCGACGCATCCAACTGCTTGCGAACCTGTTCGCGTGACAGGCCGTGATCCGATTCGCTCATGGGGAAGAACAGCTTGGTTGCCAGGACGTAGCGCTCGCGCTTGATGTTGGCTAACGCTTCTCCCAGTACGCGCTCCGCTGCTCCGCGCCCGTAGACGTTGGCGGTATCGATGAAGTTGATGCCTCGATCGAGCGCGCGATGGATGCACGCAATCGCTGCCTTCTTGCGACCTGCATCCGTGAACGTCAGCCATGACCCGATCCCGATCTCGGAAAGAAGGAGGTCGCTGGCACCCAGCTTGCGATATTTCATGTCGAGCTCCAGATCAGGACAATTGCGCGTTCGGCCGCAACGTAGCTCACATTAGAGAGATCAATGTCGCAGACTATACAATTTGTTCGGCCGCACGAAGAACCCACGGAGTAAGCCGCGTGAAAACTGAGTTGCTCAAAAACCCGACTGTCAGGGCGGCTATCGAGGCACTGCAGCAAGGAGACCGGAAAGCCTGGTCGGAACTCTTCGAGCCCGAAGCCGAGCTCTTCGATGATGGGACTCCGCGCAGCTTGAACCAATTCACCCGGGATGCTCTCGGCCACGAGAGATTTACCTCCATTGACGGCGTCGAGAACGGGGGTCTCGATCTCACGGGCGGCTTCCATTCGGATAGGTGGGGCGGTTTTCGGACCTATTTTCGCTTCAAGCTTTCATCGGGCGGCAAGATCATTCGGCTCGACATTGGTCAGGTCGACTAGCGGACAGTCCGTACGTGCACACGGTCATCGCAATTGGCGTTGGCATGGTCGTTGGCCCATGACCGATAGCAAGTTCCTTCAAGCAGTCGATCTGCACAGGCAGGGCCGGCTCGATGAGGCCGCCGCTGGTTATCAAGCGGTCATTGAGACCGAAGAGCATGCCGACGCGCTGCTGCATCTGGGGGTCCTACGCCTGGCGCAGGGCTGCGCGCAGGAGGCGCAAGGGCTGCTGCGGCGGGCACTCGCAGCGGCGCCGCAGTCTGCCGAAGCCCACGCCAATCTCGCGGCCGCGCTGCAAGCGTCCGGAGAACGCGACGAGGCGGTTCGGCACTATGAGATCGCGCTGCTGCTCAAGCCGGGCATGGCCCAGGCGCGCTTCGGGCTTGCGGCCTGCCTACAGGCGCTGGGACGACAGGAGGCGGCAGTAGTCAGCTATCGCGAGCTCCTTGCGGTCGAGCCCGCGCATCCCGAGGCGAATTACGGCATTGCGACTCTGCTCGCGGAGACAGGGCGCGACGAGGAGGCGATGTCGCACTATCGTCTCGCGCTCGATGCCGATGCGGACTTTGCCGAGGCGGCCCACGGCCTCGGCAATCTGCTGCTGAAACGCCGTGCAGCCGCCGAGGCGGTCGGATATTTCCACCGCGCGCTCGATGTCGATCCCGATTACGACGAGGCACGCTTGTCGCTCGCCGGCGCCTTGCTCCGGCTGGAACACGACGACGAGGCGATGGCAGCGTACCGCGCCGTTCTCACGCGCCAGCCGGACAATGCGGCCGCTCACCGCGGGCTCGGCATCCTGCTCGGCAGGAAGCGAATGGAAAGGGAAGCCATCGGGCATTTCCGGGCCGCGCTCGCACTGGAACCCAATTCCGTCGCAGCCATGAACGGCATGGCCGCGGCGCTCATTGCACTCGGGCGGCACGCGGAGGCCGTCGAGCTGTGCCACCGCGCGAGCGCGCTCGAACCCGACAACGCCGACGTGCTCGCCACGCTTGGACGCGGGCTGCTCGAGGTCGGCGACACCAAGCAGGCGGCGGCGCTGACCCGACGGGCCGTCGAGCTTGCGCCTGACCGCCCGGAGTTCGCCTTCAGTCGCGTCCAGTTCGGCCGGATTGCGCAGGACGACGGCGTGATCGCAGCGCTCGAGGCGCTCTTGCCGCGCGCGTCCACCCTGACGCCGCGCGAGCAGTGCTGGCTGCAGTTCGCGCTCGCCAAGGCCTACGACGATGTCGGCGATCGGGACCGCGGCTTCGCTCATCTCATCGAAGGCAATGCGCTGAAGCGCCGGCAGATCGAGTACGACGAGCCAACGGCGATCGGCCTTCTCGATCGGGTTGCGCAGGTCTTTTCCGCCAACATGATGGCGGCACAGCATGGCCTCGGCCATCCCTCCGAAGTCCCGGTCTTCATCGTCGGCATGCCGCGCTCCGGCACTACTCTCGTCGAGCAGATCCTGGCGAGTCACCCGACCGTGTTTGGGGCAGGCGAGCGCATGGAGCTGCCGAACCTGGTGCGCGAGATCGAGGCGGCGGGACGCGCAGTGCTGCCGCTTCCTGAGTTGTTGGGAGTTCTGACCGGCCGGCAGCTTTCAGAACTCGGCCAGCGCTACGTCGCGCGGGTGCGGCCGCTCGCCCCGGGTGCGCTGCGCATCACCGACAAGCTGCCCGGCAATTTCCCCTGGATCGGTCTCATTCACCTCGCTCTGCCCAAGGCGAGGATCGTTCATCTCATTCGCGATCCGGTGGATACCTGTCTCTCCTGCTTTTCAAAACTGTTCTCATACCCGCTCAGTTTCACCTACGACCTCGGCGAGCTCGGGCGCTATCATTCGGCCTATCAGCGGCTCATGGCGTATTGGCGCACGGTGCTGCCGCCCGGCGCGATGCTCGAGGTGCATTACGAAGCACTCGTCGCGAATCTGGCCGACGAGGCCCGCCGGCTGGTCGACCATTGTCAGCTTCCCTGGGACGATGCCTGCCTGAGGTTCCACCAGACGAACCGCATCGTCAGCACAGCGAGCGCCACGCAGGTACGCCAGCCGATCTATTCCAGCTCGGTGGGGCGCTGGCGGCCCGACGCGACGTTGCTCCGCCCTCTCCTCGAGGGCCTCGGATTGACCTCGTAAACATGGAGAGGCCCGCGAGACGTGCGCCTCGCGGGCCAATCTGCGATCAGGCCGCCACTCTCGGCGCTGCTCGTCGAGCTACGCCTTCGCACCCCGCCGGCGGCGGCGAATCATGCCGAGGCCCGCAAGGCCTGCGCCGAAGAGTGCCAGAGAGGCCGGCTCCGGCACCGTCGTCAATGCTGTGCCAAGCTCGACGTTGGCGCCGTAGAAGGCATTCTCGACGCCCGTCGGCGACCTCTCACTGGGGAAGCCGTTCCCAGTGACCCATGCGTTGCCGACGTCCGAGATCTGCGGAGCGATCGTCACCGGACTGACTTCGAAATCGTAGAACGAGACACCATAGGCTCCGACGTAATACGTGTCGCCTACAGTCAGCGCGACTGGGGTGATCGGGGTGAAGACCCAGGGCGCACTTCCCACCGGAGTTTCAGCCCCACTGACAGTCGTTGAAGCCAGTAACGTGCCAGTGCTGTTCCAGAGGCTGACTGTCTCGGTCTCAGTAATGCTCTGGTCCAGCGCGCCAAGCGCAATCACCGAGGTCGCGGTCGTGTCCGTGAAAGACCAGCCGAGCGTCCAGGTATCGTCGTTGAAACCGGTAGCTCCAACTGCCGTTGGGCTGCTGAAGTCGATACCCAGCGTTCCCGCGGCGCCGATGCCCGGCAACGCGGCAAGGACGGCCGCACCCACGGCGCTGGCAGCGACTCTCTTTGAAATGCGGGTCATGATTAGGTTTCCCTTCGGTTCAACGGCACGATGCAGGTAGGTCTGCTTGTTAGCACCTTGGATCGAGAATGCAAGCATCGGGCCAAAATGAGAAAGATCTACATTTCAAAGACTTGGAACCGGCGCGGCGCGGCCACTGTAAAAGCCCTCGACAGCTGGGGTCGGGGGCTCGGGGTCCGTCCCCTTCCTCCAATCACCTACGTCCCTGTGTTATGTCCAAGCTCAGGCCGACACGATAGCGTCATGAACCTCTGGGAATATCCGGCACGAGGGCTCGCGGAGGATCCGCGAGCGTGGAGTCTGTATGGATACAAAGACGACTCCCCAGGGCAACATTCATCCCGCTTGGCTCGAGCTCCTTCGGCGAGCTCGCGCGCACATCACCACTCGGCGACAGTTTGTCTCGGGTGCTGCTGCGGGCGCCGGCGCACTCGCGTTGGGGTCGCTCCTTCCGGGCGGCTCGGCGATGCGGCTCGCCGCGCAGACCCCCGGGCTGCCCGACCTCGCCTGGTGGCCCTCCAACAACAAGATCAAGCACGTGGTGATCCTGTGCCAGGAGAACCGCTCGTTCGATCACTATTTCGGCGAGTTCGCTTCGAGCCTCGGCCAGCCGGAGCACACCGCGCTCGGATTCACGCCCGACGCGCTCACCTACTATGACAGCGCCGGCAACGCCTACCATCCGCAGCATCTGACGCAGTTCTGCAATCAGGATCCCGACCACAGCTGGGAAGGCTCGCACAACAAGTGGGACAACGGCGCGATGGACGGCTGGGTCACTGACGAGAGCAACACGACCATCGCGATCGGCTACTTCCTGCCATCCGATCACATCTACCACGTGCAGCTGGCGCGGGCCTTCACGATCTGCGATCACTATTTCTGCTCGGAGATCGGCCCGACGCTGCCCAACCGGCTGTACCTGTGGACCGGCACCAGCGGCTGGAACTTCCTTGCGCCGACGGGAACTTCCGACAGTCTCCCCTACAACAATCCGTCACTCACCGCAGCGCCTCCCGTGCTCTCCTGGGAGACGATGCCGGACGTGCTCGGTACCGCGGGATTGCCGTGGAAGTGTTACTCGGTCGCCGACGGCTCGATCCCGTCTGCGATCGGCGCTTTTAATCCGCTCATTTTCTTCTCACAGTTCCAGGATAACCCCACGCGGCTCGCCCAGGCCACGACCGACTTCAGCGATTTCATCGCCGATCTCGCCGCCGGGACCCTGCCGGCGGTTTCCTGGATCGTCACCGAAGCGGTCGTCTGCGAGCATCCACCGGCCCCGCCTGACATGGGACAGCTGCTCGCCGCTCGCGTGGTGCAGGAGCTCATGGCCTCGAGCGCGTGGGAGTCAACGGCGCTGTTTGTGACCTACGACGAAGGCGGCGGCTTCTTTGACCATGTGCCGCCCGCGATCCTCGAGTACGTGCCGGCGGGACTGCCCAATGGTGGCCTCGCCGTCGGACCGGCATTCCGCGTCCCGCTGACCATCGTCTCTCCGTGGGTGCCGGCCAACACAGTGTTCAGCGAGGTACTCGACCACACTTCGATCCTGCAGTTCATCGAGCGCACTTTCTCCACCGCGACTCAACCGATCCAGCTCTCGACGATTGCACCCGGTCGGCGGCGGCTCGCCGATCTCACCGCGGCATTCAACTTCAATCAGCCGCCCAATATCCCCTCGCTGCCGACGCCGGCGCAGCTCTACCCGTATGCGCAGCAAACCATCCTGACGCTCAATCTCGGGCGCACCCTCGCCAGCTGCTCGACCAGCATCCCGAGTTGGCTGCCGTCGCTCCTTGGGGTGTAGGGCCAGCTCGTGGGAAGGCCAATACTGTTATGCGGCCTGATAGTGGCGGCGTTCATTCTGACGCTCGCGTTCTCCTCCTGGCACGACGGTCTCTGGCGCTCCGACGCGGCGCCTGTCACCCGCGCGGTGCCTCAACTTCATAAGGACAGGCTCGTACCCACGGTCGCGGTGGGCTCGCGTCCCTTTGGTCCTTCCGCTGCGGCCATGGCGACGCCGACTGCCGCGGCTGCGCCGGCTGCCGCCGCGATGGAGCCCGCGCAGAGCGAGCCGTATTCCACCCCCGATGTCGATAACGGAGACACGCGCGCCCGGAGCGACCGATCCGCCGAGCGCGGGGCAAGAACGCACTAGAGTCCCACGAGTGCGCCGGCGCATGGATTCTCGCAATCCGTGCTGAAGGACGTGCCGGTTTCACACAACGATCAACTGTCTGAAACACTGCTTTTCTAACGTGATCTGCTGACAGTCTTGCGCGATGGCTTTACAAACAAGGGAGGTTGCATGAAGGTCAATAAACTTGTGTCGCGTACCCTGCACGGGTTGCGCATGGGGGCGGCATATCTGGCCGCACTGCAGATGTCGGTAGGCCCGGTCCTCGCAGCGACCCCGGCACCGGCATCCAGGAGTGTCTCAAAATCCAGCGTCGACAGAAGCGGGCTCACTGCGACGCCGATCAAGCACGTGATCGTGATCATCGGTGAGAACCGCAGCTTCGATCACGTCTTTGCCACCTATGTGCCCAGACCCGGCCAGAGGGTCCACAACCTGCTGAGCGCGGGCATCATCCAGCTGGATGCCAACAAGAACGCCATCCCGGGTCCGAACTTCAACAAGGCTCAGCAGCTGTCGGCTCAGGATCTCGCCAATCAGGACCCCTTCCTCCTGAGCCCGCCGAAGCAGGAATTCCCCGGCAACCAGCTCCCGGCACCGGAGGCCGGCGGCCCCTCCGGAGTGGATGGCTACTTCACACCGAGCTCGTCGAAGTACACGACGATTGCGTGCGGCACGACCACTGTCAATGGTAAGACCACCACGAACTATCTCACCCCTGAGGCGTGCGCGACCGTGACCGAGAACGGTCTGCCAAACGCTTCCGACGCGAACGGATTGACCTACTACCAGTCCCTGGCTTCCGGCGGCACTGGCCAGTACAGCTACACACCGGACCTGCGCATCGTCAATTTCGACAGCCTGCCGGCCGGCCCTTTCCAGCTGACCAATGGCACCAATTCGGCCACGCCGGGCTACAGCCTTAACTACACGGACTACAGCGCTAGTCCCGTGCACCGCTTCTACCAGATGTGGCAGCAGCTCAACTGCAGTCTCGACCACGTCTCGTGGGACAACCCGTCCGGCTGCGACGGTAAGCTGTTCTCCTGGGTGGAGGCCACCGTCGGTGCCGGCACCAACGGCCTGACCCAGGCTCAGTACGCGCAGTCCTACTACGGCCCTTCCTTCAGCGAGTTCTTCGAGTATCCCACCGGATACTCCGCCACGAACCCGCCGACGGAGGCTCAGTGGACCGCCAACTATTACGCACTCTATGACTCGGTCCCGACTACCACGGGCGAAGGCTCCAGTGCTCTCGGCTTCTACAACGTCCAGCAGGGCGACGTGCCGTACTTCAAGAGCTTGGCGGACACCTACGCCATGAGCGACAACTTCCACCAGTCCGTCAACGGCGGCACCGGCGCTAACCACATCATGCTGGGTCACGCCGACATGATCTGGTTCAGCGACGGCAACGGCCATCCCCAGATGCCGCCTCACAATGTCCCGGCATCCGTCACTCCCAGCCAGTTCGTCGGTCCGGGAACGATCGACCAGATTGAGAATCCGAACCCGGTTCCCGGCACCAACAACTGGTACACGCAGGACGGCTACGGCGAAGACTATAATTCCGGGTACCCGCAGAGTGGGTGGGACACGACCCAATCCAATGGGTTGCCGATCATCTACGGCGGCGGTTCCTACAGCGACTGCTCGGATCCCCGCCAGCCCGGCGTTGGCCCGATCGTGAGCTACCTGCGCGCGCTGCCGCGTCCCATCGATCCGCGCTGCGAGCCCGGCCACTACTACCTGTTGAACAACTACAACCCGGGCTGGTTCGGCAACGGCAACAACGCCTACACCGACCAGAGCCCCTCCAACACCCCATTCACCGTTCCGCCTTCCTCGACGCCCAGCATCGGCGATGACTTGAACAACGCCAACGTCTCCTGGAAGTACTACGGCGATCAGTGGAACAACTACGTCAACGATCCGTATCAGGAGAACTACGGTACCAACGGCCCCAACGCCGACGAGTACTGCAACATCTGCAACCCGTTCCAGTACGACACCTCCATCATGTCGAACCCGGCGCAGGTCGCGGCGCACATCCAGGATACGGTGAACCTGTATTCGGACATCACAAACGGCACGCTGCCCGCGGTTTCATTCGTCAAGCCCAGCGGCTACGTGGACGGCCATCCGTCCTCTTCGAAGCTGGACCTGTTCGAGGGCTTCGTGCAGAAGATCGTCGACCAGGTCGAGGCCTCGCCGACGTACACCGGGAACACCGTCATCCTCATCACCGAGGACGAGGGCGGCGGCTACTACGACTCCGGCTATGTGCAGCCCGTCGACTTCTTCGGCGACGGCACGCGCATCCCGCTGATCGTCGTGGCGAATCCGCAGTACCTGCCGCTGCGCGCGAACGGGTACATCTCCCACCAGTACGCGGACCATGTCTCGATCCTCAAGTTCATCGAGCGCAACTGGCGCTTGCCACCGGTGACGCAGCGCAGCCGGGACAACTTCCCGAACCCGGTGCAGCCGCCGGGCTCCTATGCGCCAGTGAACAGCCCGGCACTGAACGACCTGTTCGACTTCTTCGACTTCCCGTCTCCGCACGGCCCCTAGCCGCGCACGGGCTTAGTCCTGGAGAGGGCCGCCGCGAGGCGGCCCTTTTTCAATAGTGAAACTTGTAGCGCAGCTCGGCGTAGATCTGGAACGGATCATTCCAGTGGACGCCGCCGAAAGTCAGGCTGTTGTCGGTGAGCAGGTGCCGGTTGGTGACGTTGAGGCCGGTGATCGACACCGTCAGGTCGCGGGTGATGTTGCGCCCCACGGTCAGGTCGAACACCGTGTAGCTCGGCAGGTGGCTCGGCCCCGCGAAGCCGTTGGACAGTCCCGAATTGACTGACACGTTGGAACCGATGAAGAACTGTCCCGGCAGGTCCGCGTTGTACCCGAGATTCAGCGTGTTGCGCTGATCGTGGTCGAGCCCGATGGGAGGGTAGCCGCAGGCCGTGCCGGCCACGACCAGCCCCCCGGTGATCGGCCCGAAGCATTCCGCCGTCTGGTTCGAGTAGGCGAGGTGCACCTGCCCGTACTCCCAGAAGGGCGGCGAGCGCACCGTGAGCTCGCGCCCCTCGATGAGCGCCCCCAGGTCCGTGATAGGCAGGTAGATGTCGGATTCGCCGAGCGGGTTGTGGTCGAAGAAGTTAGTCGCCTCGGTGACGAAGTAGTCCGCCTCGATGCTCCAGCCCTTCACCGGGATCGTCACGCTGAACTGGCGCTCCGTGTCGCGCTCGCCGGGCAGCGGCAGGAAGGCCGTGTCAGTCGCGGTCGCGTAGGCGACCAGGGGCCCCGAGAGCGTCTCGAGCGGCGGGGCCTGGTAGTACTTGCCCCAGAAGGCGCTCAGCACCCAGTTGAGCTGCGGCAGCACGACGGTCGCGCCGAGCCGCGGGTCGGTCGCGTTCTCGGTAATGCTGCCCTGGAAGTGGGACTGGCGCACGCCCGCCGACAGGTTGAGCCAATGCGTAGCTTCGAAGGTATCCTGCACCCAGGCGGTGATGAGACCGCCGGTGGGGCTCTCCAACTCCCGAAGCGACGGCGAACTGTCGTGGGCGAACGCCAGGTTGAAGTCGGCCTGATCCTGCTGCGCGAAGCCAAAGAGGCCGACATCCAGATGATTGCGGCTGAAGCTCATACGCAGATTCTCCTCGAGCCCCTCGTACTGCGAGCTGTGGTGGTAGTTGGTGATGGTCGGATAGTCGCCGGCGCCGCCGTCATAATCCGCCCGTTCGAAGTGATACATGACCGAGCTCGTGAGCACCGCGTTGTTCGTGAAGGTGTGCGCCCAGGACAGCAGCGCGAAATTATCCGCCTCGCTCTGCACGTCGCCGAACTGCCCGACGCACACCGGGTCGTCGGCGAGCGGCACGGTGCAGTCCGGTATCTGGTAAACGTCCTGGCGCAACTGACCGACGAAGCTCACCGCATCCTGCTCGCTCGCCTTGTACTGCAGGTTGGTGAACGCGCCGTATCCCTTCGAGTCGTCGTGGATCACCTGGGAAACGGGGGTCTGCAGGCCGAGATTGCTGCGGTTGCCCTCGATACTGGCGTAGTACGCGAAGTCGTTCGTGTGGCTCGCGACGCTCGCGTAGTCGTCGGTCTGGCCGAAATTGCCCGCCGTGACGTCGAGTGCGGCCTGGTTAGTGCTGCTGAAGCCGCTCTTCGGGATCACGTTGAAGATGCCGTAAGTGCGGTCGCCCTCGTCGGCCAGGTAGCTGACCCGCTCGACACCGAGCGTCTGCACGTCCTGAGGATTGATCTCAGGGCCGAGGTTCTCCGCGATGTTGGTGTTCGGAATCTCGACCCCGTCCATCAGCCAGTTCGTCTGATGGCCGCCGCTCATGTGCAGCATGTCGTGGGCCTGATACGCCCCCGGAACGTAGTCGGTGATCATGGCGAGACTGTTGACGTTGGTCGCCCCCGGGGTGTTCGCGATATCCTCCTGGCTCATGATCGTGATCGGCGTGACCGAGGCGACGACCGGCAGCCGGGTCGCCGTCACCGTCACCTCGGTGAGCGTCGGCATCAACACGATGCTCGCGAACGGAAAATATCCCGCCTGCACCGTGACCGGCTGGCTGAGGGAGGTGAAGTCGCCCCGCGAGATGGTGAGCCTGTAGTGACCGATCGCCACGTTCGGAAAATCGAAGCGGCCGGTCGAGTCCGTCTGCCGCCGGCTGATCGCGTGGGCGGCGGACTCGAGCACCACCTCCGCTCCCGCTACCGGCCGGTCGCTGTTGTCCCGGACGATCCCACTCACGCTGCCATAGGCCGCGGCCCAGCCACGCGCTGGAAGAAGCAGCACGAGAAGGACGAGGACTGCCGCCCCGGCGGGGACCAGACAAGCTCGGGGCCGGCGGCGCGCGCGCGCCGCCAGGCCTTTGATGCGAGTTGCCACGTGAAAACTCCCAGGGCTCGCCTTTGGGCGAACACCTCCAAACGCACGGACGAGCGCACTGCCGTTCGCGGCGCGCGCTCGAGACTGCGGCTGGCACGAGCCCAGCCGGTGGAGGTCAGCTCAGCCGACCCGGGGGTGCGCGGGGCTGTGGGAGATGGACGAGGTGGACGGCGGCCGCGAACGAAACGAAGGCGACCGCGCGAAGCTGCTGCGCGGATGAGATCTCGCTCAGCAGGGGCAGGTGAGAGATTGGCCCGGCGCTGCAGGCGGTGCCAAACACGCAATGTTCGCTATGCGAGGGACTTCCGGAGTGGTGGTGGTGCGCTCCCGAATGCGCGGCCATCGAGTGTGGAGGCCCGCCATGCGCGAGCGTGGCGGCGGGGAAGCCCTCCCAGCAGATCTCGATCGAGAACGGCTGGTCGCTTGCCGGCATGAACCCCAGGGGAACGAGCGCACGCGACGCGAACGCGACCAGCATGATGCTGGCCAGGAGCATTCGCCTGCTGCGCTTGCCGGGGTTCAAGCGGATTTCCCGTGGGGTTGTTCTCGGAAGGCTGATTTTACTCCGGAACATGTAAAAAAGGTGCAACCCAGCGACCGCTTTGTCACCGACCAACGACTGACGGCGTAACCGCCAATCGTCGATGCTTTCGTTTCAAGGTTACGAAGGGAGTCGCAAGGTAAATGCTCAGAACAAGAACAATTGCCCGGGCAGCTAGGTTCAGATTCGCGGCGTACGCGCTTGGCCTGCTAGGCTTTCTCGTGGTCTCATCCCCAGCGCCGGCTCAACAGAAGACCGGCCCGGGCGTTCCGGCCGATGACAGCCTGACGTGGCACGGCATTACGCTCTACGGTGTCGTCGACATCGGCCTCCAATACGATACCCATAGCGCACCGTTTACTCCGTATCGCCCTTCGGCCAGTGGCAACATCGTGCGTCAGAACAGCTACCAGTCGGTGACCGGACTGACGCCGAGCAACATGGGCCAATCTCGGGTTGGCTTGCAGGGCTTCGAGCCCCTGACCGAGCAGTGGTCGGCGATCTTCCAGATCGAGACGTTCTTCAACCCGCAGTCCGGGCAGATCGCGGATTCGCTCCGCTCGTTGACCGCCAACAATGGCAAAGCACTGACCGCCCAGAGCGTCGGTGTCGACGGAAGTTCCGCGGGTCAGGCCTTTCAGACCGCCTTCGTCGGCCTCAAATCCGAAACCTTCGGCACCCTGACCTTTGGTCGCCAGGTAACGCTGCTGTCGCAGGGCACCATCGAGTACGACCCGAATTACCTTGCCACAGCCTTTGGCCTGCTGGGCGCCTCCAACACCTACTCCGGCGGCGGCAGCAGCGAGGACAACCGGCTCGACTCGATGGCAAAGTACGTGCTGGGCTTCGACGATCACGTGCATGTCGCCGGTCTGTACAAGTTCAACGGATCCGATGGCTCAGGACGGACGGCCGTGCAGGCGAATGCAGGAGGCAGTCTCGACGGGGCCTCGATCGACGCCTACTACTCCAAGGTCAAGAGCTCCATTACCGCGAGCGCGCTGACCAGCGCTCAGGTTTCGACGCTCCCGTCTTCCGACGCTGTGTCGAACTCCCTGGCCGCCACTGTGTCCGATAACACCACGTACGCGCTCATGGGCTCGTACCAGCTCGATCCGCTCAAGTTCTTCGGCGGCTACGAGAACATCAAGTACACCAATCCGAGTAATCCTCTCGGCGCCGGGTTCATTGACATCGGCGGCTATGTGCTCGCGTACGTCAACGACAAGGCCTACGACATTCCGAAGATTGTCCAGGTCTACTGGACGGGCGTTCGCTACACAGTCATTCCCAACCTCGACCTGACAGCCGCGTATTACCAGGTCCATCAGAGCGCCTACGGCAGCGGGAAAGAGGCAGGCTGCACTACAGATGCGCACAGTGTGTGCAGCGGGAATCTACAAGCCTTTTCCTTCGACGTGGACTATCGGTTCAATGTGCACTTCGATGTCTATCTGGGCGCCATGTACAGCGGCGTGCACGACGGACTGGCCAATGGGTACATCAACACTACCAACATCAATCCCACGGTTGGCGTGCGCTACAAGTTCTGAACCCGGACAGTTGTTCTGCGGCGTGCTCGCGCCCGCGCACCGTTGATCACGCAGGTCGCTGCGGCCGAGGCGTTCGTCTCGAAAGCGGCATCGCCCGCTTTCAAGGCGCCTTTTTGCTGAAGGAAACCTCGCAAGTCCTGCCGGCAACCCGATGACCCGTTCCGGAGTTTTCCGAGAACTTCGCGTCAACACGATACTTGTACGGCGTGCCCTGCGGACGGTGCTCGATGGCGGCCGGTTCCCTACCGACGAGCCCGTGTGCCGAAAGATCGGCCGAACCGTCCGGCGATATGCGCCCGTCGAGCTCCAGCCATCCCGGGGCGCCCTTGATACCTCTTTCACCGTGCAGTACGCCGTTCGTGACGGTCGAGGCGAACTCGTAGGAGTAAGGCAGGGCGCCCGCGGACGCAGCGCAGGAAACGACCGTAGTCCAGACGCCGTCAAAGCGCGCCGCTGACTCGTCGGCGCGCGCCGCTGCCGCTGTCAACAGCAGACCGAAGGCTGCGAGCGCCGAGATGGCATTCCGCACGGCGAACAGAAGAGGGCGCATGACCAACCTCCGGCGACATAACGTCGCCTGACTAGGTATTTTTACCTATACAGCTCCGTAATCGTACAAATTCAATCCGCACGCCCGGCGCTGTAACTTGTTCGCCATGTACGGGGCAGGAGCGATGGCGGACACGGTCAGACTCAAGCGGCTCGAGCAACCCACTCACGTCGAGAGGCTGCTGGAGGCTTTCATCTCGCGTGCCGGCATCCTGCCCGCGGATGCCTACCGGATTCGCCACCCGGACGCGATTCCGGCTCCGCTGCGAGGTCAGATGCTCAACGCCGTCACGCAAGGACGAGCGTGGATCTGCCGGGCGTGCGGCCCGCGTATGTGGCTGCTTACCGCGAAGATGTCGCTGACCATGTCGCGCGCGCGTGGCGCCACGGTGCTTCAGGTCGAAGTGTACGGTGAGCATGGGCACCTCGAAGAGGTTGGATCGTGGATGCCCGACTACGATGGGGGCTGGCAGCTGTGCGCTGATTGATGCCGGTGAATGGCATCATCACCAGCGCAGGTCCGCGACCAGCCCCGCGTAGACCTCGATTCCATCCCACAGGTTGCCGAGGCGCAGGTTCTCGTTCTGCGCGTGCTGATTGTCGTCGTAGTTGGCGATGCTGACGCCGACCATGGGGACCTTGAGCTGACCGACGACCTCGGCCATGCCGGAGCTTGCGCCGACGATCGGCAGCTCGATCGGCGGATAGCCGACGGTGCGCGCGATCGACGCCACGACCGCTTTGCAGGCCGGGAGATCGAGCGGCGTCTTGACGGCGATCGAGCCCGCCTCCCAGTCGATCCGCACGATCCTGGAATGCGACAGCCGGGTCTGAAGGTCGGGGTCGCTGCGCACGATGAACCAGCCCTGCTGCGTGAGGTACGACTCGAGGAGCTCCCTCGTGTGCTGGGGCGTCTCGCCCGGCGCCAGGCGGAAGTCGAGCGAGGCGTCGGCGTGGGTGGCGATGGCATTCGCGGCGGACGGTCCGGCATCACCCCCGTGGATTGCGCGCACGTTGAGCGTCGGCTCGAGGTAGCCGTTGGCGAGACGCGGTGGGCCGATGGCGCGCCCGAGACCGAGCGAGCGCTTGAGCTCATCCTCCACCGGCGGCATGGCCGCGAGCGCCGCAAGGTCTGCGGGCGATGCGGGCGTCACGTCGTCATAGAAGTGCGGAATGAGGATCCGGCCGTCGTCATCGCGCAGGCTCGCGATGAGGTGCGCGATCATGACGGTGGGACTCGGGGCCCAGCTGCCGTAATGCCCGTCGTGCAGCGGGCGCAGCGGACCGTAGACGGTGAAGGTGAGGCTGGCGATGCCGCGGTTGCCGAAGTTGACCAGCTGCTTGCCTGTCTGATGCATCGGGCCGTCGCCCATGATGAGCAGGTCGCCATTCAAGAGCCCGATGTTCTGGGCGACCAGCGCCGCGAGGTGCGGTGAGCCCTGCTCCTCCTCGCCCTCGTAGAGGAGCTTGATGTTGACGCTCGGCTTGATGCCGGCGGCATGCAGCGCATCGAGCGCCGACAGCATCGCCTGGACGCTCACCTTGTCGTCGCCGGCGGCGCGGGCGAACAGCCGCCACTCGGGATTGAGCGGACCTGTTGCACGCTGCCAGTCGACGGGTTGCGCCTCGGGGAGCGCGGTGCGCATCGAGGGCTCGAACGGCTTGGTGATCCAGCCCTGCTGATTCACCGGCTGGCCGTCGTAATGAGCGTAGTAGATCACCGTGCGCCGCGCGCCCGGGACCCGCATCTCGGCGAACACCGACGGCGGCGTGCCGGGCGCCGCGGCCAGCCGCCGCGTGGTGAAGCCGCGTGCCTTGAGCTGCTCCTCGATGTAGGCGGCGTTTCTCTCGACGTCCGGGACGTTGGTCGCGACGTCGGGCATCGAAAGGAATGTCACATAGTCGGCGACGATCGCGTGCTCGTGCGTCTGCCGCCAGTGCCGCACGGCATCGCGCACCTGCGTCCCGCCGGCGGCGACAGCCGGCGCCCCGGTCAGCGCTGCCGCGAGCGCCACAACCGCCGCTGTCGAAAGGGGAAAGGCTGATCCCGAACGCATCGTGTCGGTTCCTTGTTATGGTGGTCAGTGCTTCAATGATCGAGGTTCTTCAGTGATCGAGGAGCGTCGCGATCGGCGCCACGTGCTCGAGCGTCGCGGGACGATCGAGCACCGCCGCACCGCGCGGGTCGCGCTTCGTCGGCGCTACCCCCGAAGTGTCGATGTACCAGTTCATGAGGCGGACCTGCAGCGCCTCCTGGTTCCCGCGCATCGAGGCGTCGCCGAAAAGATTGTGCTCCTCGCGAGGATCGCTGGTGCAATCGTACAGCTCGCTCTGGCCGTTGGGTCTCGCAATGTACTTGTAGCGGTCGGTGCGCACCGCGGCACAGCGGGTCACGGTCTGCGGCTGCTCGTTCTGCAGGCGCGTCTTGGGCTCATAGAGACCGCCGATGATGGGCTCGAACGCCTGCGGCTCGTATGTGTTGTAGCCGCCCTCGGTGAAGGCGGCGCGTGCCGGGTCACCCGGCTCACCGTGCAGCTGCGGGAGGAGACTGCGCGCGAAGTGGGTGTGTGTCGCCTGCGTGCCGGCGAGCTCGAGGCAGGTCGGCATGACGTCGAAGAGCTCGACGAGCTCGGGGGCGACGTGGCCGGAGGTGCCCCCGGGGATGCGCGCGATGAGGGGTACATGAGTCAGGCAGTCCTCGAGCCCCGACGGCCATTTCTCGACCAGTCCGTAGTCGCCGGTGTAATCGCCGTGATCGGAGCAGACGACGAGCGCCGTATCGCGCGCGCGGCCGGTGCGCTCGAGCGCCTCGAGCAGCTCACCGAGCAGCCAGTCGGAGTAGCTGACCTGCCCGTAGTAGAC
>Ga0209007_1000139_pt1 | contig 42457 bp, 36 predicted proteins | sample JacPinW_OM1H0_O2_FD_187961 | JGI IMG/M metagenome (GOLD analysis project Ga0209007, IMG submission 187961) | Forest soil microbial communities from Algoma, Ontario, Canada - Jack Pine, Ontario site 1_JW_OM1H0_O2 (SPAdes) (version 2) | ecosystem: Environmental > Terrestrial > Soil > Boreal... | reverse complement strand
CTCGATCCGCATGCCGCCTTCTTGATCCAGCGCGGCATGCGCACCTAGTTCTTGCGCTATGAGCGTCAATGCGCCAGCGCGATTCTGCTGGCCGAGTATCTAGCGCAACATCCTCGAGTGAAGCGAGTGCACTACCCCGGTCTTCCGAGCCACCCGCAGCATGCGCTGGCGCGAAAACAAATGAAGGACTTCGGAACCATCGTGAGCATCGAACTGGACGGCGGTTACGCGGAAGGCGCGCGCTTTGCCGAAACCCTGGAGTTGTTCTCAATCGCGGCAAGCGTCGGCTCCACCGAATCCTTGGTCATGCCGCCGCAGCTGTTGCACGGCGGCGACTACACGGCCGAGCAGCGGGCCAGCTCGTTGGTGGGAAAGGGCACGGTACGCCTCTCGATTGGGCTCGAGGATGAGGGCGACCTGCAAGCCGACCTCGCCCAGGCCTTGGACGGAGCGTTTAGCTAACATATTGATTTGACATAATTAGTTAACATAATCTCGGGCGGGCTCAAGCATCGCGCGCGAATGCCGATCTATGGAGGTCGACAAGAACGTCGTGACAGGTGCAAAGAAGTGAGTCTGCAATCCCCGGTGCTCGTTTCCGCGCTGCATTCGCAAGCGGCCCACGTTTATATGACCGAGTCGCTGGCGAGTCCGCAGCACATCGCACCCATGCCCCGCGTTTGTGCGCAGCTCGCAGAGCTCACGGCGCAGCACGCGACGGATGCGGTGCAGCTGGCGCGCCTGATTCAGTCCGATCCCGCGCTGGCCGGCGAAATCATGCGAGTCGCGAATTCTCCGGCGCTGAGGCCGCGCGCTCCGATCGTCTCACTGCAGCAGGCGGTGTCATGGCTTGGAGTCGCCGAAGTGCGCAACATCGCGATGGCGGTCATGCTGCGCGGTGAAATATTCACGGCTCCCGGTCATGAACCGGAGTCAGAGGAATTGTGGCGCGAGGCCTGGCTGGCGGGACTCTGGGCCAAGGAAATTGCGCGGGAGCGGCGCAAGCATGTGGAGAGCGCGTTCCTCGCCGCGCTCATGCATCGCACCGGCGCCGCATTGGCGCTGAAGATTCTCTCCGGATTCGAGAGCCAGCAGCGCACGGTGATGGACGCCAAGAGCTTCGCCGATCTGGTGGTTGAATTCGAGCCGCGCTTTGGCCGGCTGCTCATGTGCAGCTGGCGATTGCCGGAGGATGTGCAGGACGCCGCGAGCGACTGGCGCGACTACGGTAAGTCCAGCCATAGCGATCTGGCCGGCACCGTCAATGCCGCGCACCTGCTGGCCACTCACACCATGTATCCGCAGCTTCTCGACGAAAATCTCGTGCTCGAGAGCGCGGTGTTCGAACAGTTGGGCGTGTTTCCCGACGATCGGCGCGCGATGCTCGCGAAGCGCGAACACGTGCGCGCCTTGGCAGGCCTGTAAATGCAAAGCGCCGATTTCGATCTCATCTGCCTGGGGTCGGGCCCCGCCGGACAGAAAGCCGCGATTCAGGCGGCGAAAGCGGGCTTCCGCGCCTGCATCATCGAGCGCGAACCGCAGGTGGGCGGTTCCTGTCTGCTGTCCGGCACGATCCCGAGCAAGGCGCTGCGCGAGCAGGCCTTGCGCTATCGGCGCATGCAAGGCAGCGCAAGCTCATTGGCGGTGGAGCTGCGCGGCGACGCGCCGTTGTCGGCACTGCTGCACGGCGTCGATGCCGTCATCGCCGCGCAGGACAAATATCTCCTGGCGCAGCTGCAGCGCAACGGCGTTGAATTGATTCGCGGCAAAGGCCGCTTCCTGGACGCGCATCGCATCGAGATCCAGCATCTGGACGGCTCGCGCCGCGTTCTGCAGTCGCCGCGTGTGCTGCTCGCCACCGGATCGAGGCCGCGTCATGTGCCGGCCATCGAAGTGGATCATGAGCACATTGTCGACAGCGACTCCATTTTGAGCCTGCCGTACCTTCCTCGCTCCATGCTGGTGCTGGGCAGCGGCGTCATCGCTTGCGAATATGCTTCCATCTTCGCCGCGCTGGGCTGCACGGTGACGGTGCTGGATAAGGCCGCCGAACCCCTGGGGTTTCTCGACCCTGCGCTGCGCAGCGGATTTCTCGCGGGGTTTCGCGCCCTGGGGGGCGAGTACTGTGGAGGCTCCGAGGTCAGCGGCGCACGTTTCGACGGATTCTCGCAGGTCGAAGTGCAGTTGCACGGCGGCGCCACCCTGACATCGGATATCGTGTTTGCGGCATTTGGCCGCGTCGCCAATCTCGACGGCATTGGTCTGGACCGCCTCGGGTTAGCCATCAGCTCGCGCGGTACGGTGCAGGTGAACGAGCGCTTTGAAACCAATATCCCCGGAATACTGGCCGCGGGCGATGCCATCGGACCGCCCGCGCTGGCGTGTGCCGCCGCCGATCAGGGCAGGCGCGCCGCGCTGGTTGCACTCGGCCTGCCGCCGCCCGCGCTGACGAGTTTGGTGCCGACCGGCGTCTACACCATCCCCGAGATTGCCTGTGTCGGCCTGTCGCAGAGCGAGGCGGCCGCCAAGAAAATCGACCTCATTGTCGGCCGCGCCGATTTCAGCGAAGTGGCTCGCGCGCATATTGCGGGCGAGCCCTCCGGGTTTCTAACGCTGCTCTGCGAGCGCGGCAGCGCGAAGGTTCTCGGTGTTCAAGCGTTGGGCGAGGGCGCCACGGAACTCGTGCATTTAGGGCAGGCGGCGATCGCGACCGGCGCCACGGCCGATTTTTTCATCGAGCAGATTTTCAATTTTCCAACCATGACCGAAGCCTATCGGATTGCGGCATTCGATATCTTGAAGCAGCGCTCGCAGGTTCAACCGGCGCCGCTCAAAGTCGCCGGCGCGATGCGCTAAGCCTGCCCCGGCGCCGAGTTTCCCGCGGCGCCGAGTTTCCCGCGGCGCTGATCCCGCTACAGATTTCGAATCAGGATATCGCCGAATTCGCTGCACTTGACTTCAGTCGCGCCCGGCATCAGGCGTGCGAAGTCGTAAGTTACGGTCTTTTGCGCGATGGATTTATCCATCGCGTTGATGATCGCGTCCGCGGCCTCGAGCCAGCCCATATACCTGAACATCATTTCCCCCGACAAAATCACGGAGCCGGGATTGACCTTGTCGAGGTCCGCGTACTTTGGCGCCGTGCCGTGCGTGGCTTCGAATACGGCGTGGCCGGTCAGGTAATTGATGTTGCCGCCCGGCGCGATGCCGATGCCGCCGACCTGAGCCGCGAGGGCATCGGACAAATAATCGCCATTGAGATTCATCGTGGCGACGACATCGAACTCATCCGGACGGGTGAGCACTTGCTGCAACGTGATGTCGGCGATGGCGTCCTTGATGATGACCTTGCCGGCTTTTTTGGCCGCATCCATCTGCGCATTCGCTTCCTTCTCGTCGTTCGCCGACTTGATCCGCTCCCATTGCTCCCACGTAAATACCTGATCCGGAAATTCCCTTTCGGCCAGATTGTAGGACCAGCCGCGAAACGCACCCTCGGTGAATTTCATGATGTTGCCCTTGTGCACGATCGTCACGCTCTTGCGCTTGTTGTCGATCGCGTACTTCACCGCCGCGCGGAACAGCCGCTCAGTGCCTTCCTTCGAGGCGGGCTTCAGGCCGATGCCTGAGGTATCCGGAAAACGGATCTTGGCGTACTGCTTTGGGAAATTCTGCTTGAACAGGTCGAGAAATTTCTTGCACTCCGCCGAACCTTGTTCGAACTCGATTCCGGCGTAAATGTCCTCCGTGTTTTCACGGAAAATGACCATGTCGACTTTTTCCGGCGTCTTCACCGGAGAAGGGACCCCCTTGAACCAGCGCACCGGCCGCAGGCACACGTAAAGATCCAGCAGCTGACGCAGCGCCACGTTCAGCGAGCGAATTCCGCCGCCGACCGGGGTCGTGAGCGGACCCTTGATGGAGATCAAGTAATCGCGGCACGCCGTGACGGTCTCGTCGGGCAGCCACGTGTTGTACGCCTTATTGGCTTTTTCGCCGGCGAACACCTCCATCCAGTGAATTTTGCGCTTGCCGCCGTAGGCTTTATTCACCGCGGCATCGAACACCCGCACGCTCGCCCGCCAAATGTCGCGGCCCGTTCCGTCGCCCTCGATGAAGGGAATAATGGGCTGATCGGGCACATGCAATTTGCCGTTCGAGATGCTGATTTTCTCTCCCCCAGCGGGGATTTTGAGGGTGACTGGCTTGGCGTCTGACATTCCTTAAGCTCCTGTAAATGCAGTCGCAATGCTAGCATGCGCGACCGGAGACGAGCATTGCGCAATCTGAAATCAACCCCTGCAAAAGACGGCTTTCGAATGCCCGCGGAATTTGAGCGGCATTCGGGATGTTGGATGTTGTGGCCCGAACGAGCGGACAACTGGCGCCTGGGCGCGAAGCCGGCACAGGCAGCCTTTGCTGCAGTCGCGACGGCGATCGCCAGCAGCGAGCCGGTGACGGTCGGAGTCTCGGCGGCGCAGTTTCAGAATGCGCGCGCACGGTTGCCGCGCAGCGTGCGCGTCGTCGAGATCAGCAGCAACGATGCGTGGATGCGCGACTGCGGCCCAACGTTCGTCATCGATGCGCAAGGACGCCGCCGCGGCGTTGATTGGACATTCAACGCCTGGGGAGGTCTGCAAGGAGGATTGTACTTTCCTTGGGACCGGGATGATCAGGTCGCGCAGAAGGTTTTGGAGGTGGAGGGCGCTGACCGCTACCGCACGCCGCTGGTGATGGAGGGCGGCGCAATTCACGTGGACGGACAAGGCACGTGCCTGACCACAGAAGAGTGCCTGCTCAATCCGAATCGCAATCCACATTTGACGCGCGAGGACATAGAAGAGCAGCTGCGCCGATACTTGTCGGTGAGCACGGTGATATGGCTGGAGAAGGGCGTCTATCTTGACGAGACCGGTGGTCACATCGATGAGCTCGCCTGCTTCGTGAGTCCCGGGCATGTGGCTCTCACTTGGACGGATGATCGCTCTGATCCGCAGTTTGAGATTTCCCAAGATGCCTATCAACGTCTGCGTCATGCCACTGACGCGCGCGGCCGCCGCTTGGAGATTCACAGAATTCATCAGCCCGGGCCCCTGTTCATGACGGCCGAGGAGGCCGCGGGCATCGATTCACATGCCGGCAGTCATCCCCGCCGTGCAGGCGACCGCCTGGCTGCCTCCTATGTCAATTTCTACATCGCAAATAAGTGCGTGGTCATGCCGCTATACGAAAAGCGCCGCGATGCGGCAGCGATGCGCACCCTGAAGCGCTTGTTTCCAACCCGCGAGGTGCTGGGCGTTCCGACCCGCGAGGTATTGTTGGGAGGGGGCAATATTCACTGCATCACCCAGCAAGTGCCTCGCCCGAAGGGCGGTTAGGGAGGCAAAATGGAACTTTGCCGCACGTAACGTCTCGAAAGCCTTTATTCTACGCAGCCTTAACCTTGGGTCCCCCCTCAATAATTGGAATCTGTAGTGCATTCATCGATTAGGAAAAAACTCGCCAACCGGCTGGTCGCGCTGCTCTGCGCGTGCGCGTTCGGGTTGGCGGCGGCAGGCTGCCACAACGACAATCAGGATAGCGGCTTCGGCGTGGCGTGGACCACATTGACCACCACCGATGACGCCGGCCAATTCACCAGTTACTTGGTGACGATCGACTCGGTGGTGATGGTTGGCGCACTGAATGGTGAAGTCGGGGCCATCGAGGTTCCGGAGACTGTCGATTTCACCAAGCTCACCAATCTGTCGGAGCTCTGGGCGACCGCCAGTCTGCCGGTCGATACCTATTCCCAGGCCATCATCACGCTGGACTATACGAGCGCGCAAATTTCTGTGTTGGTAAACGGGGCGCCGGTCAAGGTGAACGTTGTCGACCCCACTGGCGCCGCTGTGACCACCGTCGCGGTCACCGTGAACCTCGACCCCCAAGGCGGTTTGGTCCTGCAGCCCACATTTGCCACCAGCAACGCGCTGCGTCTCGCCTTCAATTTCGACATGACGGCCTCGAATAAAGTCGATATGACCACCAGCCCGCCCACCGTGACAGTTGAGCCTTACATGTCGGTTGCCACCACGGCGGCCGACAGCAAGCTGATTCGAGTGCGCGGTCCGCTGATCAATTCGAGCACCAGTTTGAGTACCTACACCGTCGTGGTGCGGCCATTTTTCGATGAAGTGAACAGTTTGGGAATCGACACGATTTTCAATGATGCCAATACGATTTATACGTACGGTGGCCTCACCTATGTCGGCGCACCCGGAATCACGGCGTTGTCGCAAGCTTCGGCGGGATCGACAATAACGGCGGCGTTCTGCACATTCGAACCGACGCCGACGCCCCAAGCCGGCGTGATCGCCGGTATTTTTCATTCTGTCTATGTCGTCGCGGGCAGCACCTTGGAAGACTTTTTCACCGAGGGCCTGGAGGGCGATGTGATCGCGCGCAGCGGCAATACGCTCACCGTGCGCGGCGGGACCCTAGATGCGAATGCGGCCGAGGTTATACAGTATGAAGACTTGGATTCCCAAGTGCTCCTCGGGCCCGCCACCCAGGTGACCGCCGATGGCGTCTCGACGTTCGGGACGTTGAATTCCAATTCCATTGCCGTCGGCCAGCACATCACGGCGCGGGGGCTGTATTCCGTGAATGCGGCGGGCGTGACGGTTCTCGATTCGACCGGATCCTCGGTTGACACCGGCTCAGTGCGCCTGCAATCGACCGAGCTGTTTGGGACACTGAACTCGACGGCTTCGGGAAGCCTGCAGTTGAATGTGCAGAACATCGAAAATTATCCGGTGAGCGTCTATAACTTTGCCGGCAATGGCGTGAGCGCCGCACAGGATCCGGTTGCGGCAAATTTTACCGTCAATACCGGCGCGCTGACTTTGCCTGCGGCAGCGCCGGGCGATCCTCTGTGGATCGATGGCTACGTCGCTCCCTTCGGAACCGCTCCGCCGGCTTTCACCGCCTTTAGCGTGAACGCGGAACCCGCCGTTCCCGCCACCTTGGCGGTGGTTTGGACCGGGACCGGGACGGCGGCGCCCTTTGCCACGCTGACCCCAACCGGCTTGACGATCGATCTGACCAATGCCGCATTCGGTTCCGGGCAGCTGCGCATCGGCGCCGATGCGATCAACCTCACGACCTTGAGCGCAACTCCCAACATCGTTCCGGCGGTGGCTGTGCCGGCGGCGACGACCGGACTGCCGCTGTTTAACCCGCGATTTAGCGTCGGGGCCGCCGCCAACCCTGACGTCGCCACCAACACCCCCATCATGTCATTCATCACATTTGCCGCCTTCGTGACGCAACTCAACACGACATTTGCCACGCCGACGCCGGCAACGCAGTTCGTGGCACGCGGCATGTACGACAACACCAGCAACACCTTTACCGCTTCCAGTATCGACGTAGTTCTTTAAACTAGCCCCCCATAATGGGGAAGCTCGCCAAACGTCTCGGATTGGTCTGTGCGCTGGCGGCGAGTTATCAATGGGTTTACGCAGCCGCGCCGCCCAACCCGCCGGCCGCGCCCCCCGCAGAGGTGCGGCCTCGCATCTGCCTGGTGTTATCGGGCGGCGGCGCACGCGGCATGGCGCACATCGGTGTGCTCAAGGTTCTTGAAGAATTAAAGATACCCATCGACTGCATCGCCGGCACCAGCATGGGTGCCGTCGTCGGTGGTCTGTATGCGAGCGGCATGACCGCTGCACAAATTGAGACCACCATGCGATCGGTCGATTGGCAGGAGGCGTTCCGCGATGCGCCGCCGCGCCGCGACCTGGCCTTCCGGCGCAAGCAGGATGACCGGAATTTTCTGGTGCGTTTGCCGCTCGGCTTGAAGCACGGCAAGATTCTCCTGCCCAAGGGGTTCATTCAAGGCCAAAAGTTGCAGGAGACGCTGCGCCAGCTCACGCTGCCGTTCAGCAACAGCACCGACTTTGACCTGCTGCCGACGCCATTTCGCGCGGTGGCCACCGACTTGGTCACCGGCAGTGCCGTACTGCTGGACAAGGGAGATCTCTCCATTGCCATGCGCGCCAGCATTTCCGCACCAGGACTGTTTGCGCCGGTGGAAACCCAGGGCCTCTTGTTGGTCGACGGTGGGCTGGCGGAAAATCTGCCCATCGATGTGGCGCGGCAAATGCACGCGGACATCCTCATCGTCTCCGACGTGAGTTTTCCCCTGCAGTCGCGCGACGCGCTCGACTCGGCCCTGTCGATTTCCAATCAGATGCTCGCGATTCTGGTGCGCAAGGATGCGGACCGTCAGCGCGCTACCCTGGGCGCCGCGGATGTATTGATCGAGCCGCACTTGGGGGCCGCCAGTTCCACCGACTTCACTGCGGCGATTTCGACCATCGCCGCCGGCGAAAGCGCCGCGCGCAGCATGCTCGAGAGGCTCGACGCGCTGCGCGTCGGCGACGCGGCGTACAACGATTACCTGGTGCGCCGCGCTGCGCGCGAACCCGGGCTGCCGCCCATCAAGTTCGTGCGCGTCGATGAACAATCGAAGCGCTATGAAAAGACCATCATGGCGGAGATGCAACCGCTCGTGGGCAAGCCACTGAATGTGCAGGCGGTCGGCGAGCGGATCACGGAGTTGTACGGCCTCGGCAATTTCGAGACGCTGGACTACGCGTTGGTGGATCAAGGTGAAGGCGCCGATGAGGAGTCCGGACTCGAGGTCCGCGCGCGGCGCAAGTCCTGGGGACCCAACTACGTACGTTTCGGATTGGATTTGGAGGATAATTTCCAGGGCAACAGCCGCTACAACGCGGCGGCGCGCTTCATCTTGACCGAACTCGACAAGCTCGGCGGCGAGCTCGTGACGGATGTGCAGATTGGCAGCGATCCGAAAGTGCAAAGCGAGTTCTATCAGCCTTTGGATGAGACGCGCACCTGGTTCATCGCGCCCAGCCTGCGCATCGAGGCGCGAGATCTGCAGCTTTACGCCAACGACGTCGAGGTGGCGGACTATCGTGATCGCGAGGCGGAGGCCGCGTTCGACATCGGCCGTACCCTCGGCAATTGGGGCGAGATCCGCGTCGGCTACCACCGCACCAACGGTGCGGCGACGGTGCGCTTGGGCGACCCGACGCTGGTGGAGTCGCAATACAACAACGGCGAGCTATTCGTGAAGTTCAGCTACGACCGGCTCGACAATCTGCACTTTCCGCGCGAGGGATCGCAGTTTACCCTGCAGTGGGACGCCAATCGCACCGACTTGGGTGCCGATACGGCCTACGACAAGCTGTCGGCGGACTGGCTCATGGCCCGCTCGCTCGGCCGCAACACTCTGTTGCTGTGGGCTTCAGCGGGCAGCGTGGTGAGCGGCACCATCAAGGCGACTGACGTGCCCGATTTATTTTCCTTGGGTGGATTCTTTAATCTCTCGGGACTAGCGCCGAGTTCCCTATACGGTCAGGACTATGCCATTGCCCGCGCCATCTATTTTCGCAGGATCAGTCGCGGCGGCGAGGGATTCTTTGAATTTCCCGTCTATCTTGGCTCGTCGCTGGAAATGGGCAACACCTGGCAGACGCGCAGCGATGTGAGTTTCGGCTCGACGCACAAGGATGCGTCCTTGTTTCTGGCGTTCGATACGTTTTTGGGCCCGGTGTACCTAGGCTCCGGCTACGACACGGCAGGGCATAGCGCCTATTATTTGTTCCTGGGAAGAACTTTCTGAGCGCTGCGCGCTAGAAACTGCGGCTTTCGCCGAGATTCTCCACCTTTTCAAAAACCAGGGCCGGTTGATCGCCGATGCGCGAGTATTCGTGCTTGCGCGACATGTCCTCGAGCGTCCGATCGCGCTCGGCGGCGGTAAAGAACCAATGCGTTTTTTGCCACTCGGCGCCGACCAGCTTGGCGAATGGATCGCCCGGGCGCAGCCGCACGCGAATCCCGTAGGGTTGCGGCAGTACCGGAATGGTGCGAGTCATATTTTGCTGGTTGGCGATTCCCATGCGCCGAAGATAGCGGAATCGCGCCTGCGCTGCCAGCCATTGCGCCGCGGTTCAGCATGCTAAACTCCGCCGCGTTCACTGAGGTAACTGATGGCATCGTCTTACACAGCCTCCGACATCGAGGTATTGAGCGGTCTGGATCCCGTGCGGCGGCGGCCGGGCATGTACACCGACACCACCCGTCCCAATCATCTGGCGCACGAGGTGATCGACAACAGCGTCGATGAAGCGATCGGCGGGTATTGCAAAAAAATCGATGTAACCGTGTTCAAGGATGGCTCCTTGGAAGTTGCCGACGATGGGCGCGGCATGCCGATCGAAATCCATCCCAAGGAGAAAGTAAACACCGTCGAGTTGATCCTGACGCGGTTGCACGCCGGCGGAAAATTTAATGATCAGGCTTATCAGCATTCCGGCGGATTGCACGGCGTTGGCGTGTCGGTGGTCAACGCTCTCTCGAAGCACCTGGAGTGCTGGGTGCGGCGCGGGGGTAAGGAATACAACATCAGTTTTGCCAACGGCAAGCCAACCTCCAAACTGGAAGTCGTGGGCGATGTGCCCAAGTCCAAGACCGGCACCACCATTCGCTTTTGGCCCGACCCGAAGTATTTCGATACCGATAAATTCGCGATCCCCAAACTCAAGCAGGTGCTGCGCGCCAAGGCCGTGCTGTGTCCCAACCTGCGCGTCACCCTGAATAACGAATTCACGGGCGAGAAGGACGAGTGGCTCTATACCGGCGGCCTGCATCAATACCTCGCCGAGGAATTGGGCAAAGGCGAATGGCTGCCGGCGGAAACCTTTTATGGCAAGCGCGATATCGACGGCGGTTCGCTCGACTGGGCTTTCGCCTGGGTGCTGGAGTCCGAACACGCCATTGCGGAAAGCTATGTGAATTTGATCCCGACGACCGAGGGCGGCACCCACGTCAACGGCCTGCGCGTCGGAGCGGCGGACGCGGTAAGGGAGTTTTGTGAATTCAGAAACTTGGTGCCGCGTGGTTTGAAGCTGAGCCCGGAAGATGTGTGGGACGGCGTGAGCTTCGTGCTGTCCATGAAGATGCGCGAGCCGCAGTTCGCCGGCCAAACCAAGGAAAAGCTTTCCTCGCGCGAATCCGCCGGGATCGTGCAAGGGGTGATCAAGGATGCGTTCGCCCTGTGGTTGAACCAGCATTCCGATCAGGGCGAGAAAATCGCCATGCTCGCGATTGCCAACGCCCAACAGCGCTTCAAGGACAGTCAAAAAGTCGCGCGCAAGCGCGTCGTCGCGGGACCGGCATTGCCCGGCAAACTGGCCGATTGCGTCAGCCAGGACCCGGCCCGCGGCGAATTGTTCCTGGTGGAGGGTGATTCGGCCGGCGGCTCGGCCAAGCAGGCGCGCGATCGGGTGACGCAGGCCATCATGCCGCTGCGCGGCAAGATCTTGAACACCTGGGAAGCCGACATCGGCGAAGTGCTGCAATCCCAGGAGGTGCACAACATCAGCATTGCGATTGGCGTCGATCCGGCCGCGAGCGACTTGTCGGGCCTGCGCTATCACAAGATCTGTATCCTCGCCGACGCCGACAGCGACGGTCAGCATATCGCCACCTTGCTCTGCGCGCTGTTTTTGCGGCATTACCGGCCGCTGGTGGTCGCCGGTCACATCTATGTGTGCATGCCGCCGCTGTTTCGAATCGATGCCGGCAAGGAAGTGATTTACGCACTCGACGAGGCGGAACGCGAAAAAGCTTTGAAGCGCATTGCCGCGGAGAGCCCGCGCACCAAGCCGGTGGTGACGCGCTTCAAGGGCTTGGGCGAGATGAGTCCATTGCAGTTGCGCGAGACCACCATGGCGCCGCAAACGCGCCGCCTGGTGCAAATGACCATCGACGCAAAAGACAGTCCGGATCAGATGATGGACATGCTGCTCGCGAAGAAGCGCGCCGGTGATCGGCGCGAATGGCTCGAGAACAAGGGCAACCTCGCGCAGGTTTAGCGCGCACACGGTCATGAAAGAGCAAGAGCTGAACTTCGAGGGTGTCGAGAAGGAACCGTTAAAGAGTTTCGCCGAGCGCGCCTATCTCGATTATTCGATGTACGTGATCCTGGATCGCGCGCTGCCGCACTTGGGCGATGGTTTGAAACCGGTGCAGCGGCGCATCGTCTATGCCATGAGCGAGCTGGGGCTTGCGGCCGGCGCCAAGCACAAAAAATCCGCACGCACCGTCGGCGATGTGATCGGCAAGTTCCATCCGCACGGCGATTCGGCCTGCTACGAGGCCATGGTGCACATGGCGCAGGATTTTGCCTATCGGTACCCGATCGTCGACGGGCAGGGCAACTGGGGCTCGACCGACGATCCGAAGTCCTTCGCCGCCATGCGCTACACCGAATCGCGGTTGACCCGCTATGCCGACCTGCTGCTGCAGGAGTTGGGCGCGGACACCGTGGACTGGGCGCCGAACTTCGACGGCTCTCTGGAAGAGCCCACCATGTTGCCGGCGCGCGTGCCGAACCTGCTGCTGAACGGCGGCTCAGGAATCGCCGTGGGCATGGCGACCGACATTCCGCCGCACAACCTGCGCGAGGTGGTGAACGCCTGCGTGGCGCTCCTGGACGATCCGGAATTGAGCACGCGCAAGATCATGGCGCACATCAAGGGACCGGATCTGCCGACCGGCGCCGAAATCGTCTCGCCGCGCGATGAGCTGGTGCAGATGTACAACACAGGTTCCGGCAGCTTCAAAGCGCGCGCCACTTATGAGATCGAAGAGGGCGAGATTGTCATCGATGCGCTGCCGTTCCAGGTGTCCGGCAGCAAAGTGCTCGAACAAATTGCCGCGCAGATGCAGCAAAAGAAACTGCCCATGGTCGAGGACTTGCGCGACGAATCGGATCATGAGAACCCGACGCGCTTGGTGCTGGTGCCGAAATCCAACCGCGTCGATATTCCGGCGCTCATGGCGCATTTGTTCGCGACCACGGATCTCGAGCGCAATTACCGGGTGAACCTCAATGTCATTGCGCTCGACGGGCGTCCGCGCGTCATGGGCCTCAAGGAATTGCTGCTGGAGTGGCTGAGCTTTCGCAAATCGACGGTGACGCGCCGGCTGAATCATCGCCTGGCGAAACTGATCGCGCGGCTGCACATCCTCGACGGCATGTTGATTGCGTTTTTGAATCTCGATGAAGTCATCCGCATCGTGCGCACGGAGGAGGAGCCCAAGCCCAAACTGATCAAGCGCTTCAAGCTCTCCGACGAACAGGCGGAGTACATCCTCGACACCAAGCTGCGCCAGCTCGCACGCCTCGAGGAAATGAAAATCCGCGACGAGCAGAAGAAGCTTGCGGAGGAGCGCGATGAGATCGAAAAGATCCTCAAGAGCAAGGCGCGGCTCACCAAGCTCGTGCGTGAGGAGCTGATCAGCGACGCGGAGGAGTTCGGCGACGAGCGGCGCACCCGTCTGGTGGAGCGCGAAGCGGCGCAGGCCATTTCCGAAACGGAACTGTTGACCAGCGAACCGACCACCGTGGTGCTGTCGCGCCTGGGCTGGGTGCGCGCGGCCAAGGGTCACGATATCGATGTGCGTTCGCTGAGCTACAAGAGCGGCGATGAATACCAGGCATCCGCGAAGGGCCGTAATCTTCAGCAGGCGGTGTTCATCGATTCCACCGGCCGTGCCTACAGCTTGGATGCCCACCAGCTGCCGGCCGCGCGCGGTTACGGTGAGCCGCTGTCCGGCACGGTGGACCCGCCCGACGGCGCCACGTTTGCCGCGGTCCTGATCGGCGAACCCGACGATTTATGGCTTGTGGCGAGCGATGCGGGCTACGGCTTCGCGGTGCGCCTGCGGGAAATCTACGCCCGCAACAAGAAGGGCAAGTCGGTGCTCAAGGTCCCGGAAAATGCCATGGTGCTGCCGGCCCAGCCCTTGGGCAACAAGGAAGCGCTCGCGATTTTCGTCAACAACGACGGCGAGGCGCTGGCCCTGCCGGTAAACCAAATCGAAGAAATGACGGCCGGCAAGGGACAGAATCTTTATGGCATACCGGGCAAGAAATCCGCCGAGCGCGACGAATATCTCGTGGCCATGGCGGTGGTTGCGCCCGGCGAAGTCCTGACCATTTACAGCGGCAACAGCGCGCCAATGAAGCTCAAATTCGAGGAGCTCAGGCAGTTCCAGGATAAAAAGGGTCAACGCCGGCAGCGATTCTCGCGCGCCTACAAACAAGTCGATCGGCTCGAAGTCGCGCCGGCGTGAAGGCTACCGCTCGCCCGACATCGTGACATCCTCAGGCGCATTCACGAAGTAGCCCTGAATGAATTCAATGCCCAGCTGCCACAGTACTGCCATGGTGTTGGCGTCTTCAACGCGTTCGGCCACCGTTTCGATGCCCTTGCGCTTCGCGGCCTCGACCAAACCCTTCACGCGCTGTTGCTGGATTTGGTTGGTTGATAGGCCTTGCATCAGGGAGCCGTCGATCTTGATGAAATTCATCTCGATGTCGTTGAGCAACTTGAGCGGATCGCGCCCCGTGCCGAAATGCTCCAGAGCGAAACGGAAGCCGAGTTTGCGCAAATTCTCCGCCAGCTCTTTCGACTGCCGCACATACTGATTCGCGAGCTCCTCGGTGACCTGCATGCACAGACGCTTGGGCTCGATCTTCAGCGACTTCAGCTGCTGATCGAGCCAGGCCAGCACGCTTTTATCGAGCACCGTGTCCTTCGACAGGCGCACGAAAATACAGGCGGCCTTACGGTTGGCCGCGAATGACATGGATGCGCCGACCACCCAGCGATCGATATTCTTCATCAAGTCGTTGCGTTCCGCGGCCGCCATGAACTCGGCGGGCAGCACCTCATTGCCCTGTTCGTCCAACATGCGCACCAGCACGTCGAACATGCCCTTGTCCTCGCCGAGGAGGCTCGCAATCGGCTGCTGCACCAGGCGGAAGCGATTCTCCATCAAGGCGCTCTTGATGTGCTTCACCCAGATTTTGTCGTAGGCCTGGACTCGAGTGTCCGTGTCGGCCTTGTCCACCACGTACATCTGATTGCCGCCCAGTTCTCGCCCGCGCCGTGTGGCGCTGACGGCATCGGTGATCGCGGCGGAGATGTCGGGATTGGTGGGCGGCAAGAGCCCCAGGCCGACCGTGGCCGTGGCGGAGAGCGTTTTGTCCTCGAGTACGAAGACATGATCGTGCACGCGTTTGACCACATTCTCGGCCCAGGTTTCCACGTCCTTGGCCGTACCGCGCTCCAGCATCACCAAGATGCCGTTGCCGCCGAATCGGCCGCATAGGTCCTTGGCCGTGAGTTGCGAGCGCAGCAAGTCAGCCAGCTGCGCCATGAAATCTTCGCTGGCGACAACCCCAATGGCATGCTGAATGTCGATGAATCGGTCGAGCTTCAAGTGCGCGATCTGGCGCACGCCGCCCTTCATGTGCTGCGCCGCGCGCTCGCGCATCGCGGCGATCACGTATCGCTGCTGCAGGAACTGCGTGGTGGCGTCGTTCTTGACCGCGTCGGCAAGCTGCACTTCCAGATCGCGGTCTTTCTTTTGCAGCGCCGCGATGGCGATGCGCACCGCGGGCTCGTTCTCGTAGTCCGCCCGCGTCAGCGTCAATTCCAGCGCGAGCGTCGAGCCGTCCGAGAGCAACGCCTGCACCTTCAGGCCGTGGTCGCTCCACTTGCCTTGCAGGCACGCGACCAGCGCCCCTTTGAGGGCGGGGTGCGTCTCTTGTTCGAACAAATCCATGATCGGCGAGCCATTGAGGGCGTCGTTCTCGGAGTAGCCGAACAGCTCGACCCAGGCGCGGTTGGCGTCCACGATGATGCCTTCCTGCACATGCGTGATGGCATCGGCGGAACCTTCGAGAAAGTTTTGCAGCTGCTCGCGATATTCGCGCGCCGATGACAGGGTGCTCGACAGCGCGCGCTCCAAACGGTGAGCGCGCAGCTCGCGGGAAGCGACGGCCTGCAATCGGCTGCGATTCGCCAGCGTGACCACGTCCTGGCAGCCCAGCCGCATGGCGTCCGCGATCGCCGCCTCATCGACCGTCTCGCGAACGATGAGCACCGGCATGCCCGGCGCATTCTGCTGCTTCACCTTCATGATGGAAGCCAGGTCCACGCTGAGTTCATCGGTGAAGGCAATCAGCATTTCGGGATTGAGCTGCGTCAAGGCGTCGCCCAGGTCGCTGGCGTCGGATAGCCAGGTGCAGTGAACCGGATGACCTGCTTTGCGCAGAGTGCTATTGATCGCTTCGACGTGGTCCTGCGACCTCGCCATCACGATCATTGGAACTGCACCCTGTTCGTTCACCGGAAATCCTCGTAAATTGGCCCAAAGTGTAACATCTTAGAATTTGACCATTCTGGGACAGGCGTCAAGCCCTCTGCCTATATCTGGCCACAATCCGCGAGTGCGGCTATGATACGCGCCCTTCAACGCGAGGCCGTCGATGGCTAACTACAGCACGAACGAATTCAAGGCCGGTCTGAAAATTCTCATCGACGGCGACCCGTACGCCATTGTCGAGAACGAAATGGTCAAGCCCGGCAAAGGTCAGGCCTTCAACCGGGTGCGAGTCCGCAACCTGAAGACCGGCCGCACGATCGAACGCACCTGGAAATCCGGGGACACGGTGGAAGCGGCCGACGTGGTCGACACGGATATGCAGTATCTGTACAGCGACGGAGATTTTTTCCACTTCATGGTGCCCGACACCTTTGAACAGCTTACGGCCTCCAAACAGGCGGTGGGCGAAGGCGCGCAATGGCTCAAGGACGGCACGATTTGCGTGGTAACGCTGTGGAACGGCGTGCCGCTGGTGGTCACGCCGCCGCCGCACATGGAGCTTAAAGTCATCGAGACCGACCCGGGCGTGCGCGGCGATACCGCGACCGGCGGCTCAAAGCCCGCGAAGCTGGAAACCGGCGCCATGGTGCGCGTGCCGCTTTTCATCAATGAGGGTGAGGTACTGCGCATCGATACGCGCACCGGCGAGTACTTGTCGAGGGGCAAAGGCTAAGTAGCTCGTCCTCCAGCACTCTGTCAGGCATTCTCGATGCTGAACGCCATCGCATCGGCTAATTTGTCCGCCCCCAAGGCAATTGCGACCAGCCGGTCAAATCCGAGCGCCACGCCCGCGCAGTCGGGCAATCCGCTCAGCAGGGCCGCCAGAAAATTCTCGTCCAACGGCGGCTGAACCTGGCCGCGCATCCGGCGCAGCGACAGATCTGCCATGAATCGAGCGCGCTGCTCCTCTGGCAGCGCGAGCTCGTGAAATCCATTCGCCAGTTCCAATCCATCCAGGTACAGCTCGAAGCGTGCCGCCACGCGCGGCAGCCCGGGTTTCAAGCGGGCCAGCGCTGCCTGCGTGGCCGGATAGTCGCACACGAAGCAGGGATTGCCGCGGCCCAGGCGCGGGCCCACGATGAGACCCATCAATAGATCCAGTTTCGCATCTCGATCCAATTGGGCATCGCAGTGAATTCCATGGCCTCGCGCCGCGTCCAGCAACTCATCCTCGGTAGAATCGAACGCATCGACACCGGCGTGACGCCGCAACGCGTCTCGATAGCTCAAGCGTTCCGCCGCGCCAAGGGTGCGCGCAGGCCCCAGCAGTTCACCGATCAACGCTTCGACTTCGGTCATCAAGCCGGCATCGTCAAGTCCAATGCGATACCACTCGATCATCGTGAATTCCGGGTTGTGCCAGCGCCCGTGCTCCGCATCGCGAAACACTTTGCAGATCTGGTAAATGTCGCCGCTGCCGGCCGCCAACAAGCGCTTCATTGCGTATTCAGGAGAGGGACAAAGGTAGCGCCCGCCCGGCAATCCGGCGATCTGGGTTGCGAGCGATTCGATTTGAGGATCACTCACGGCGGCGGCGCTCAAGATCGGGGTCTCCACCTCCAATACCCCGCGATGCTCAAAAAACGCGCGCGCCCTCGTCAGCATGGTTGCGCGCTGCCTCAAGGCGGCAGGCGCCGCGGTCGGCCGCCAGCTCACGACAGCACACCCAGCGATTGGCCCAGTCTGACCACCGTACCGGCCCGCAGCTCGTCATGCCAGCGGGCGCGATCTTTTTGAAATAGCAAAATCACTGTGGAGCCCATATTGAAACGGCCGAGCTCCGCGCCCTTGTCGAGCGCGACATTCTGAGGCGGCAGCGCGGTCGCCACGCGCCGTGGCGAGGGCGTGATATCGCCCGCCCACACCGTGGCGATGCTGCCCACATTCAGTGCGCCGACCAGGATCAGCGCAAACTCACCGAATGCGCTGTCGAATAACGTCAGCACTCGTTCGTTGCGCGCAAAAAGCCGCGGCACCAGAGAGGCCGTGGCGGCATTGACGCTGAATAGGCGGCCCGGCACATAGACGGTCTCGCGCAGCCGCGCGTGGAGCGGCATGTGTACGCGGTGATAATTGAAGGGCGCAAGATAGATGGTTGCAAACGTGCCGCCTGCGAAATCCGTTGCCCAACCTCGCGAGGCCAATAGCTCCCCGAGCGTGTAATACCGGCCTTTGGCCTGCAGCAGGCTCACGCCGTCGATTTTGCCCGCTTCGCTGATCGTGCCATCGACAGGGCAGGCAATCTCGCGGGGCCCCATCGCCACGGCGCGGACATCGGGTTTCAGCGCGCGGGTGAAAAACTCATTGAAGCTGCCGTAGCGGAAGGGATCGGGTTGCACGGCCTCGGTCATGTCGATCGTGTAGAGCCTCAAGAAACCGCGGATCAGCCAATTCTTGAACCAGGGCACGCGCACACGGGTCGCGCGCAACACCAGCCGCGACAGCGCGTGCTGCGGCAGAACGTGTTGAAACCACACGAACAGCCTGCCGGACTTCACGCGTGGCCAGTCACGATGCGCCGAAAATCGCTTTGCAGGGCGTCAACCGTGAACGGGCCGGTCAAGATGGCAGCGAGATTGCCGGCCGGATCGATCACGAAGATCTCGGTGGAATGATCCACGATGTAGTTACCGTTCGCCGCGTATTGGATATTGACCGCCACGCCCCATTTTTTGGCGAGCGCTTCGATAGCCGGCTGGCTGGCCGCCGTAAGACCAATGAACTCGGGGTCAAAGTTCGGCACGAACTGATTCAGCTGCGCCGGCGTATCGCGTTTGGCATCGACGGAGACGAAAATCACCTGCGGCGGCGCCACGGTTTTAGCCGCCCGCAGCTGTTTTTCCAGGGCCGCGAGCGTCGTCAGCGTCGTCGGACAATAGTCTGGGCAATCGGTATAACCGAAGAACATCAATGACCAATGGCCGCGCAGATTCGCCGCTCCAAAGCTGCGGCCCTGGTTGTCGATCAAGCTAAAATCCGCCAGCGGCCGCGCGGGGGCGAGTATCGTACCGCTCGCCAGCGCGAGCGGGGGCTTCGGCGACCAGATGCTCGCCGCGACGAAGCCTGCGGCCGCGAGAACACACACCAACACCAAGGACAATAGTTTCGATCGAGCCGTCATGCCGAGATTATCCCACACAGCCGCGAAACCCGTTGAGAGCGTCGGCGCGGCCATTCTGCGGTGCGCGCGGGCGTTGCGTGCCGCGCGCGTGTATTTCGGCCACGGCACCGGCAATGCGCGCGACGAAGCGGCTGAGTTGGTATTCTTTGTCGCCGGACTCGCGCACGACCTGGGCGCCAGTGCCTACCCCTTGGAACTTCGGCCGCGCCAAGTATCCCGTATCGACCAACTGCTGCATCGGCGCATCGCGGAGCGCATTCCGCTGCCCTATCTGACGCATCGCGCGTTTTTCGCCGGTCTCGAGCTCTATGTCGATGAACGCGTGCTGGTGCCGCGCTCGCCGATCGCCGAGCTCGTGATCAATCGCTTCGCGCCTTGGATCCATGCGCGGCGCGTACGGCGTATCCTGGACATTGGCACCGGATCCGGCGCCATCGCGCTCGCCTGCGCCAGGGCTTTTCCGCGGGCGCGGGTCGATGCAGCCGACATTTCCGCTGCGGCACTGCAGGTGTGCCGGCGCAATGTGCGCCGCCTTGGCTTAAGCCGGCGTGTCACAGCAATACGATCCGATCATTTCGACGGGGTAGCGGGCCGTCGTTACGATATCATCGTCAGCAACCCACCTTATGTGGGGCGCGACGAGATGCGCGCGTTGCCGCCCGAGTATCGGCACGAGCCGAGACTGGGCTTGGCATCCGGCGCGGACGGCTTGGATTCAGTCCGGGCAATTTTTGCTGAAGCGCGATCCCACCTCGAGGATGACGGTATTTTGGTCGTGGAAGTCGGTAATACCGAAACGGCACTGCTTAAGAGGTTCCCGCGCCTGCCGTTTGTTTGGCCGCGGATTGCGATGGGCGGCGGGGGCGTATTTTTGCTGAATGCGCGTGATCTGGATGCGGCGTGATCCTTAACGCAGCAGGAGAGAAGAGGCGTGGCGGGTAATACTTTCGGTCGGATTTTCACCGTGACCAGTTTTGGCGAGAGCCACGGCCCCGCGCTGGGTTGCGTAGTGGACGGTTGTCCGCCGGGACTTGAGATCACGGAAGCGGACCTGCAGATCGATGTCGATCGCCGCCGCCCCGGAACCTCGAAATTTACCAGTCAGCGCCACGAGCCCGATACGGTGCGCATCTTGTCGGGCGTATTCGAAGGCAAGACCACGGGCACGCCGATCGCGCTCCTGGTTGCAAACGAGGATCAGCGTTCGCGCGACTACGAGAAGATCAAAGACCGCTTTCGCCCCGGGCATGCCGACTATACGTACCAGCAGAAATACGGCTTTCGCGACTATCGCGGCGGCGGGCGTTCCTCGGCGCGCGAAACCGTCGTGCGCGTCGCCGCGGGCGCCATCGCGCGTAAGTATTTGCGCGAGCGGCAGCACATCAGCATCCATGGATATTTGGCGCAATTGGGACCCATCGTGTTGCAGCCGGTCAACAGCCAAGCGGCCTACGAGAATCCGTTTTTCTGTCCGGACCCGGGCCGCGTGCAGGAACTCGAGGATTTCATTTGGCGCATCCGCGAAGCGGGAGATTCCATTGGGGCGCGCGTTACTGTGATCGCCAAAGGCGTTCCTCCGGGCTGGGGCGAACCCGTGTTCGAGCGCTTGGATGCGGACTTGGCCAGCGCGATGATGGGCATCAATGCGGTGAAGGGCGTCGAGATCGGCGCGGGCTTCAGGTCGGTCGAGCAGCGCGGCTCGGAGCATCGCGACGAAATGACTCCGCAAGGCTTCAAAAGCAATCACGCGGGCGGCATATTGGGCGGTATCTCTTCAGGCCAAGACATCGTCGTGAGCCTCGCGCTGAAACCCACTTCCAGCATCGTTCTGCCGGGTCAAACCATCAATATCCACGGCGAACCGGTCGAGGTGGTCACCACCGGGCGTCACGACCCTTGCGTGGGTCTTCGCGCGACGCCGATCGCGGAGGCCATGCTGGCACTGGTGTTGATGGATCATTGTTTGCGGTTCCGTGCGCAGTGCGCGGATGTGGTATCCCCCACGCCCGTGATCACTCGATGAACGCCGCCGCTGCGTTGCCGCGTGTTGCCGTCGTCGGCGTGTCGAGCTTGATCGGCGCGGCGGTGATCGATGAGTTGCGGCAGCGAAAAATCGCGCTCGCTGAACTGCACGCGCTCGACGACGAACGCAGCGCGGGCGGGCCGGTCGCCGAAGACGGGACTTTGACGGTGAGCGATGTCGCTGCGTTCGATTTCTCGCGCGTGGACCTGGTGTTTTTTTGTGGGCGTGCAGCGCTCTCGGAACGCTACGCGCAGGCCGCGGCGGCGCATGCCTGGGTGATCGACGGGTCGGCGGCATTTCGCATGCGCGCCGAGGTTCCCTTGGTGGTGGCTGATGTGAATGCTTCGGTGCTCGACGCTGTGGGGCAGAGCGGTCTGATCGCGCTTCCCGGGAGCGCCAGCGTGGCGCTCGCGACAGCCCTCGCGCCGCTGCACCAGCTGGCTGGCCTCAAGCGCGTCGAGGTGGCGACTTATCAAGCGGTATCGGGCAGCGGGCGCGGCGCCATGGAAGAACTCGCCAGCGAAACCGTCGCGATGCTCAGCGGCAAGAAAGCCAAAGGCAGGGCCTTTGGCCGGCAAATCGCGTTTAACGTCATTCCCGTGGTCGATACCTTGGAGGCGGACGGTGTGTCGCGTGAGGAACGGCGCTTGTGGGAAGAGACGCGGCGGGTACTGAATTTACCGGCGCTCGAGATCAACGCCACGGCCGTGCGGGTACCAGTTTTCTTTGGCCATAGTTTGGCGGTGCACGCCCAATTTGAGCGGCCCTTTGACCTCCGGGATGCCCTGAATGTGTTGCAACGCGGGAGCGGTCTGGACCTGATTGATCCCGAATCGATCGCCGAATTTCCGACGCCCGCCACACTGGCCACGGAGCCGGATCGGGTATATGTAGGCCGCGTAAGGACTGATTTGACTCGTGATCGAGGTCTAAATTTTTGGGTAGTGGCAGATAATGTTCGGAAATGTGCGGCGCATAACGCAGTTTCAGTGGCCCAGATTTTGGTAAATAGATCCCAGTGAGATATAGTTATTGGCTTATGTAAAAGGCAAGTGAGAATTCGCATCCAAGCCCCTATAGCGCAATGAACTTTGTTCGCTCGCTTGCCACCAGAATTCTGGGAGTAGAAATGTTTGTGACCCTGCCTCGCCTCGTGCTGATGGCGTGCCTGCTTATCCCATCGTTGTCGTGGGGCTTAGGCCTGGGTGAAATACACCTGAACTCGGCGCTGAACGAGCCAATGAATGCCGAAATCGACCTGATTGCGGCCGGTCCCGAAGAATTGGCCGCATTAAGGGCTTCCCTTGCCCCGAAGGATGCCTTCACCCGCTATGGCATCGATCGTCCGCCCTTTCTGTCGACGCTGACTTTCAAGGTCGGCAAGAGCAAGGACGGCCGCGACGTGTTGTTGGTGCGGTCAACCGACTCGATTCCCGAACCCTTTGTGACTTTTCTGGTCGAGGTCAACTGGGCCCGCGGGCGCCTCATGCGTGAGTACACCGTGCTGCTAGACCCGCCGGTCTATACGCCCGGCGAGCGAGCCAGCAGCGCCGCGCCCGTGGCGGCAGCAACCACGGCGCCGACTGCGCCCGCCACTGCACCGACGCCTCGCGTCAAGACAACCCCCCTCGCCGCGACTCCGGCGCCCACAGACACCACGGCCGCGCCAGGCGCGACCACGCCTGCCGCCACGCCGAAGCGTGCGAGCCGTTCCGGCCGATCTGCGAGCCGCGCCGCGAGTGCGAGCAGCACCGCGAGCAGCGCCGCCGCGAGCCCGCCGCCCGAGAGCAGTTCAACGCCAAGCAGTGCGGAGAGCGCTGCGCCGGCCCCTGAGGGCACGTATCGCGTCGCTCAGGGCGACACCCTGACCAAGATCGCGCGCAGCTTGCATGCCTCGGCGCGAGGCGACATCGATCAGACCATGATCGCCATGTACCGAGCGAATCCCGAAGCGTTCGGCGGCAACATCAACATCCTGCGGCGCGGTGCCGTGCTGCGTGTGCCGGGCGGCGATGACATTGCGGCGCTGAACCAATCCGAGGCGATGAGCGAAGTGCATCGTCAAATGGATGCCTGGCGCGGCAACAGCGCCTCCGCGTCCAGCGGCCATTTACGTCTGGTGACGCCGGGTGCCGGCAGCGGCGCCAGCAACAGCGGCAGCGAGTCCGCTGCCAGCGGTGAAGCGCAAGCGCTGAAGGGTCGCGTCAAGGATTTGGAAGAGCAGCTCGCGGACGCACATCGCCTGCTCGATCTGAAGAACAACGAACTGAGCGAACTGCAGCGCAAGCTGGGCACGCCGGCCACGCCGGTACCGCCGCCGCAAACGGCGATGGCTCCCAAGCCCGCTCCTGTACCGACGCCGGCTCCGGTGGAAACGAAGCCGAGCACGCCTGAATCAACGACGCCGGCGCCGACACCCGCGCCTGCGCCAGTCGAAAATACCGCCACGCCGCCTCCGACGCCCGCGCCCGCGCCGCTACCGAAGCCGGTGGTCGTGAAGAAGCCGGTTCCGGTCGCGCAAAGCGGCTCGCTGATCGACTGGCTGGAGCAAAATTGGTGGCTACCGGCTGCGGTGATCCTCGCATTGTTGGCCGGTCTGGCGATTGCCTCGTGGCGCCGCCGACAAGCCAGCGGCGGCGGCAGCACCGGCGGCGGAGGGGATTTCCCCGGGTTGGACTCGACCGATATTTCTGAATATCGGGATCCGACCGCGCGAGTCGCGAGCAGCCGCGGCGCCGATGACTCATTCGTCGTCGAGGAATCCGGCGAGCATCGCATGCCGGATTTCAACGAGCCCGCGCAGCATTACGGCGAAACCACGGCGGACCTGAAGGCGCCTGACGACACGATGTCCAGCGAAAGTGCCGTCAACCTCGATCAGGGCGATCCTCTGGCCGAAGCCGACTTCCACATGGCGTACGGCCTTTACGATCAAGCCGCCGACTTGGTGCGCATTGCGCTCGAGCGCGAACCGGATCGACGCGATCTGCGCCTGAAGCTGTTGGAAATTTATTTCGTCTGGGGCAACAAAGAAGCTTTCCTGCAAACGGCGAAGGGCTTGGAATCCACCCGGGACCGCGCGCCTGCCGGCGAGTGGGACAAGATTGTCATTATGGGCAAGCAGATCTGCCCGGACGAACCGCTGTTTGCCTCCAGCGCCGGCAGCGGCCGCGGCGCCGGCGCGTTGGTCGATTTGAATCTCGAAGGCGGCGAGAACCGCGTCGATATCGACCTGTTCGGCGACCCGGAAGGCGAGCGCAGCATCGATCAAACCATCGCGAAGGATATCGACGACACGGCCGCTACGGGCGAATCGCCTAGCTTGCATCCCGCTTCGGATCTCGATTTCACCTTGGACCATGCGGAACGCGGCGCGGATAATTCGCCGACGCGCGATATGCCGCCCCGCGATGAACCGACGGTCGAATCCGAACTGATGAATTTCTCGGACGCGCCGACCGCAGAGTCGCCGACGCTGAAGCCCACGGATTTGCGCGACCGCATTTCGTCCAAGTTGGACAAAGTGAACAAGGCGGATCAAACCGCCGAGCTTTCGATCGATGATTTGGGTCTGGATTTGGATCATCTTGACGGCGCGAATTCGGGAGCGTCGATCAGCATCCCCAGGCTCGAGGAAACCGATCATCCGGCCGATGCCCCCACGATGGTCGCAGGTCTGGATGAAAAATCGCGCCGCATGATGGCGGAAGCCGAGGCCCGCGCACGCGACAAGGACCTGACGGAACTCGAGCGCGAATTGGAAGCCTCCTTCGTCGCCGACTTAGGGTCGGACCACGAGGAGATCAAGACGGCTGTGTTGGGGCCTGAATCGGCGCCGACCGTGCAGATGCCGCGCGGCGCGGCGCATGACCCCTCGGCGACATCGCGTTTCAAATCGCCCGAGTATTCGGACGTTCAAGAGCCGGAGCGGCCCGATGTGGATTCAACGTCACGACTGCGCGGCCTCAACGCCGACAGCATCGATTTGGATCTCGATCGGCTCGCCAACGCTTTAGGGTCGGGCGACACCGTCCAACAGCCGCGCGCAGAAGACGAGGTTTTCTCCACCGAGGTGTTCGAGGCCAGCCAACGCAATCGCAAGGTCGATTTGGATGTCGGCGAAGCACTCAATGGTTCGGAGGCAGCCGCCACCAACAAGCTCAAGACGATTTCCACCCAGCGCACCAGCAAGATAAAGACGGAGGAACTCGCGCTTCCCGAGCTCGAGCCGGTCACGATGAGCGAGGTGGGAACCAAGCTGGATCTGGCGCGGGCCTACATGGACATGGGCGATCCGGAAGGCGCACGCAGCATTCTCGAGGAAGTCGTCAGCGAAGGTTCTGCGAGCCAGAAACAGGAAGCGCAGCGCCTAATCGAGAATCTCCCCGGCTAGAGACAGGCTCCGTGTGACCGAGCCCGGCCGACGCGTTGCCGCCATCATCGAGTATGACGGCACCGACTATGCCGGCTGGCAGTCGCAGGCGCACTCCAGCTCGATTCAAGACGCGGTCCAAGCAGCGTTGTCCTTCGTCGCCGGGCATCCGGTCGTGGCGATCTGCGCGGGGCGAACCGACGCCGGTGTTCATGCCGTCGGACAAGTGATTCATTTCGATACGCATGCCGAGCGAACGCCGCGGGCGTGGGTTTTAGGCGCCAACACGCGGCTCACGCCCAGCATTGCCCTGCAATGGGCGGGCGAAGTAAGCATGGGATTTCACGCGCGCCACAAGGCGTCGCGCCGCATCTACCGCTATGTCATTTTGAATCGCAGCGCCCGATCCGCGTTGCAGCGCGCACGCACCGCGTGGATTCACAGGCCGCTCGACGCCCAGGCCATGCACGCGGCCGCACAGGAGCTCATCGGCGAGCACGATTTCTCGGCGTTTCGCTCCTTTGAGTGCCAGTCGCCAACCCCAATCAGACGTATCGACGCCATCGAGGTAGCCCGCCAGGGCGACTTGATATCGCTCGAGATCACCGCCAATGCCTATCTGCACCACATGGTGCGCAATATTGTCGGGACGCTGCTCGATGTGCAGCGGGACGCCAATCCCAAGGCCGCCATGGCCAAGGTGCTGGCCAGCGCCGATCGGCGCTACGCCGGGGCTACAGCACCTGCCGGGGGCTTGTACCTCTGGCGGGTTGAATACCCCAAGGATTTCGCGATCCCCGCGCCGACCGCCCAAATTGGTTTAAACTAAGTTGATCCAACCAACTCCCGATAGGCTCCTTAGCATGTCCTGGTTTGAGCGAATCGTCCCGCGGATCAAAACCGAGCGCCGCACCCGCTCGGTGCCCGAGGGCTTGTGGACCAAGTGTCCTGCTTGCGATGCCGTGCTGTACAAAGCCGAGATCGAGCGCAATTTGTATGTCTGCCTCAAGTGCAGCCATCACATGCGCATCAACGGCCGCGAACGCATCATGAAATTTCTCGATCCTGGCTCCACCACCGAAATCGCCGCCAAGGTTGAGCCGGAGGATCCGCTCAAATTCAAGGATTCCAAGCGCTATAAAGACCGGCTGGTCCAAGCGCAGAAGCAAACCGGCGAGCGTGACGCAATCATCGTCATGGCCGGAAAACTCGAAGGTCTCGGCGTGGTGGCCTGCGCATTCGAGTTTCGCTTCCTCGGCGGCTCGATGGGCTCGGTCGTCGGCGAGAAATTCGTGCGCGCGGTTGAGCATTGCCTGGAGCACCGCATGCCCCTGGTCTGTTTCTCAGCCAGCGGCGGCGCGCGCATGCAGGAAGCGTTGTATTCCTTGCTGCAAATGGCGAAAACCAGCGCGGCGCTCAAGCGCCTGTCCGAGGCCCGCCTGCCTTTTATTTCCGTGATGACGGACCCAACCATGGGTGGGGTATCGGCCAGCCTCGCCATGCTCGGCGATATCAATATCGGCGAACCCAAAGCGCTGATCGGGTTCGCCGGACCGCGAGTCATTCAGCAGACCGTGCGCGAAACATTGCCTGAAGGCTTTCAGCGCAGCGAGTTTCTGCTCGAGCACGGCGCTCTGGACATGATTGTCGACCGGCGCGAATTGCGCGACCGCATCGGCGCCATGCTGCGATTGTTGAGCGGCAAAGAACCCGCCGCAGCTTAGGCTCCTTAAGGCCCACCTCATGCGGAGTCTCGATCAGTGGTTGGCCTACCAAGCACAGGTGCACCCGCAAGCAATCGATCTGGGATTGGAGCGGTTGCGCGTGGTGCTCGAGCGGCTCGAGTGGCGGCAGCCGACCGTCCCGGTCATCACGGTTGCCGGCACGAACGGCAAGGGTTCGGTGAGCGCGTATTGCGCGGCAATCCTTCGTGCCGCGGGCTACAAAGTGGGGACCTTTACCTCGCCTCACCTGCGCGACTACCGCGAGCGCATCCTGATCCACGACCGCTTGGCGCATGCCGAAGAACTGGTGGCAGCCTTCGAAAAAATCGAAGCCGCGCGCGGCTCGGTGTCCTTGACGTTTTTCGAATTCAACGCGCTGGCGGCGCTGTTGATCTTCGAAGCGGCCAAGCTCGATGCGTGGGTGCTGGAGATCGGCATGGGGGGACGGTTGGATGCCGTCAATGTGGTTGATCCGGACGTTGCCGTTGTGACCAGCATTGGCCTTGACCATCAGGATTACCTGGGCCATACGCTGGAAGCCATCGCGCGCGAGAAGGCCGGAATCTTTCGTGCCGGGAAAACCGCAGTCATCGGCGGCCGCGAGCCGTCGCTAGTGCTCGAAAGCGTTGCGCGCGGCTTGAATGCGCCGCTGAAGCGACTCGCCATTGAATACAACTACGTTCTCGACGGTGCCGGATGGCGCTACCGCGGGACTCATTGGGACTTGCCGCATCTGCCTGCGCCGGCCCTGAAGGGCGATATTCAGTTCACCAATGCGGCGACGGCACTGGCTGCGCTCGAGGAAATTTCCCCGCGGTTGAATATACCCGCCGAGAGCCTGGCACGCGGCCTGACCGGCGTGCGCTTGGTTGGCCGCTTTCAATTGATCAGCCCCGGCGTGGACTCGCCGGCGTGGATCTTGGATGTCGCGCACAATCCTGACGCGGCGCGGGTGCTGGCGCGGAACTTGAGTGCCAATCCGATCTCGGGCAAAACCCTCGCGGTGTGCGGGATTCTAGCGGACAAGGATGCGGCGGAAATTGTCTCCATGCTCGAGCGCAGCATCGACTCGTGGTGGTGCGCGTCGGTCGATGGCATGCGCGGCCGCAGCGGACAGGTGTTGGCCGATGTGGTCCGGCAAGAGGTGCAAGCCCCCGTCATCGCCGCGGACAACGTAGCGAGCGCCTGTGCCGCGGCGTTAAATGCAGCGGGGCCGCTGGATCGAATCGTGGTTTTCGGATCCTTTCATACCGTGGGACCGGCAATCGATTGGCTCGAGTCCAGAGGATTGCTGCCGGCGGCGGCGCGTCCCGAATATACTTGAGTGTGATGGACCGTCGCGTCAAAGAACGGCTGATCGGCGCATCGATCCTGGTTGCGCTTGTAGTGCTGGTCGTGCCCGAATTGTTGTCGGGCCCAAAACCGAATATCGCGACTGCGCCATCTCTTCCAGCCGCCGCGCCTGAACCGGTTCGAAACGTGACGGTGGACCTGACCACCAGCAAGGCGCCGGAAACCGCAGACAATGAGCCGGCAACACCACAGAGCGCATCATCCGCCGAGGCGTCGGCTGCTAATTCGGCCGCTGCGGAGACTCCCGCCGCGCCGAATCCGGCGCCGTCTGGGGCCGCGGCTTCGGTCCCCGCGCCGACGAGCACCGGACCGGGGAAGTCCTTGGCGAAGCCGGCGGCGGCGCGGCCGGCGCTGGTTGAATCTGCCGTACATTCCCCCACATCTGCAGGGCATGGTGGTTCCTGGTCCGTGCAGCTTGGCAGCTTCGCCAGCCGTGCGAATGCCGATAACTTGACCCGTCAGGTGAAGGGGCAAGGGTTTTCTGCGTTTGTGTTGACGGGAGGATCGGGAACCTCGGTGCGCTATCGCGTGCGTGTAGGACCGTTGGCCGACCGTGAATCAGCCGAGCGGATGGCCGCCAAGCTCAAATCGGTGGGGCACGTAGGAAGCGTGGTGTCCCCGACGGCTTGATTTCTCATTTTACAATCGATTCAGGACGGCGTTCGCGCGCCTCCGGTAGAATATGTGACACGTAGGGAGGAGGCTGAATATTGACCGGGGCGGACGTACTAATCCTGTTGATTTTGTTGGGGTCAACACTTATTGGCGCGCTGCGCGGCTTTATACGAGAAGCAGTCTCGGTTGCCTTTTGGGTCCTCGCCATTTGGGCCGCCTGGCAATTCGGCCCCATTATCGAACCGCATCTGGGCGGTCTGCTCACGGATCCGAATATAGCGCCCTGGGTGGGACGCCTGGTGATTTTGGTGCTCGTGCTGTTGGTGGGCTGGGTCGTGGGAATGGTGCTCAGCTACTTCACGCGCTCGATGGGCTTGGGCCCGCTTGACCGGGTCATTGGACTATTCTTCGGTATCCTGCGCGGCATGGTGCTGGTGGGACTCGTCGTCATCGGCGGCGAATTGCTGCATATGACGGACGAGGATTGGTGGGGCCGTTCGAAGCTGATCCCCTATGGCGAGACCGTCGGCGATTGGTTGCGCGCGATGGTCGGCGAGAAAGGCGAGCCTTGGGCAAAGCTCGAGCGCCTGACCGGAGTGAAAGTTAGACCTAAGTAGCGGAGATCCTTCATGTGCGGAATCGTCGGAATGGTCGGAACCAGCGCGGTCAATCAACGCATCTATGATGCGCTGACGGTGCTGCAGCATCGCGGGCAGGATGCCGCCGGCATCATGACCGCGCAGGACGGCGAGCTGTTCATGCGCAAGGACTCAGGTCTGGTGCGCGATGTGTTCCAACAGAAGCACATGCTGAAGCTCAAGGGCAACATCGGCATCGGTCATGTGCGCTATCCGACGGCCGGCTGCGACAGCGCACACGACGCACAGCCTTTTTACGTCAATTCTCCCTACGGAATTTGCCTCGGCCACAACGGCAACCTGACCAACGCGCGCGAACTCACCGAAGTATTGGTGCGCGAGGATCGCCGGCATTTAAATACCAGTTCCGATTCCGAAGTACTTCTCAATGTCCTGGCCTCCGAGCTCGAACGGGTTGGAACGCCTCGAGTGACGCCGGCAGACGTATTTGCGGCGGCCAACGCCGTGTACCGGCGCTGCCGGGGCGGCTATGCGGTGACAGCCATGGTGATCGGCCATGGCATTTTGGGGTTTCGCGATCCCAACGGCATCCGGCCGCTCGTGATCGGCAAGCGCGACAGCAAGAAGGGCACCGAATGGATGCTGGCGTCCGAGAGCGTGGCGCTCGATATGCTGGGTTTCGATATGGTGCGCGACGTGGCGCCGGGCGAGGCGGTGTTCATCGATGAGCAGGGGCGTTTTTACGCTCAGCAATGCGTTGCCATGGCGCGCCACACGCCGTGCATTTTTGAGTATGTCTATTTCGCTCGGCCCGACTCAATCATCGATAACATTTCCGTCTACAAGGCGCGTCTGCGCATGGGCGAGCGTCTGGCCGAAAAGATCAAGCGCGAGCGGCCCGAGCACGGCATCGATGTGGTCATTCCGATTCCGGACACCAGCCGCACCAGCGCCGTGCAGGTCGCGCAATTGCTCGGCGTCAAATATCGCGAGGGGTTCATCAAGAATCGCTACATCGGCCGCACCTTCATCATGCCGGGCCAGGAACAGCGCGCCAAGTCGGTGCGCAGCAAACTCAACGCCATCGATCTGGAGTTTCGCGGCAAGAACGTGCTGCTGGTCGATGATTCCATCGTGCGCGGCACCACCTCGGCACAAATCATCGACATGGCGCGCGAAGCCGGCGCCAGGAAAGTTTTTTTCGCCTCGGCGGCGCCTCCGGTGCGTTACCCGAACGTTTATGGCATCGACATGCCGGATGCTTCGGAGTTGGTCGCGGCCGGACACACGGACGAAGAAGTGCGCGACATCATCGGTGCCGATTGGCTCATTTACCAAGACTTGGATGACCTGGAACATGCGGTCCGCCACGACAACGCAAAGATCGAGAACTTCGATACCTCGTGCTTCTCGGGCGAGTACGTGACCGGGGATGTAACGCCGGAGTATCTGGCGCGCCTGCAAGCAGAGCGGTCCGACGAGGCCAAAGAGCAGCGCCGTCTGGGCGGCGGCCGCGGCCTCAAATCCGTCCGGATACTGTAGAAACCCGCGCTGGATTAACCGCCGGCGCCGGTTTCGGCAAAGATTATGCGCCTATTGGTGATTGCAGCCCGCGACGAATTTCGACTGCTGGTCCGAAAGCATGTTGAGATCCAATGGCCGGACGCCGCCATTGTCGAGCATGCCTTGGGCCAGGAACCTGCCCTCGATGAGCATTTTGCCGGGGCCGGTTTCGATGCGGTCATCATCGTCAGTGCCCCGCCTACGGATGCGGCCATTGACTTGGCTGCGGCGCAGGCCGGCAAGCTGGAGTTTGCGCCGATCATATTGGTGTTGCTCGAGGATACCCCGGAATTTCCGCTGCCCGAGACAGCCGGCGTGACGCGCCTCTACGGCCGCAAAATCGATCGCAACCGGCTGCTCAAGATGATCGTCACCGCCTCGAATGAGCATCGCAAAGCCCTCGCGCTGCTGCGCGCCAATCCGGACTACGAGAATCGTTATCGATTCGGCACCGTGATCATCCGCGGCCATCGATGCATCCGGCAGGTCGGCAGCGGCGGCATGTGCAAGATCTATCTTGCCGAGAGCGAACGCGCCGGGACGCTGGTGGTGCTGAAAGTGTTCAGCCAGGTTCCCGACGTGTCCGAGCGTTTCGTCAGCTTCGACCGATTCCTGCAGGAATATGAAATCGTTGCGGGCCTGAATCACCAGAACATCGTGCGCATCTATGATCTTGGCGTTGCCGACGATCATGCTTATATCGCCATGGAGCATTTTCCGGCCGGCGATCTGCGCCAGCGCATGCTCAAAGAAGTGCTCGCGCCGCTCACGGCGCTGGGATTCCTGCGGCAAATTGCCAGTGCGCTCGAGGCCATCCATTCAGTTGGAGTACTGCACCGAGACCTCAAGCCTGCCAATGTGATGCTGCGCCCCGACGACACCGTCAGTCTGATCGACTTCGGTCTGGCCAAGGCGAACGAAGAGGACATCTCGCTCACGGGGACGCGCGAGATTTTCGGCACGCCTTACTACATGAGCCCGGAGCAGGGCCACGCGGAGATCATCGACGCGCGCAGCGATCTTTACAGCCTGGGCGTCGTGTTCTACGAAATGTTGGTCGGCCGCAAGCCCTACAACGGCGCCACGGCAATGGAAGTCATTTACAAGCACAAGCGGGCCGAATTGCCGGAAATTGCGCCGCAATTTGCCAGTTACGAGGGGCTGCTGCGCACGTTGCTGGCCAAGGCCCCCGCGGATCGCTATCAGTCGGCCGGCGAGTTGCTGGCGGCGATCTCGGCCTTGAAACTTCCGGCATGAGCGGCCCGGCGGCCTTCGCCCATCCGCTGCTGCGTGCGGCGACGCCGGCTGCCTGGATTGCAGCGGCCTGCGCGCTTCCCGATCTGTTGCTCATCGATCACGCGAATTGCGAGAAAAAAGCGGCATCCACCGCGCTTGCGCTGATGTTCGCCTACGCGGAAGACCTGGAGCTCACCGATAAGATGTCGCGGCTCGCGCGCGAGGAACTGCGGCACTACGAGCAGGTCGCGAGGCTGATCGGCGCGCTGAAAATAGTGCCGCAACGTCTGGCGCCCGGGCGCTACGCGGCGCAGTTGCGGCGCCTGGTGGCGAGCGAGGAACCTGCGCGCGAAGTGGATCTGATGATCTGCGGCGCGTTCATCGAGGCGCGCTCGTGCGAGCGCTTCGCCGCGCTGGGAGCGGTGATCCCCAAGCCGCTGGATGAGTTGTTCCTCGGCCTGCACGAAGCTGAAGCGCGGCACTATCAGCTCTATTTGGAGCTTGCGGCACGCGCGGCGGCGCGTGCGGGCTTTGGGCTGGAAGAGCGAATCGCGGCATTCGCCGCGCGCGAGGCACAGCTGATCACCGATCCGGACCCAGTGTTCAGATTTCATTCCGGTCCGCCCTAACCGGGCCGCCGCAACTGCTAAGCGGCGCTACGCTTCAACCGCGCGGCAGCGATTGAAGCTTGGGGCCGCGCCGATCCCAGCGCAGCACGCTGCCTTGATCGTACCAGTCCCCCAGTACGATGCGAGTGCGGGGCCGCCCGTCGACTTCCAAGGCGTGAATGGCCGGCCGATGCGTGTGGCCGTGCAGAAGAGTTGAAGTTGCGGCGCCGCGCAATGCCATCGCAACGCTCTCGGCATTGACGTCCGTGATGGCGTTTTCCATGGCGGCGGTGTGCGCTTGGCTGCCGGCGCGCGCCGCGCCCGCAAGCGCGCGGCGCGATTCGATCGGCAGCGCCAAGAACTGTCGCTGCCAGTCGGCATCCCTTACCGTTGCGCGCAATCTTTGGTAGGCGTGATCGTCCGTGCATAGCGCATCGCCGTGCATGACCAACACGGCTTCGCCATAGAGGGTGATGATCAGGGGATCGTGCAGCAATTGCGCGCCGCTCATTTCAGAGAAGCGGTGCGACAGCAGAAAATCCCGATTGCCGTGCATGACGAAACAGGGCACGCCGCTTGCGCTGAGCGTGCGCAGCCCGGCGATGGCCGCGGATTGCGCGGAATCCGGCGCATCATCGCCGATCCACGACTCGAATAGATCGCCCAGGATGTACAAGGCCGCGGCATCCTTCGCCTCGCTTTGCAGGAACTCCAGGAATTGCGCGACGATCGCCGGCCGAGTTGCGTCGATGTGCAAATCCGAGATGAAGAGCGTGCTCACCGCGGATCGGACAGACTTTCTAAGGTTTCGGAGCTGCGGCGCCGCTCGAGCCGCTTGCGGCTCCAACGCGCTCGATCTTCAGGATCACCACCGGTTTTATCGGCGTTTCGTCGATCGCGCCGTGCTTACCCGTGGCGACATTGCCGATGCGATCGACCACGTCCATGCCGTCGATCACGCGGCCGAAGACCGCGTAACCCCAACGCGTGGCATTGGGATCGAGCGCGGCGTTGTCGTTCAGATTCACATAGAACTGACAATTGCCTCCATGGGGATCCTGGCCGCGGGCCAGACCCACCGTGCCCCGCACATTGCTCAAGCCATTGCCCGATTCGTTGTTTACCCGGAGCGGCGCGGCTTTGGCGGTGTAGTCGGCATTGAAGCCGCCGCCTTGAATGACGAAACTGGCGACTACGCGGTGAATCAGCGTGTTGGTGTAATGGCCGGAGTCGACGTAGGCCAGAATATTGGTCACGGTCAGCGGCGCTCGCTCTTGGTTCAATTCGATGGTGAAGTTCCCCATCGATGTGAACACTTGTATCTGCGGTGAAATCGTGGCCGGCGCCGGTTTCGGCGGGGCTTTCGGATCGGCCGCCTTTTCAGCCGCCATCGACGGCTGCGAACAGACAACAACGAGCAATGCAAGAGTCAGTAAAAGTTGTTTCATACGCCGGGATTCTACTCGAATAGGTACAATCTTGAGATATGTCCGCCATCAATGTGCCGCCGGTCATCACGCGCTTTGCACCCAGTCCCACGGGATCTTTGCACCTGGGTAACGCTAGGACGGCTCTTTTCAGCCACCTTTGGGCCCGCAAAACCGGCGGAAAGTTCATTTTACGTATCGAGGACACGGACTTTACGCGCAGCCAGGACCGGTTTCGCGACGAGCTCATGACCGACATGCGCTGGCTGGGACTGGACTGGGACGAGGGGCCGGATGTGGGAGGGCCCTCGGCACCGTATCGGCAGGCGGAGCGCGGCGATTTCTATCGGGAGTTGTACGCACGACTGTTGGAGCGAGCCTTAGCCTACCCGTGCTACTGCACGGCGGAGGATCTGGAGCTGTCGCGCAAGCTGCAGCGCATGTCGGGCAAGGCGCCCCGCTACGCGGGCACCTGCAGAGCCCTCACGGCGGCGGAACGCGCCGAGCGCGAGGGGCGCGGATTGAAGCCGACGCTGCGCTTTGCCGTGCCCATCGATCAGATCATCGAGTTTAACGACGCGGTCCACGGGCCGCAGCGGTTTGCGAGCAACGACATCGGCGATTTCATCATTCGCCGCGAAGACGGCACGCCGGCGTTCTTCTTTTGCAACGCAGTGGATGATTCCGCCATGGGCGTCACCCAGGTGTTGCGCGGCGATGATCACCTGGCCAACACGCCGCGCCAAATCATGCTCCTGGATGCGCTCGGCATGCGTAGTCCTGCCTATGGGCATCTTGGGCTCTTGGTGGGCGAAGACGGTGCGCCGCTATCGAAGCGGCATGGCAGCACCAGCGTGAATGAGTTTCGCGAGCGCGGGTTCTTGAGCGTCGCCGTGCTCAATCAGTTGTTTCGATTGGGTCATGCCAGCGACGTCGATGGCTGGCTGCCCGCCGCCGAGATGCCCCAGCATTTTCGGCCGGACCATTTGGGCCGGGCCCCGGCGCGCTTCGAGGTATCCCAATTGATGCATTGGCAGAAGGAATCTTTGGAACGTCTGTCGGCGGCGGAATTCCGCGCATGGCTGGCGGCGGACGATCCGATCGAATTCATCGAGCTGGTGCGCCACAATGTGGGTTTGCCGGCAGACGCGGTTGCCTGGCGCGGGGTGGTGAGCGGCGAACTCGAGCCGCTGGGGGCGGACGAGCAGCGCATCATCGCCGCCGCGGGCGCCGAATTTTTTTCCGCGGCACTGATCGCCTATGATCAGACCAACGGCGAATTAAAATTGCTCACCCAGCAGTTGAAGCAGCAGACTGGGCGCAAGGGCCCGGATCTATTCATGCCGCTGCGCGTGGCCTTGACCGGCCGCGCGCACGGGCCCGAGCTGGCACTGCTGCTGAAGCTCATTGCTCCGGACACAGCGCGGCGGCGGCTTAAGATTCATGCTCAAAATCCATAACACCCTGAGCGGCGAAAAAGAGGAGTTCAAACCTCTACGGGCCAACGAAGTGCGCATGTATGTCTGCGGCATGACGAATTACGACTACATTCACGTGGGTCACGCGCGCATGCTGGTTGCCTTCGATCTGGTGCAGCGTTACTTGCGTTCATTGGGCTACAAAGTGACCTACGTGCGCAATGTCACCGATATCGATGACAAAATCATCGAACGCGCCGCGGCCAATGGCGAGAACTGGGCCGACCTGGCGCGGCGCTTCACCGTGGCCATGCACGAGGACTGCGCCACGCTGGGCCTGCAAGTCCCGGATCTGGAACCGCGCGCCACCGAATTCATCGCGCCCATCATTGCCATGATTGAGACCTTGATCGACAAGGGCTTCGCCTACGCCGCCGACAATGGCGATGTCATGTATTCGGTGCGCAAGTTTCCGAACTATGGCCGCCTCTCCCGCAAAAAGATCGACGATTTGCGCGCCGGCTCGCGTGTGCAAGTCGACGAGGCCAAGCACGATCCGCTCGACTTCGTTCTGTGGAAACATGCGAAACCGGGTGAGCCCTCTTGGCCCTCGCCATGGGGCGCCGGCAGACCGGGCTGGCACATCGAATGTTCCGCCATGTCGACCAGCCTTTTGGGAGACTACTTCGATTTGCACGGCGGCGGCGAGGACTTGAAATTTCCGCACCATGAAAACGAAATCGCGCAATCGTGCGCGGCCTGCGATGCGCCCTTCGTGCATATGTGGATGCACAACGGCTTCGTCCGAGTCAATGACGAGAAGATGTCGAAATCGCTCGGCAATTTTTTCACGGTGCGCGAAGTGCTCAAGACGCTGCGCGATCCGGAGGTCCTGCGCTTCTTCTTGCTGAGCAGCCATTATCGCGGTCCCATCAACTATTCCGCCGCGCAGCTCGCCCAAGCCGATGAGACATTGTTGGGCTTGTATCGGGCGCTGAAGGACGCGGCGCCGCAAGGCGCCGTGGATGCCGGCGAAGTCGAGCGATTTCGCGCGGCCATGGACGATGACTTCAATACGCCGGAGGCATTGGCCGTCATGCAGGGGGTTGCGCGGACTCTAAACCTTGCGAAGGCGGCCGGGAATCTGTCCGCTGCGTCTAACGGAGCTGCAACGCTGCGCGCGCTAGGCGCGATATTGGGGGTCTTGCAGCAAGATCCGGATAACTATTTGAAACGCAGCGCTGGAAATAAGAGCCTATCCGACGGAGAAGTCGAAGCGCTGCTGGTGTCGCGGCGCGAGGCACGCGCCGTCAAGGATTTTGCCGAATCGGATCGGATTCGCGATGTCTTGAGCGCCGCGGGAATCTTGCTCGAGGATAAGCCGGGAGGCCGAACGGAATGGCGGCGCGCTTAAGGCGCCGCCATTCCAGCGCCGCGAGGCGCCTGTCTGCTAATCGTAGCGGCGTGAAGCAAAGATGCCCACCGCCAGACCCACCAGTGCAGCGATTCCGATCACTTGCCAGGGATTGTCGCGCACGAACGTGTCGGTTTGTCTGCCGACCTGCTGCGCCTGATCGCGGAGCTGCGATGCCGTATCGGCCACCGCGCTCTTCGCGGCTGCCAGTGCGATCTTTACCTTGGCCCGAACTTTCGCAATGTCGGGCGAGTCGACATCTTTCAATGCCCTCGTCAAATCCTCGACGTTGTCCAGAAAAGTCTTTACTTGGCCATTCGCGAAGTCGCTTGCGCCCTTTGCTGTGTCCGATACTGTTTGCATCCTATTCTCCTCCGCCCTAGACCCGACGCCCCAGGCTCATCAGGAAAGTAACCACCGCGCCGATCAAAAACACGATGAAAAGGATTTTCGCGATGCCGGCTGCGCCGACGGCGATACCACCGAAGCCGAAGAACGCGGCAATCAACGCGATAACGAAAAAAACCACGGCATAATGAAGCATATGGACACCTCGAGCGATCTGAAGCAGCAGCCTGCGGGTGGCGGAAAGTATCGGGAAAACAAATCGGTATTACAGTCGGTGAGCGGCTTCCCTAATCGTAGGACATACCCCACGGAACCGAAGCCATGAAGGCGCTATTAATCGTTTATCACTCAATGACGGGCGGCACGCTGCAGATGGCGCACGCGGCGGCGGCTGGGGCGCGCGTTGAGCCCGGCGTGGCGGTTTCGCTGCTGCGCGCGGCCGAGGCGCGCGCGGAGGATGTACTCGGGGCGGACGGTTATGTCTTTGCGACGCCCGAAAATCTTGCCGGCATGTCCGGGATGATGAAGGACTTCTTCGACCGCACTTATTATGCGGCCTTTGAACGAATCAACGGCAGGGCGTACGTCACCCTGATCTGCGCCGGCAGCGATGGTCGCAACGCCGCGCAACAAATCGACCGCATCGCCGCCGGTTGGCGGCTCAAGCCCATCGCCGACCCTTACATTGTGTGCACGCACGCGCAGACGCCCGAGGAAATTCTCAGGCCCAAGAGCATCGACGCGGCATGCCTGGCGCACTGTGAAGAGCTGGGCAGAACGCTCGCCAGCGGCCTCGCACTGGGAATCTTCTGACACATTGTTTGGCAGATACCCGATTCTGAAATCACCTGGGATCCCCGATGGTTGCACGCAGCACATCATCGGAGAGTCGCAAATGGCGCGTAAATACAGCAAAGGCAGCCAAAAAAAGGTCGAGAAAGTCATGCGGGAACGCAAGGCCGGAACGCTGCGCAGCGGCCGTTCGGGCAAGAAGGTGACCAGCCGCAAGCAAGCGATCGCCATCGGCCTGTCGGAGGCGCGGCGCGCGGGCAAAAAGGTCCCAAAAAAGAAGGCGGCTTAGTGCCTCTTCAGTCGGGCGGATTGTGCTGACGCAGGAATGCTACCGAGCTCTGCAGCATTTGCAGACGCGTCTGAGCGTGTGATAGCCAATGATCCTCGCCTTTCAGGACCACAAGCTGAACGTCCTTGTGGGCCCGGCGCATGGCGTCGAACATATCCTGGCCCTGCTCGATGGGCACAATGATGTCACTGTCGCCGTGGATGAGCAGCACCGGCGCGCCGATCGCATCGATGTGCTTGATCGGGGAGACCCCACTGAGGACTGAGTCCTGCGTATAGTTGAGAGATATCTGCCGGTCCCAGTAGCGATGCCAAACGCGCTCGTGCTCATACAGTAGCTGTTCCTTGAGATCTGCGATGCCCGCGTAAGAGATGGCACAGCGGTAAAGGCCGGACTCGAGCGCCACACCTGCGAGCGCTGCATAGCCGCCATAGCTGCCGCTGCCGGCGATACATACGCGCTTCGGATCGATGATTCCCTGTGCCGCCAGGTAGCTCACGCCATCGGAGAGGTCAGTCTGGATCCTGCGCCGCCCTGGCTGCTCGGCGGTCTCCAGGAAACGCGCGGTCAGCAGCGAGTCGGGATAGGTCGGACGAAGTACCGCATATCCCTGGTGCGCCAGCGCCTGCGACCACCAGTCATAGACGCCATTGTCGTCGAAGGTCCCATTGTCGGCGCGCGAGGGTCCTCCTTCTGACAAAACGACTAGCGGTAGATTCTTTGCCGACCGATCAGCCGGTAATGTGAGGTCCGCCGATAGCGGTAGGCCGTCTCCCCCTGTGTAGTCAACTCGTTTGACCTCGAGCGGCATGCCGGCCCCCGGATAGGGGGCACCGAGCGACTGCATCTCGTGCGTCTGTGTATCAACCAACTGGTACATCAGGTCCTGCGCGGGCGTCGCTGCCAATACCACGACTTCTCGGAAGTCGCTGTCTTGCGAGACGAGTGTGATGCGCTGACCCGGAAACGCGGCCTGAATTTCCTGCCACCGGCGCTGCATGTCCGCGTCAAAAAACACGTACTGGTTATCCTCGCCCGCTCGCACGAAACCGATCAGACGTTCCCGGTAGAGATCTTGCAACGGAGCCGCCATGTCGACACTCTCGGGCAGCGGGGCACCCAGCGTGCCATCTGTCAGGGACAGCAGCCGCCATGTCGGCTTTCCATCCTGCAACTGTTCAATCAGTTCCGAGTCGGCGTTCGGGCCGTAGCCCTCAAACGTCGTGTCGATGAAACCCGTCCCGCTGGCGATAGGATGCAACGCCCCGTTGACGTGTCCCCGCAGTGTCCAACGCTGCCGTGCTGGATCATTGGTCTCATCAGCAGCCACACGGCCGTTGGTGCCGATAACCCAGTTGTATCCCAGATCATCATAGTAGTTACGCCACACAACCTGTCGCACACCCGAATCCAGGTCGATACGCAGGATGCCTTGGCGAAAGGCGAGGAATAACTCCGTGCGACCATTCAGCCGACGGACCTGATACCGACCGATTTCGACGAAACGCCTGGGGTAAGAAGCCTGCTTCCAGTTCGGCAAGACAATGAGCTCGTGGGTCGCGGTATTGAGCAGCCTCAGCTCTCTCACCTCGCCGATCCGCTGCGTGACCACCATCGGTGGCGCACCGCTATAGGAAGTGGTGATCAGCAGGTTTTTGTTGTCGGCCCATTCGAGCCGGCGCATCCTCTCCTCACTCAGGTCCACCCAAGCTGCGAGTTTTCCGTCCCTGACTGACATCACTTTGAGGAGACGTTTGTCGCCGACGCTCTGCACGAAGGCGATCTGCGCGCCATCAGGCGACACCGAGACATTGTCGATGCTCGGCGGGAGGCCATAGGCGTCTACAGAGTCTGCCTGCAACGGACCCGCGCCCAACACCAGAGAGAATGCCGCAGAAGCAATCGATACTAGTTTGCGCATTTTCGAGCCTGTGCCGAGGATCCCGGCATGCGACGGACACGCCTATGATGGCGGACGCAGATTAACGCAGCATTAAAACGGCTGTATGCTACGGCCCCATGAACGCATCCACGCATCTGTCTTTCCTGCAACTCCGCTCTCTTGCCAAGAAAACCGGCGAGATGGAGCTTTCGCTGCAGAGCACGTCGATTCCAGCCCCTGCAGCGGATGAGGTGATCGTCAGGATCGAGGCGGCGCCGATCAACCCCTCGGACTTAGGGCTACTTCTCGCCAACGCGGATTGGAGTCATGCCAAGGTTTCCGGCACGCCTCAGCTGCCAGTGGTGAGTTCCCCCTTGAGCGCCAATGCCGTACAGGCCCTGGCGGCGCGCATTGACCTATCCATGCCGGTCGGCAATGAAGGGGCTGGCGTGGTGAGCGAGGCGGGATCTTCCGCTGCGGCGCAGGCCCTGATGGGTAAGACCGTGGCGGTGCTCGGCGGCGCCATGTATGCGCAATATCGATGCGTCAAGGTCAATCAATGCCTGGTGTTGCCGGAAGGCGCAAGTGCCGCCGACGGCGCATCGTGTTTCGTCAATCCCCTGACGGCGCTGGGAATGATCGGCACGATGCAGCGCGAGGGGCATAAGGCTTTGGTGCACACGGCCGCCGCTTCCAACCTCGGCCAGATGCTCAATCGGCTCTGCCTCAGCGATGGCGTCAGCTTGGTGAATATCGTCCGCAAGAAGGAACAAGAGGACTTACTGAAGGCGGCCGGCGCCGTCCACGTGTGCCGGAGCGATTCGGCCACTTTTCTAAAGGATCTCACCGACGCGCTGGCGGCGACCGGCGCCACGATTGCCTTCGACGCGATTGGCGGCGGACCGCTCGCCGGGCAGATCTTGGGCTGCATGGAAGTGGCTATAAACCGCGGCGTGAAGGTGTACAGCCGCTACGGATCGACCACCCACAAACAGGTGTATCTGTACGGCTCGCTGGATATGAGTCCCACGGTGCTCAATCGAAATTACGGCATGGCGTGGGGAATTGGCGGCTGGTTGGTGACGCCCTACATCGAGAAGATCGGTCCGCTGGCGTTCCAAGAGATGAAGGAGCGGGTGGCCCGGGAACTCAAAACCACGTTTGCCAGCCATTACTCGCGGGTAATCTCATTGGCGGAAGCGCTGCAGCCGGATGTCATCGCCGCATACTCCAAACGTGCCACGGGGGAGAAATACCTGATCAATCCCAATAAAGGGCTCTAGTATTTCGGCGCAGTGATATTGACCGGTTGGTGTGCGGTCGTCAGGAAGGGTTAGGCGACTCAAGGCCCGAAGAGTG
>Ga0209007_1000138_pt1 | contig 42523 bp, 41 predicted proteins | sample JacPinW_OM1H0_O2_FD_187961 | JGI IMG/M metagenome (GOLD analysis project Ga0209007, IMG submission 187961) | Forest soil microbial communities from Algoma, Ontario, Canada - Jack Pine, Ontario site 1_JW_OM1H0_O2 (SPAdes) (version 2) | ecosystem: Environmental > Terrestrial > Soil > Boreal... | reverse complement strand
GCCGCGCCCGCCGAACCCGCACCACCTAAAAGGAGGCAGATGACACGCGAAGGACAACGCCACCCCACGGATGCCGACATAGAGGCGGCCCGCAACGAAGCACTCACGCGGCGGCGGGAGCGTGCGAGCGTTTTACGCTCGCACGCCAACCAGCTCGCCGACTGGCTGGAGTTCGAAACTCTCGACTTCGCCGACGCCCGCAACATTGCCGACCGCGCCTGCTTCGTCGAATACATCATCGGCCTGCTGTCCAGCCGCGTCCTCGAAAGGCGCATAGCACCGTGAGCAAAAAACGCAAACATGGGGCCCCCAACAAAAAGCGCCAAAACGAGCACCGCGAAACCCACCAACGAAAAGAACTTCAAAAACTCCACCGCATCCTGGACAACGCCACCATCGCCGACCTCGACAGCCTCAGCGAAACACTCACCGCCGAGCACACCGAAGAAGAACGAACCCTGATCATCCACCACCTCATCGCCCGCCCGGGCGACGACCCCGACGATCCACAAGAACGAGAAGTCCGCATCAACACGCTGACGAAGGAGACGCAGATCTTCAAACGCAGTCGCGGCTCAGCGAAGCCATGGGAACTGGAAGCGAATCCACGTTAAGGAGCGAAACACGATGAGCCTCAGAGGACACCAAAGGCGAGCAGCCACAGACATCAGCGAAGCCGCACGACTAAATCGCATAGCGAAAGAACTTCCCATCACCGCGAAGGCTCGAGCTGACGGAATCACCAGCAGCGCCGAATTACTCGCAGCGCGGCTGACCAACCTCTACCAACACGGACGGCAAATCGCCGCCACATTTCGCGTCGACGAGCACGCCATCTGGGAAGAAATGCTAGCACGCAGTCGAGGACAACGCCGATGACCGCCGCCAGAGCAATCGCCAAGAGAGCAATCAGGTGTGTCATGGCTCGGCCAGACGGAAGCCGCTGCTGGAGACCAACGCACGACGGCTCGGCGCTCTGCGATCCGTGCGCCGAGTGGCTCGACGAAATGCTCCAGAAGGCCCGCGAGCGAAAAAAGGCACAGGCCGCAGCATCAGCCGACCCCACCAAACCGTCCTAGCGCCTCGCCAACGCGAAAAAAACGGCCGTTTTTTCCGCTCGAGCAGAGACTCCGCTCGAGCAGAGACTCCGCTCGAGCAGAGATCCAGCGGATCCACGAGATCTCGCGGATCCGCGAGATCCGGAAGGTCAGCTACGATCGAGCCGGGCCGATAATCACCCAATCTTTCGGGATCCTTTTTTGCGTGGACACCATCGCCACACCAAGAGAGAAGCACGGCTGCGCGTAACTGATCCGCGCAAATTCGGCGCGGCGTCAGGCGCGAACGCAGCCGCACACCCGCCGCCTTCGCGGCGTAATTCAAAAGCACGGCTCGCAGCCGCCTCACGAACCGGCGTCTAATCGCTCGCCGCAGGGTCAAAAGTGGTTGTTCCTTCGCAGCAATTTTTTCGCCAGCAAAAAGCGCTGGCAAAAAAATCGCGCTCAGTCCGTCATCCAGTGCCGCGCGCTGATCCATCCGTGGCCTCGGTCGGCCATCGCGGCCTCGCTGGTTTCGCGCTGGCGCGCGCCAGCTCGCGTCTCCAGCGCCGCGCCTCGGGGCGAAAAGCAGCGGCTCGCGCCGCATCGCCCCGCTGCGCATGCGCTTCCGAAAGCGGCTGCGGCATCAGCTGCGGCGCCGGTCGGCCTGAAGCAGCCGCTTTCCCTCCAGGCACGCGTTCCGCGCCGGAAAAAAGCAACCCCCAACCCAACACCGCAGGCCGCTCGCCGCGCCGCGCGGCAAGCGTCCTGCCCGTAGGAAACCGCACGCACAGCGGCCCGCGAAAACGTTCTAGCTGGAAGTGGGAACATTTTCGCGGGCCAGCGCAAAAAAAGGGGAGCCGCGCGACGTAAGAACGCAGGGGCCATCGCGCGGCGGGAAGGCAGGACAACGCGAACCCTACCATATGTGGTGGTTGCAAATCTGTCACCTACCGCACATAGTGGTCAAGCGTCTGTTCGTCGCGATGCGGGGGCATCGCCGCGAGAAGCCCGCCCGAAGGCCGCACTCCACGAAGCTCCCGCATCGCAAGTCCACCCGCCAATTCAGAGCCGCAAAAAAGGAGCGCAACACATGAAAGGCAAAAGGCCAGGCCAAACAGAAGTGTCCCCGCAGGAAGTCCGCAACGCGATCCGCGCCCTCGAGCTGAAAACCGCCCGAGCCGAAGCCGCCGCCATGCAGCATCGCGCCATGGCCCGCAGGCAAATCAGCGCCATTGTCCAAGACCTCGTTCCGGTCGCCGCAGGCCTCGCGCGAAAAGGCCGACCGCGACTGCTCGCGGTCATCGCGCGAATTCTGGACAACGACGAAATGGATACGAAGTCCGCCGCCGTCATCAAAGCCGCCGCCACCCGCCGAACCTGAAAGCAGGCGCACATGCTCACCGCCGAGCAGCGAGCCGAGCACAAGAAGCTCGCTCATAAAAAATGGGCCAGCAGCCTCAAAGGCCAAGCCACCACGCAGAGCATCCACAACGCCCGCAGCGAGGCCGACGCCAAGAAACTTCGCGATCGCTGGCACCACGACTCCGAGTATCGCTTCGCGAAACTCGAAGCCTCGCGCAAAAAATACAAAAATCGCACGCCCCAGCAGCGCGCCAAATACGCCGAGAACCTCGCCGCCAAACGCTCCCGCGACCGCCAGCGCCTTCGCCTCCGCACCAGCTGGCAGGAAATCCTCGAACGCCCCTACGTCATGGAGCTGCACGAGCTGAAATTCCCCATCTACATCATCGAACGCCCCGGGCAACGCCGCGAAAAAGAGAGCTGGCCGCTCCACGATCCCGCGGCCGCATGGATTGAATTCGCCGCCAGCGCCACCAGCACCGCCGCGTAGAACCCGCAACCAGCCATCGGCAGAAGCCGCAGCCAGCGCAGCGCAAAAGCCGCAGTCCCGAGATCCCCAGAATCCGAAACTCTAGCCCTGTGTCCAATCAGTCAACCCCCGAAAGAGCAGGACAACGCCGCCCCGCGTTGTCCAAAAATGCTGGACAACGCCCCCAAAAAGGCATATACCCATACCAGCACTCGCGTGTCTTCAGGACAACGGCCACCAGCGGCAGGGCATATAGGCCCTTCGTACCATTTCCCTAGACAATCGTCCTAGTACACTGTCTGTAGAACAGCCGATGTCCACACTGCCCCATATGCCGTCCGTGTCCGCCGAGCCCAGGATTCCGAACGCGCGCGCCTTCATTCGCAGCCTGAATATCCTGCTTAAGTACGCTCGGCTCTATGGTTTGGAGCATTCCCGCTCCTCCCGCCAATTCGACTCCGCCTGGGCTGAACTCCAGGACGCCGTGGAAGCCGCCGGACAGGGTGGCCTTCTACTAGGCGCCTCCGGCACTCAACTTTTGCTCGACGGCGTGCCCCTGGATTCCTCGCCCGCCGAACGCAGTTTCGCCAACCTGCTCACCAGCTCCGGAGTGGCCAGTATCGGTTTCACCTCCAGCGTTACTCAGAACGAGTTTCTAAACCTGGTGAGAGCCTTCATGGAAGCCGGCCCCAACGCTGGCACCCTTGCCGAGCGCCTCGAGGTGCATTTCGGCAAGAAAACTCCCTCCGGAATTCGCGTGAACGAAATTCGTTTCGTCGCTGAAGACGCTGGTTTCTCCGAAGCGCGCGTCGCCGCCACTCTCACCGCAAAAACTCTCGGCGCCGACGCCGACATGATCCAGGAATGGTTTCGCACTCCCGAAAAAATGATTCAGCTCATCGCCGCAGCCGAAGGCGCCTCGCGTGGAAGTGGAGGAGGCTCCGCTAGCCCGGGCACTGGCACCGAAGTAGGAGGCGGTTCGCCTTATCAAAGATCCTACGGCTCCGATGGACACACGGAAACCCTGTTAATCCCCGGTTCCGGCACCGTCGCCGGATTAAACGAAGACGCCGCAGCCGCTTCCCCCTTAGCCAGCTCCGTTGTCATACCTGGAGCCGCCAGCGCATTTTCCCGCCTCGAAGAAGCCCAGCTTCAAAGTTTGCTCAAACTCCTCGTCCAGTTCGGCGAAGCGCAAAATTCAAAAAATCCTCAGCTCGACAAGAATTCCTTGCAGCAGAAACTCGCTGGTCTTCCGGAAGATGCGCAAATAACTTTGCGTCAGGCTCTGGCGCAGGTTGCCGCGAAATCGCCTTCCGCCAAAGTGGACGAAGCCATGCTGCTTCGCCTGGCCGAAGATCTCGCCATTAAATTCGCCATCGACCGCTACCAGCGCGGCGAGGTCCAGGTCAACGCCGTGCGCCAGATGCTCGACCGCATGGGCACCGAGCTCAACACCCTGCGCAAACTTTTGCGCTCGCGCGAAGACAAAATGGCCAATGCCGGAATCGCCATCGAGTCTCACGCCGATGTTCTCGATCGTCAGTTCTGGGCTGCCGTCCCCGAGTCCGGCAAAAAGCAAGTGCTGATGTCCACCGAAGCCTGGTGCATCCCGCCTCGCAACGTGCAGCAATATGTGGAAGAACTTCTAGGTCGCGGTGAAGCCAACGCCGCGGGCGACATTCTTCTTCACTACGCCACCTGCGTTCGCAATAAAGATTCCGAGGCCCGCAAAAAAGCCGCCATCGGGCTTGGCCAGCTCGCCGAACTTTTCAGCAAAGCCGCCAGCCAGCGCTTGCAAGACGCTCTGGTGCAAATTGGCCAGCAGATGGCCGCTGAAAAAGATACTGAGCTTCAAACCTTGCTGAGCGCCGCCTTCGTGCGTCTCAGTCAGGAATCCGCCACGCGCCGTTATTATCGCGCCATGCAGCAATCGCTCGATTCACTCGCCGACCTCGAAGAATCGCGCCCTAGCTGGGTCCAAAGTCTGCGCCCGCGCGTCGGCATCGATAATCGTGTCCCGGAATTTATCGAAGAAGCGCTCACCGCCGAGCAAATGCCCGAAGGCCTCGTCGGCGTCCTGATGCGCGTTCCGCAATCCGCTTCTGAGTATCTGGCCGTTCGTCTCGCGCGCTCTGGCCGCCGCACCGAACGCGAAGCCATCGTTTCGCTGGCGAAAGCCGTGGGCTTGCCTTGCGTCCGCCATTTGAAGGAAATTCTGAAGAACGAAGTGCCCGCCAAGGCCGCCACGGTAGTCGGTCTCCTGGCCCGCATGGATCCGCTGGCGCTCGAAAACATGCTTCCCGCGCGCCTCAAAGAAAATGTCCGCAGCTTTCATGACGCGGTCGTTCGCCAGCTCTCCATCGCCGGAGCGCCCGAGCGCGGCAAACTGCTCGCCGAGTCGCTCGAATTGCTTGACCCTTTGATCGTTCCGCTCGCCCTCGACGAAATCGGAATGTGCGGCGACACCGAAACCGCGCCGAAACTTCTTCGTATCGCTGAAGGCGAACTTCTGGCCCAGGGCTCCGATTATCTCCGCGTGAAAGCCATCGAAGCTCTCGGACGCATGCGCGCTCCCGCAGCCGCCGGCCACCTGCGCCGCTTCGTCGAATCGCGCAAGACTTTCGGCTGGGCTTATCCCGACGAAATTCGCATGGCCGCTGCCCAAGCCTTAATGAAACTTGACCCTGAATGGATGCAGGCCTTTCTCCCGAATTCAGGCTTGGACACGAAGGTCATCGCGCTCGCGCCTCTCGATCCTATTCCGGAAAGAGATTTCGTGCGCCATCGCCGCTATCGCCGCGTGCGCCTGCCGCGCGCCGTTCCCGCCACCATCACTTCCGCGCGCGGAAAATTTACCTCCGCCATCAGCGTGCTCAGCCTGGACGGCGGCTTGCTCAGCGGCGACATACAAATTCCAGTCGGCACCGAAGCTACTCTGAAAATTCCCGCTGGTCTGCGCTCCATCAGCATGCAAGCAGTCGTGCGCTTTGTCCGCTCCCAACAAGCCGGCTTCGAAATGATGGGCATCAACCTCGAAGACCGCGCAAAACTGCGCCGCCTCTTGGTCTCGCTAGGCGGTCCAGAGCCCGCCGCCCGCCCCACCATAATCACCCACGAATAGTTCCATTCTTCGCTAGGCTTACGGCTTATATCGTCCTGAACCAAACCGATGATCGCGGGATTTCCTCGCTCGAACAATTCATACCGTTTGTGTATCATGTTCGCCATTCGCAAAGGGCCTGATTTTCCTCTAATAAAGGAGACTACGTGGGGGAGATTCAGCACGAACTGAAGGTTGGCGCAGCGCGGTCAAAGATCGTCGAAGCGCTTACCAATCTGGCGTCTCTGGAGCGCTGGAACGGAGCACGCGTCTCAGGTGGGCCGCAGGAGTGGACCATAGCGTATCCGGACGGCCCGACCTTTCGATGGAAGGTCATCGCCGCCACAAACGATAAGGTCACTTGGTATTGCGAACAGGGACCGGGAAACGCGAAAGGCAGCCAGGTGACCTTCGCGCTATCAGACGCCGGCAAGTCCCGAACACTCGTCCGACTTGTACATGGTGACCGAAGCGGAAGCGACACCAACTATCAGAAGTGCAACACTCTATGGGGAGTTCTGCTGGGCCGTCTGCAACAGGAAGTCGAAGGTTTCCAGGTCTCAAAACGCCAGAGTTAAGTAAACGTGCGGTCATGCTTCGTCCCTGAGGATGATCTTCAAACTTTAGAGCGAACCAGCAGCCGGGCGCCAGTAACCGAAACTAATTGAGGAAGGCCGGGAGGAGGCTGAGTTATGCCAATGACTTGGTCGGGAAACGTGCGGGGACAGCAGAGCCTGGTCGATTTCACCACAGCCATGGAAGCCGCCGGTCTGCTGGTGCGTATCAAGCAAGAGAAGCGCGTCGATCAGCTTCCGCTCATCATGGAACAATATCCAAAGCAAGCCGTTCTGGTGGAGAAGATCACCGGCTGCGAGTTCTCCTTCCTCGCCAACGCATACGCCACTCACGAGCAGTACGCCTGGGCGCTCGGCTGCAAAATCAACGAGTCGGGAGCGCGCATCGCCGAACTTGCAAAAGGACGCATTAAACCGGAGACAGTTACAACTGCGCCCTGCAAGCAAGTGATCCTCAAAGGCGACGACGTCGACATTACACGCCTGCCCTTGTTCCTGCATCACGACCGGGACGGCCATTCCTACACCAACGACAACCTGGTCATCACCAAAGATCCGGACACCAACGTCATCGACTGGGGCATCTACCGTTCGATGTTCCGAACGAAGAACGAAAAGAACTTCGACATGACCTGCACAAGCCATCGCGGCCGTCTCAACGGCCTGAAGTACCGGGCCAAAGGTCAGAACATGCCCGTCGCGATTGTGCTGGGCGGCCCAATCCTCGACAAGTTAGCCGCGCTAGCAGGCGTACCACCTGAAACCCCTGATTTCGAGGTCCTCGGAAGCTTCTATGGACAAGCGGCAAAGTTGGTGAAGTGCGAGACTAGCGATCTGATGGTCCCCGCGAACGCGGAGATCGTCCTCGAAGGCGAAGTAATGACCAGCGAAGGCTGGATCCACGACGAAGGACCTTACGGAGAATTCACCGGCATGTACGGCGGAGGTCTGAAACACAATCCGCGTGTCGTCATCACCTGCATGACCTTCCGCAAAAACGCCATCTACCAGCACGCTACTATCGGCGGAAAGCACCCCGGCTACACCGACAACATGATTCAGCTTCCCGCTGTCGAAAGCGATCTGTTCAACGCCCTGGGCCAAGGCGGAATCGACGTAGTCGACGTCCGCTGTCCTGCAGCCGGACTGTCAAACATCGCTTATGCATCGATACGGCCGCGTGGTGGTGGCGACGCGAAGCAGGCTCTCGCCATCATGCTGACGAGTTCCAAGCAGGGACTTCCAAAAATCGCGATGGTCTTCAACGACGATGTTGACATCTGGGACGACAATCGCATTGCGCAGTGCATGGCCTTCCGCTACATGCCCGACAAGGACACCATCATCATCCCGCAATGCAACACCATGTCAACCGACCCGAAGATAGCCGATCCCGATCACCCCTTCTACGCTTCAAAGATTGGCATGGACTGCACCATTCCCCTCGTGGGCAACTGGGACCCGGATAGTTTCGCTTGGTCGGCAGCCGTAGATCTTGGTGATCCACCAGCCACCGTGGCAGCGATGACAGAAGAACAGATCGCAAAGGACATGGCGGTGTTCATAAAACAGGCTCCCCGCTCCTGGCGCGACATCCTCGTGAAGTATCACGGCCAACCCTACAACCTTATCTATCGAGCATTCGGAAGCCTGCGACACCAACTTGGTCGAGCGGGAGATAAACCATGGTTCCGCTACACCTTCGCGGATCACGATTTCGCTTTTGAGCCCGAACCGGCAGCGACAGTGTCGAACTTCGACCCGCGTCACCGTTAAGCGCTGCTATCACTAGCGATTAGTATCGAGAAGTCTCAGTGCAAGTCAGCATAGCGGAGGTGACACTCGATTCTCCTCTGCCGTTGCAGGGTTGCTCCCACATGACGGGCACCTCGGAAGTAACCTACAACGACCAACTCCATTTGCTTAAGCCGCTGACGCTCCCGCACACCTCGCGCGAATCGATCAGTTCAAGTTTCCTCGCAACGATTCTTGTGCTGTCGTATAGTTATTCGGCTCTCCGCATGGATCGACTGGTACAAGCGCGCGTACCGGCGTGGCGTATCGACTGCGCCACCAATCGGAGTTCTGCTGAAGGAAGGTTGGCTTGACTGTTTCACATGCACTGATCGCGTTCCTGATCGCGTCGAGTCTGTTAACGCTCACCCCGGGCCTCGACACCGCCCTCGTTCTGCGAACTGCCGCCGTCGGAGGAGAAAGGCGAGCCATCGCAGCGGGAGCAGGCATCTGCCTCGGTCTGCTCGTCTGGGGATTTTCAGCTTCAGTAGGGCTTGGCGTTCTGCTCAGTGCCTCGCGCATCGCTTACAATATCCTGCGCGTGGCCGGCGCATGCTACTTGGTATTTCTCGGCCTCAAGATGTTCTTCCGCTCGAGTTCTACTCTCACTGTAAGTGCCGAATCGGATTCTGCTGCAGCGTCCAAAACCGCGAGCAAAGACGATCCGCGGCGCTGGTTCATTCGTGGTCTGCTCACCAACTTGCTCAATCCAAAAGTTGGCATCTTCTACGTCACATTCTTGCCTCTCTTCATTCCTACCGGGATGAATGTTGTAGCCTTCAGCATGCTGCTCGCGAGTATCCACGTCCTCGAAGGCATCGTCTGGTTCGCCGTGCTGATCGCCGCCGTCCGTCCCCTGTCAATTTGGTTGCGCAACGCCCGAGTGGCCAAGACATTCGATCGCATCACCGGCGCAATTTTTGTCGGCTTCGGGTTAGGATTGCTATTCGATAACGGCCGATAAAATCACACAACCCGCAGCGCAGTTAGCGAAGACTCGAATCTCACTGCCAGTACCGGTACCTTACACACACGACTCCTTGAATTTCGTCTAGCTGCGTGCTAGCGTTCCCCGTGGCTAAATTAGAGAACAGTCGGACGCGCTATCAAGGGTTAAGAACCCCTCCAGTTTCTTCCCGTGTCTTCACCCTCGCGTTACGACCTCTATCACCACAAAGTCTCTCTAGACCGCCTGTCGCTCTTGCGGATTTCCACCGCCGAAACGCAGAATTTAATCGCCAAATTCGCGAATTAGGACATCACGTAACTTATAGAAAATACACGGCGACGATCCGCTCAAATCGCCAAAAAATCCAAAAATGCTCGCGCCAGTTTTCCTCCACATTCACTCGCCTCGAGGGCAAAGCTAAATTGTCAATCCAACATTCCTGGGGACATATCAGACTGAAAACCCGTAACCTCGGCCTCCGGCTGGCTATCGCATCGCTGGCCGCTTTTGTCTCTGGCTGCGCCGTCAGCCATAAGACCGTCGTTAAGCCGGCCAATGCCCCCGCCAAGCTCCTTACCGCAAGCAAGGACGACCTCCTCGGGCGCTATAATCAGCAGGCTCAATCGGTCACTTCCCTGAATGCGGGCGTCAGCATGAAACTGACCGCAGGTTCCGCTTATTCGGGCGTGATTGAGCAATACCACGAGGTCAACGGATTCATCCTGGCCGCCAAGCCTGCCAACATACGCGTGATAGGCCAGGCTCCGGTGGTAGCCAAGAATATTTTTGACATGGTCAGCAACGGCGATAAATTTGATATATACATTCCGTCGAAGAGTGAATTTATCGAAGGTCCGGACAATTTGACGCGGCAAGCTTCCAAGCCCATCGAAAATCTTCGCCCGCAACACCTGGTTGACGCCCTGCTGTGGGAGCCTGTTCCTGCCGGAGCTCCCGTTTTGTTCGAGGAAGCCAGCGAAGGCCCCAGTCACTATTACATAGTGACGGCAATACACGCCGCATCCGCAGATAGCACAACAAAAGAAAATCCATCGGGTTCATCCGACTGGGAAATATCGCGCAAAATCTGGTTCGACCGCACCAACCTTCAGGTAGTCAGAGTGGAAAATTTTGCTTCCGGTGGAAAAGTGGCTTCAGACGTTCACTACTCGAACTGGCTCCCGATTGCCGCGCCATCAAACTCCGCGCCAGCATCCTCGACCGCAACATCCGCGGACTCCGCGACGGCCCCCGTAACCTACCCCCACCAAATCGCGATTAGCCGTCCCGGCGATGATTACCAACTCCAGATTAACATCAAAAAGCTCACGGTGAATCAACCCATCTCCGCCGACCACTTCGTATTAGCTCAGCCCGCGGGAACTAAGTTGATACATCCGGACGAAACTACTCCGGAGGCGCCCAAGCCATGATCCGCTACATGATCGTGCAAAACGTGCTGCACCGGCCTCTCCGTACGCTGATTACGGCGATCGCCGTCGCCGTGGAAGTAGCCATGGTCATCATGGTTGTTGGCCTTACCAGCGGCTTGCTTTTGGAAAATGCCAAACGCGTGGAAGGCGTGGGCGCCGACATCATGGTCCAGCCGCCCTCCGCCTCCGTCTTCCTGGCCTTCAGCGGCGCGCCCATGCCCATCGCCATCGGCGATAAATTAAAGCAACTCGATTATGTGCAAGCCGTCGCCCCAGTGCTTGTTCAGTTCAATTCCGTCAATGGCCTCGACGTGGTTTTCGGGATCGATCCGTCAAGTTTCGCGCAGGTCTCCAACGGATTCGTATTCCACTCCGGGCGCGACCTGCAAAATCCAAACGACATCCTGGTCGATGATATTTACGCGAAAGCGAAAAAGGTCAAGACCGGCCAGACCATGCACATCCTGGACCATGACTTCCATGTGGCCGGGGTGGTGGAACATGGCAAAGGCGCGCGCCTTTTTGTTTTTCTCTCCACTTTGCAGGAAATGGCAGGAGCGCACGACAAAGCCTCCATCTTTTATATTAAGTGCGATCGCACCGACCATACTCCGGCCGTGATGGACGAAGTCCGCCAGCTCCTGCCTCGCTACGAAGTTCGTCCCCTGAAAGACTTTATTTCGCTGATGACCTCCTCAAACCTGCCGGGACTTGGAGCCTTTATCAGCGTGATGATTGGTATCGCCGTGGTCATCGGATTTCTCGTGATTTTTCTTTCCATGTACACCACAGTAATTGAGCGCACGCGCGAAATCGGCGTCCTGAAATCCCTGGGCGCTTCCAAGGGCTATATCGTCCGAGTGATCCTCAGCGAAACCACCTTACTGTGTGTCGTCGGAGCGGCCGCCGGAATAGGATTGAGCTTCTTGTTGCGGACCGTTTTCATCCGACTATTTCCGGCGCTCAGCATATTGATTACCGCGAACTGGATCCTGCGCGCCTCCGCTATCGCAATTCTGGGCGGACTTTTAGGTGCCTGCTACCCCGCTTGGATCGCCAGCCGCAAAGACCCGGTCGAAGCTCTCGCCTACGAATAAGGCCCTTCCGACACATGACTTTCGCCAAATCGACTTACTTACTAGGAAGAAATGGCGAACGCGACTAGAATATTTCCGTCCCCAGAAGTGTTGCCACTCGCACGGGAGCGAGCGTTGGAACCGATTCTCAAAACAGAAGATTTGTGGAAAGTTTATCGTTCGGGCAAGGTGGAAGTTCCCGCTCTCCGCGGCGTCAACATGGAAGTTTATCCCGGAGAATTTGTCTCCATCATGGGTCCCTCCGGCTGCGGCAAGTCCACCATGCTGCACGTGATCGGCGGCCTCGCTCAGGCCACCCGGGGCCGCGTCCTACTGGATGGAAATGACCTCACAACCATGACCGATGCCGCCCGCACTCTCTTGCGGCGCCATAAAGTTGGATTTGTTTTTCAGAAATTTAATCTTCTGCCCACGCTTGACGCTTACCACAATATCGCCCTCGCCCAACACATTCACGGGAACGGCTTCGATCCGCACCGCTTCGAAGTGGTCGCAAAGCTTCTCGGCCTGAGCGAAAGGTTAACGCACAAGCCCTCCGAACTTTCCGGTGGGGAGCAACAGCGCGTGGCGCTCGCCCGCGCAATCGTCAGCGAGCCGAAAATCGTTCTGGCGGATGAACCCACGGGAAATCTCGACACCAAAAGTTCCGACGCCGTCCTGGGCTTGCTGCGCGAATTGAACAAGGATTTGGGACAGACCATCGTGATGATTACCCACAACCCCGATGCCGCCGCTTACGGAAATCGCGTGCTGCACATGCGCGACGGCCAGGTTGTTGACGGCTCCACAGTCCACTAACATGCGCAGAGTTTGGCGAGGAATCGTCCGGACAATTTTTTGGTCCTTCGAGCGCGGAAGTTGGCCTTACGACCTGATGGTCATCGCCATCGTTCTTTTTGTTCTGCTTACGCCGCGCAGCCTGTTCCACGACCAGCCGCAAACGACTGCAGAGGCCAGCTCTGACGTGCAGCTTCTCTCCGAAGACAACGCCGCTCAATCCCGCACCTACCGCCTGAATGCCACCATGCTGCAACCGCAGAAGCGCGCCAAGGAACCTACCCCGGAACTCGAACGCGAGACCCACGATATTCTCAGCCGCACCGTTGGCGATCTGAAAGAACGCACCTTCCAAGTGAAGCGCATCGACCCCGTTCGCGCCGGTGATGGCTCGATCGCCTATTACGACATTACTGTTCAGCCCGACTTCAGGTAACCGATCCGGCTACAGCATTTTGGAACGTCGGAACTTCTCCAATTGCAGGCGCGTCTAAGTCAATGTGTTATTATGGCGCGGTTTTGCGGGGAAAACGGGGAGCAGTGGGGGACCTTTGAAGGCCAATCGAATCAGAATTATCGCGCTCGTTCTGTTTGCCCTCGGCATGGTTTGCGCAGGAGCTTGGGCACAGGGCCGGGGGCCGTGGACGCTGGAATCGGTCTTACATCAGCTCGATATGCAGGCGAAAACTTTCCGCAGCCTATCGGCCGATGTGGAACGCACAAAGGTGACCGTGGTAGTGAACGACCATTCCACGGAAACTGGCAGCCTGCTTGTACGCGGGGACAAAATGCTGCTGCAAATGAAGGCTCCTGACGCGCGCACCATCCTGCGGACCGGTGACAATCTTTATGTCTATACGCCGGGTTTGAATCGAGTGGAGGAATACAACCTGGGCAAGAACCGCACGATGGTTGATCAGTTTCTGCTGCTCGGCTTCGGCACGTCCGGAAAAGAACTTCAGAAAAGCTATCTCATCACCCTGCTCGGCGAACCCACGTTGGACGACAAGAAAACTGTGGAACTGGAGTTGACTCCGAAATCCAGCGATGTCCGCAATCAGATTTCGAAGATTCAGATTTGGTTCGATGAATCGTCCTGGCTTCCGGTTCAGCAGCAATTCAACGAAACCGGTTCAGGCGATTATTTCACCGTGCGCTACTCAAAAATGGTTCGCAACCCTTCGATCGGCGAATCCGAGTTCAAACCGCGCTGGCCCAAGAATACCGAAAAGTCCCGCCCGCAAGGTTAATTCCCGCGGGAATAGAAAAACTTACCGCGCACCTAAGCCTTCGCACTTTTGGCCGCCTTGGTCCCCGGCGTTGATTCGTGTTCGAGCAGTGCGCGTTTGCGGTCAAGTCCCCAGCGGTATCCCGCCAGGTTTCCGTCTGCGCGCACCACGCGATGGCACGGAACGACCACTGAAACAGGATTCGTAGCGCACGCGCTGGCAACCGCACGGATCGCCTTGGGACGGCCGATAGCTCGCGCAATTTCCGAGTACGTGCGAGTGGCCCCGTAAGGGATTCGCTTCAGCTCTTCCCATACATGCCGGCGGAACGCGGTGGCTTGCACGTCGGTGGGCAAATCAAGGTGCGGTTCTTTGCCGCGCAGATGCGCCAGAATTTTGCTCACCCACCCCTCGAGATTCTTTGATCCAGCGCTATTACTGTCGATTTCCGCACGTGGATATTCCTTGCGCAGCGCGGATTCCAACGGAGCATCCTTTTCCCCAAGATAGAGCGCGCTGATTCCGCGATCCGTGGCGGCAACCAGCAAACGCCCCAGCGGCGAATCAACAATGGTGTAGTGTATTTGCATTCCGGCGCCTCCCTGACGATAAGTGGCCGGCGTCATGCCAAGTTGCAAAGGGGAACGTTCGTATAAACGGCTGCTGGAGCTATAGCCTGCGTCGTAAAGTGCGGTAGTCACGTCATCTCCTTTTTTCAAACTGGATTTCAACCGGCGCATGCGCTGGGCATCAGCATATTGCCGCGGTGTAATACCCATAACGCGCCGGAAAGCGCGTTCGAGTTGATGTGGTCCCAATCCCACGCTCGCCCCCAGCGCACTAAGAGTCAGACTATTTTTGCTATCGTCGTCGGATTCAGTTTGGATCTGCGAATCAATCCTGCGGCAAACGCGCGCCACCGCTTCGGCCCGCGGATCCTGTAAGCGAGCGGCTTGCGGGCGACAGCGTTGGCACGCTCGAAATCCTTTTTGCTCAGCAGCTTCCGGTAAAGGGAAGAAGACCACTTGCTCCCGTCGCGGTTTGCGGGAAGCGCAAGACGGCCGGCAATAAATTCCCGTGGAACGCACGGCGTAAACAAAAGCGCCGTCTGCGCCACGATCGCGCGATTGCACCGCCTGCCAATACTTTTCGGCTCGCGGGCGTTCGATATGTTGGCGCATGGGAATCTTTTTCACCTGTAGTAGTAATAACTGCTAAACCCAAATTACGAGTTCAAAATTACAGAATCCGATTTCGAATCGCCATCCGTTTCTTGCGCCCAAACTGGAATGCGCTTTCGCCTGTTTCGGTAAAATGCTTGTCGAATGAGCCAAGCTCCTTGCCCAGAGAGGGTTACATCATAAGACACTTTCGCCTGTACCCCCGTTGACGTCATAATAGAGGACGCGCATATTCGGATTCCACATGGGGTGGGTTCGGTAACGCTTGGGGGGGACTGCTATGGGGGCTGCTCCGCAAAGGAACAGACAGCAGTTAGCAACGCCGCTACGCATAGTTGAAGCTCAGCCTTTGACGACGTCGGTACCCGCATTAGGTAAACCTGGGCCGCGCCGCTTCGCTCGCATTCCAACGCACGCCATCGGCGTTGCAACTGAGCGCCGGCGAGCGCCACGCGCTTCGCTTTCGCTGCCGCTTCGCTTGATTCGAGTGGGAGGAACGGAGGAACCCGTTCCAGTCACGCTCGTAACCCGAAATATCAGCTCCAGCGGTATATATTTTCTAGCTCCGCGTAAGTTTGAGCCGGGCACGGCTATTGAACTGGAAGTTGCGCTGGTTGAACGTCCGTCAGGCCAGGGAAGCGTACAGATGTGCACGGCAGCCCACATCATCCGCGCGGAAGAAGTGGATGAGCCCGGATGGCACGGCTACGCCGCTACCTTTGATGACTTTGCCCTGCGACGCGACGATGTGCTCCCGCCTCGCTACCAAGCCAGCTAAATTAGAGCTTCTTATTGGCTTTTCAAACCATAGGAAATCCTGCCTTCGCTTGCCTGTTTTCGGGGCTGCTGCTACACTGTCGCGGCAAGAGCTACTGCTGCTCCTGCCATACTTCCTGTAAAAGGTTTATCCATGTCTGGACATTCTAAGTGGGCCACAATCAAACATAAGAAAGCTGCCACGGACGCCCGCCGTGGCAAGGTTTTCACCAAGATAATACGGGAATTGACGATCGCGGCGCGCACCGGCGGAGCTGATCCGGATACCAATCCGCGCTTGCGCACCGCGATTCTGACGGCCAAGGGCGAAAACATGCCCAACGACAATATCGAGCGCGCGATACAGCGCGGAGCCGGCAATCTGGAAGGCGAGACGCTGGATGAAGTGACGTTTGAAGGCTACGGCCCGGGCGGCGTGGGCCTGCTGGTTCAAGTGGTGACCAGCAACCGCAATCGCATCGTCAGCGAAATTCGCCATATGCTTTCGAAAAATGGCGGCAACATGGCGGAAACCGGCGCGGTCGGCTGGATGTTCGAGCGCAAGGGCGACATCGTGGTTCCGAAAGAAGCTGCGGACGAAGACAAAATGATGGGCATCGTGCTGGACGCGGGCGCTGAAGACTTGCGCGACGATGGCGCAGCTTGGGAAGTGACTACTCCGCCGGAAGCGATGGAAAAAGTCCGCGAAGCGCTGACTGCCGCGGGAATCAAGCCTTCCTCAGCGGAGGTTGGTTTTGTGCCGAAAAATTACGTGAAGCTCACCGGCGCGCAAGCCCAGCAGATGGTCCGCATGATGGAAGCGTTGGAAGACCACGACGACGTGCAGCACGTTTACGCAAACTTCGACATCGACGAAAACGAAATCCAAGCTGCCGTAGCGAGCTAGTTCCCTTCGCGTCGCGCGTCACGAAAAAACACTAGCCTTCATTTTAGGCCCGCACGTACACTTGTGCGGGCCGCCATGCACTCAACTCCTGCTTCTAAATTGAAGACGATCTCGCACGGGTTGCGTGTGCTCGGTGTGGACCCGGCGCTGGCTGGCGCAACGGGCTACGGCGTCATTGAGTTCGTAGGTGCGACGCCGACCCTGATACGCTTCGGTTCCTTCAAACTTCCTGCACGCGCAACACTTGCCGTGCGCCTGTACGAAATTCATTCGCTGATTACACAACTTGTTGTTGAGTTCACACCCGACGCAGTAGCGGTGGAATCTGTTTTTACTGCGTTAAACATCAAGACCGCGTTGAAGCTGGCGGAAGTTCGCGGCGTGGTGTTACTGGCTGCGGCACAAGCTTCCGTTCCGGCGCACAGCTATTCGCCGCGAGAAGTGAAATGCAGCGTGGCGGGATATGGCGCTGCGTCCAAGCAGCAAATGCAACAGATGGTGACTTCGGCGCTGCGCCTGAAAGAAATTCCCGAGCCCGCGGATGCCGCCGATGCGCTGGCCGTCGCGCTGTGCCATGCGCATCTTGCGCGAGCACACCAACGCATGGAAGTTGCCATGGCCGCGGCTCCTAATACAAATGCGTTGCCCGCAAGGATTCGCTCCGTACAGATGCGTTCGCGTAACCAGGTCCGCGCCCCCCACGTCTTTCAACCGTGATAGCATCGCTGGCGATGATTCGAGTTTCCCACGATCGCTTTGTGGCGTGTGCTCGTGTGGTTTTCTTCGCGACTTTTATTGGTCTACTCGCATCCGCAGCTCCTCTCTCCGCGCGGAACGCGCCAGTCGAAGGCAACGCAACGGCAATCATCGCGTCTTCCGACAGTGCGACGATAACTTACCGAAAGATTTTTAAATCGAGTTATCCTGAGTACGCCGAGATCAAGCTGAACCAGAGCGGGCACGGCACCTTCGACATTCGCCAACTCGACGAAGAACCCAACCCTCAGCCTTTTGAAGTGAACGCTGCCCTCGCGGAAAGGATTTTCGCCCTCGCCGCGAAATTGCACAATTTTCAGGGTGTGGATTTGGATGTTCATCGGCGCATTGCGAATCTGGGCGAAAAGACTCTTCGGTACGATAAGGGTAGCGAGACGCACGAAGTGAAATTCAACTACACGCTGGACGATTCCGCCGGCCAATTGATGGCTATCTTCGAGGGGTTGGCGCGCCAGGCCACCGATCTTTCCGATCTGGAGCGCACTATGCGCTACGACCGGCTGGGTGTGAACGATGTCCTGCAGCAAATTGAGCAGGATTACAACAATAGGCTCTTTCCGGAGCCCGACCGCCTATTGGCACCGCTCGACCAGGTGGCAGGCGACGATAAATTCATCGATATCGCACGCCAGCGTGCGCGGAACCTGGCCGCAAAGATAAGGGCTTCGCATTAGAACGGAGGGCGGACTCCGTTTTTAAAAAGATTGCCTTTTCTTGAAGCAGGATAAGTCTTTGGTTATGTATGCGCTAAGTTAAACGCCTGTTCATATGGACAGGTTGACACTTTTTGCAATTTGCCGCTATGCTGAACCGATCTCTATTCGAACGTCCGGCATCCCGAATGGACGTATCTTGCATCTGAATTAACCGAGCCAATGACACCGAGAAAACTATTTGCTGTCCAATGTACTGCGCTCCTTATTCTCCTTTCGATCCCGGCGCTGCAAGCCTTCGCGCAAACTAGCGAGGCGCAACCGCGCATCACGCAAGCCGTGGACGAAAGCAAGCTAACGATTTTGAAAGGCAACACCTATCCGCTCGCGCGCCCCGAATTTGACCAGGGTGCAGCGCCGCCAAGTTTGCCCATGGAGAACATGCTGCTGGTTCTGAAACGGAGCCCGCAGCAGGAAGCGGCCCTCGAAAAGCTAATGGCCGAGCAGCTGGATAAGTCCTCGCCCAATTTCCACAAATGGCTTACTCCTGAGCAATTTGGGCAGCAGTTCGGCCCATCAGACCAGGACATTCAGACGGTAACTTCGTGGCTTGGATCACACGGGTTTCAGATCGTGGAGGTATCACACGGTCGCACGGTGATCGACTTCTCTGGTAACGCGGGACAAGTGCAAGAAGCTTTTCATACCACGATTCACAGCTACATCGTTAAGGGCGAACAGCATTGGGCGAATGTCAACGATCCACAGATACCGACGGCGCTGACTCCTGTAGTGGTTGGCATAAACACCTTGCATAATTTCCCCAAGCACGCGGCCCATCATTATGCAGGTGAATTCAGGAGATCGAAAGAGACCGGAAAGGTAACGGCGGTGAAACCACAATTCACCTTTCCGAACCAAGACCTGTGCGATGGTAACTGCTATGAGCTGGGGCCCTACGATTTCGCAACGATCTACAACGTCCTGCCGCTGTGGACCGCCAATATCGACGGAACTGGTGTGACTATCGGAGTTCCAGGTTTAACGGACATCAATCCGCAGGATAATATCGATTTTCGCAACATGTTTGGCCTTCCGACGTCGCATTTAACGATCTTTGTCAATGGCACCAATCCAGGAACGATAGGCCCGACGACACCAACTGACGACGAAGCCGAAGCGGACATTGACACCCAGTGGTCCGGCGCGGTCGCCAAAGGCGCGGCAATCTACTACGTGGAAACGGCGTCCACTAATACCGCGTTCGGCGTGGACCTTTCCGCACAGTACATCATCGACAACAATTCGGCTGCAATCTTGACCGATAGCTATGGGCAGTGCGAAGCGTTCCTGGGCACTGCTGGCAATTCCTTTTATTACAGTTTGTGGCAGCAGGCGGCCAGCCAGGGGATTTCCGTATTCAATCCGACGGGGGATAACGGCTCAGCAGGCTGCGACAATGACTCTGCTCCAGGACCGGCGGAGTTCGGCTTGCAGGTGAATGGATCCGCGTCAACGCCGTACAACACGGCTGTTGGCGGCACGGATTTCAACGATCCCAACAATCCCAGTGTCTATTGGAGTTCAACGAATGTTTCACCCACGCAGTCGTCTGCCTTGTCCTATATCCCCGAATTGGTTTGGAATAATTCTTGTGCGAGCGTCGAGTGGGGAGCTGATTTTGGGCTCAGCACAGACGCTGTCACCAACTGTAACAATCAGCAGTTAGATGACATCGTGGTTGTCGGCGGTAGCGGGGGCGTGAGCGGCTGCACATTAGGTACAACAGGTGAGGTCGAGGCTGTAACAGGATGCTACGCCGGCTACGTCAAGCCATCCTGGCAAGCGGGTGCGGGCGTCCCGAACGACGGCAAGCGCGATATACCGGATGTGTCGCTTTTTGCGGGCAATGGATTCAACGCAAACGCTTACGTAATTTGCCAGATGGATGCCAATTCAGAACAGGGCGGAAATGGCAGCAGCTGCGATATAACCAGCCCGTACACAGATTTTCAGTCTTATGGCGGCACTTCTGTGGCGACTCCTGCGATGGCAGGTATCTTGGCGATGGTGGTTCAATCGAATGGAAACACCCGTCAGGGCGTCCCCAACGCGACGCTTTACAAGCTTGCGGCGCAAGCTGGCGCGAGTTGCAACTCAAACGGAACGGTAAATGGCTCATGCATTTTTTATGATTTGCAAGCGGGCGCTGGAACCAACGCCATGCCTTGCGAGCCCGGCAAGACGAACTGCACCGGATCGGGGAGCAATACGTACGGCGTTTTGCCAGGTTATAGCACAGCCACCGGCTATGACCTCGCCTCGGGTTTAGGTTCAGTAAACGCCGCCAATTTAGTGAACCATTGGTCGACGGTTGCATCCGATCCGGACTTCAGCATGGCGCTTACCGACACGGTGCCGGCTCCTACGACGCTGACGGTCAGCGCGCCTGGCGGCACCGCGACCACTACGGTGACGATCACCGGCGCGAACGGTTATAGCGGAACGATCAATTTCTCCGCTGCGTCTTGTGCCGGGCTGCCTGCGGAAACTACTTGTAGCTTTAATCCAACGTCGGTTACCGGCAACGGCTCGACTCAACTGACAGTAACTACCACCGCTGCCAGCAGCAAGCTGCTTCCGATGGGACAGCGCGGAGCTCCGATTGCTCACGTGGGTGGCGGTGTCAGAGCGGTTCAGGTGTTTGTCCTGTTCGGCATTTTGTGGCTTGCGATGCAAGCAAGCAGGCGCCGCCTGCGCTGGAGCACGTTGGCCGGTTTGCTCGTGGTGGGCTGCTTACTGGGAATTGTCGCTTGCGGTGGCGGAGGAGGCGGTGGTGGAGGAGGCGGTGGTGGAGGAGGCGGAGGTGGGGGCGGCACTCCCGGCACTCCCGCTACAACGAATCAGACCGTGGTGGTTACCGCTACGGATGGCACCAACACGCATTCCACATACTTTTTGCTTACGGTTAACTAGAATTCTGATTGCGCCGGCCTATCGCACGATTAGGCCGGCGTAACCTACTACTTCTTCGCGGTCGCCGGTAACATCTCCTGAAGTGGCGTAGCGCACCAATTCAGCTTGCTTTGCGCCTAGGTCGCGCATGGCGACGAGCATTGCTACCGTCGCAGCGTAACCGCACATCGTAACGTCCTGCGCCCTCACCGTGTCGTAGAGGTCGCGCGGATCCAGCTCTAGGATGCGATCGATCGCTTTTTGATCTTTTGCGCGCGTGATCGTATCGCTCTCATAGTGATTCATGTCCGTGCTCGCGATCACAAGTACCGCGTCGTTCTGCGCTTTTATCACCTTCGCTACCGCATGACCCAATGCCTCCAGTTCGTGGTACCGATTTGTGGCGAGCACCACGGGAACGAATCGTAGATTTGCGTTGAGCTGTTGCAGGAATGGGATTTGCACTTCGAGAGAATGCTCGCGCTGATGCGCTACGCGGTCTTCGCGAAGCAGGGGGCAGGCTTGCTTCAGTTGCGCGGCCAGCTCCGTGTCGATTTGCGCGTTACCGAACGGAGTTTGCCAGCTCCCTTCTGAAATTATGGCGATAGCCTCGCCGCCGGGGAAATGGCGCGGGCCTAGAAGGATGCAACGAGCAGAGATTTCAATCGCGGCGTAAACTGCTCCGGCCACATGTCCGGAATACATATATCCCGCATGCGGCACTACGCATCCACGCACGACGGATTTTTTATGATCGCTCGCGGTATATTGCTCGATTTCCAGAGCGAGTTTCTTTTTGTCTGACGGATAAAAGCGGCCGGAAACTGCAGGCGCTCGGATCATGGAGTTAATCGACACAACGGAATATTATGCAGTAAAGCAGGTCAGAAGCAGATTTGGGCCAACCATCAAATGGCTTTCGACGGTTTGCCTTTTATGTCGAGCGCTTCGGAGCCGCCGGCCCTCCAAAGAACTTTGATGCGATCGCCGGTTTGATAGCCGCCCTTGTCCAGAATCTTGCTCATTTTCTTCTGCGCCTTGTCAGCATAGGTAAAGGTGTGAACGTTCATCTGGTTCGCTTGCTCGCGCACCATCAGCGTATGGTTATCGGCGTGGATAAATTGCGCTTTAAGCCACACAGGTTTCTGAGCCCTTTGCTTAACCACGATGGGAGGCGTGCTGCTCATCTGCGCGCGCGCCACGGGAGTTGCGGCCGATAAAAATCCGGCAAGAAGAACCAGAGCAAACGCAGCGACGATTCTAGAGTTCTTCATCGAAAGAAATCTTCAGTGACTTCAGGAATTTAATATCCTGCGGAGTGATTTCCACGCGCGGAGCTACGGTCTCTTCTTCCAGCGTTTCGTCGTCCACGCGGATGTGCAGCGATTCCAGGAAACGGCGGTCGAGCGAAGTCAACTTGGCGTCTTGCTCCGAGCGCCGCGCCAGCCCGATGGTGGCGTCCAGCTTCAGCACAATGTCGAAGCCGGCGGAACGCACACTGGAGATAGCTTCAGCGATGCGATCGGAATCCGACACGCTATCGTTGATGGCGTGCCCCAGATCGCGCAGTAACTGCTTCATGCGGTCGTCGAGTTGCAAAGGCGCCTCCTGTAAAAGGCCCTTCCTACACCAATTCTAGGGCCGCTGCAATCACGAAACAAGGCCCAGGTGCGGTGTTGGAATCGCGAATGTTACCTGTACCCCGGCGCAGGCCCGCACTGTGCAGAAGCCGGAAACGCTTGCGGGCTGGGCAAGATAGCACGCGAGTGGCAGCGCGCCGCGGCAATCTATACTAGAATTGCGTTATGGCCGCGGGCTTCTACTCCACACTGTTGAATTCCTCTAAAGTCACTTGGCGCGTTTGGTGGCGTGCTGCGCGGCAATTTTTTCATGAGGCCGTTGGCGCCCTTTTTGCCACTTTTGCTCTCTATGGCGCCGTAGCAGTGTGGCGCCAATGGCATACCCGCGTGGCGGCTTGGCTTTTGGGATTCGCCGCCGTTTATGCCATCGCCATGGCGCTCTTCGCTTTCACGTCCTTCCGACGGGCGCGGCGGGTTCGCTGAGTTCTCCAATGCCTGAAGACATCAAAAAGCGCGCGGACATTTCAGAACGAAAGCTCGCCTCTCCTTCCGGCCTTCCGATGGAAGCTGTTATCACGCAAGAAAGTTTGGATGGCTGGAATCCCCAGCGCGATCTTGGTTATCCCGGTGAATTCCCCTTCACGCGCGGCGTTTATCCCACCATGTACCGCGGCCGGCTGTGGACCACCCGGCAATACGCCGGCTTCGGCAGCGCAGTGGAATCGAATCATCGCTATCGCTATTTGCTTTCGCAAGGGCAGAACGGTTTGTCCGTCGCGTTCGATCTGCCCACACAAATCGGAATGGATTCCGACCATTCGCTGGCGCTGGGCGAAGTCGGCAAAGTGGGTGTGGCGATCGATTCGCTCGAAGATATGCAAACGCTTTTCGACGCTATCCCGCTGGAACGTGTTTCCACGTCCATGACGATTAATTCCACGGCGGCAATTCTGCTGGCGCTCTACGTAGCGGTAGCCAAACAGCAAGGCGCCAATCTGAAACGTCTGGCCGGCACGGTGCAGAACGATATTTTGAAGGAATATATTGCGCGCGGGACTTACATATATCCGCTGCGGCCGGCCATGCGTATCGTCACCGATATTTTTGCCTGGTCCCGGCGCGAAATACCCAATTGGAATCCTATTTCGATTTCCGGGTATCACATTCGCGAAGCCGGATCCACGGATGTGCAAGAGGTTGCTTTCACACTGGGCAATGGTATCGCGTATGTGGTGGCAGCTATTGAAGCGGGCCTAGCGGTAGACGAATTCGCGCCGCAACTTTCTTTTTTCTTCAATTCGCACAACGAATTCCTGATGCAAATTGCCAAGTTTCGCGCGGCCCGCCGGTTATGGGCGCGAACGATGCGCGAGCGCTTCGGCGCGCGCGACCCACACTCGACGATGCTTCGCTTTCACGCGCAGACGGCAGGCTCCTCTTTGACGGCGCAGCAGCCCGAAAATAATGTCGTTCGCGTGGCGCTTCAGAGCCTCGCGGCGGTACTCGGCGGCTGCCAATCACTGCACGCCAACGCCTTGGACGAAGCGCTGGCGCTTCCGACAGAAGAGGCGGCACTACTCGCTCTGCGCACACAACAGATCATTGCCCAGGAATCCGGCGTGGCCAACACGATCGATCCGGTGGCGGGATCCTTCGCTGTGGAGAAATTGACCAACGAAATCGAAGCCGGCGCGCGAGATTACATTTCGAAAATCGACGCGATGGGTGGAATGTTGCGCGCTATTGAAACTGGTTACGTTCAGCAGGAGATTCAGAAATCGGCGTATGAATACCAGCGAGCGGTCGATTCCGGCGAGCAGGTAGTCGTGGGTGTAAATCGATTTCAGGCGGACGAAGAACGTCCCATTCCCACGATGCGAATCGATCCGGAAATTGAACGCTCGCAGGTCACGCGGCTTAACAATTTGCGCGCGCGTCGCGATGCGGCCAAAGCAAAGAGCGCGCTCGCCGAAGTGGAACGCCGGGCCCGCGGTACGGAAAATTTAATGCCGGCAATTTTGCTGGCGGTTGAATCGTATGCAACGGTGGGTGAAATTTCAGACGCCCTGCGTCGAGCTTTCGGCGAATATCGCGAGTCGATTGTAATTTAACTATTTTTAGCGCCGACCATTACTGGTCGAAAGTAAGATATTTTCTTGAAACTCATTCTTGCATCGGCGTCGCCTCGCCGCGCGGAAATCCTGCGGAACGCGGGAATTCCATTCGAGATATGTAGTACCGGCGTCGATGAATCGCGCCTGGATAATGAATCGCCCGGTGATTATGTTCGCAGATTGGCATTAGCCAAGGCTGTTTCAGCCGCCGACAAAAATCCGAATCTGGGCGGCGACGCGCTGATTATCGGCGCCGACACGGTCGTGGTGGTTGATGCAGCTATCCTCGGCAAGCCGGCGTCGAGCGATGACGCGAGGCGTATGCTGCGCAGCATCAGCGGACGCATCCATGAAGTCCACACCGGTCTTGCGCTATTGCAAATATCCGGGATGCAGCAGCGGGTGGTCGAAGAGATTACCAGAGTGCATTTCGCACATCTCAGCGACCAGGAAATTGAAGATTATCTCGCAAGCGGCGAACCATTTGATAAAGCAGGCGCGTATGCGATTCAGGGTGTTGGCGGGCGATTCGTAAAGCGTATTGAAGGCTGCTATTTCAATGTTATGGGCCTGCCGCTCGCGCGATTGTGGACTTTGCTGCGCGAGTTCGGATTAGGAAGTTCAGCCGAAAATCAGAAGGACGCAAAATAAAAACGGCGGCCCGAAGCCGCCGTAGTTACCTTTCACTAAACTAAAAAGTTACTTTTTGTCTTCGCCCAGAGGTGGCGGCGCCGTTGTTACTGTCGGCGGATTTGCCGGCGGAGCGGGTGGCGGCGGATTCTGGGTATTCGCGTGCATGCCTTCTTTAAAGTTGCGTATGCCTTCGCCAAGTCCGCGCATCACTTCAGGAATTTTCTTTCCTCCGAACAGGAGGACGATGATCGCCAAAACGATCAACCAATGAATTGGGCTAAATTCTCCCATGTTTACCTGCCTTCCCGAGTGCGCCGGTTTGACGGAAGCCGCCTTGAGAGCCCGGGTGTCAATTTAAAGTATAACACGCTCGTCGCCGACCCGGCGCGTCAAGTGTTCCCGGTCGAGGTACTCGAGCAGTGGAATCGCGTATTTCCGGGACACACCGGTAAGTTCTTTGAATGCGCCAATAGGAAGCTTGGCGCCGCGTTCCTTGCGGTACTGGGCGAGCGTTTCGCGCAGTCTTTTTACAGCCATTTGATGGAAAACTAGATCATCCGCGACCTTTACGAGCACTTTTTCGCGCAGCAGAATCTGCAAAATTTTCTGGGCGCGGCGTGATTCCACGGGCAACTTGGCCAGAACGACGGCAAAACTCGGAACCGTAAGTCCGGCCGTCGCAAATTCCTGCTCGATCAGCTCTTTGGCTCGCGCTTCTTCCGGCGACAGAGCAATTTCTCGTCCGGCTCGTTGAACCAGGTCGCCAGAAATAACAATCGCTCGTGCTTTCAACAAATCATCGAGCGCCGCTTCCAAGATCTCGACGCGGGGCTTTCCGGCGCGGCCGTAGAGTTCCTGCTTCGGGATTCCCGGCGAGAGCGGGTTAGCAACGTGGAAGTCGTCGATAGCCTTTCCGATTCTTGCCAGTAATTCTGCAAACGCGGCCACTGAGACTACTGTGAAATCCGCCGATGATACATCGCCTACAATTCGGAGGCGCTTTGATTGCACAAGGCTCTTCGCCGTAGCGCGTATATCGTCTCTTATCCAGCCGGTGCGTGAGACGATTTCAGGAAAACTCAATCCGCGAGGCGATACTTCAGCGAGTGCCAGCACAGTTTCCTCTTGGTTCCCGCGCTCGAGAATCTCAAGGAAACTTTTAACGCCATTGTCATTGCGGCGGCGCCTGGCAGGGCGAGTGTCCAGCACACGGCCGCCTCCGATGGTCGCCACTGGAGAAAGCTGCCGCAGGATAAAACGATCTCCCGGCAGGACTAAAACCGGCTTGTCCAGTTTCAGTTGCACAAAAGTATTTTGTCCCGCGGCGAGTTCCACGTTGCCATCCAGGAAAATCATTTCGGCCACCGCTTCGGCCGTCCCCTGATGCATATGAACGCGCGCACGGTTTTTTAGCGGCCGAGCAGAGGGCAGCAGAGTTACAGCCGCGTCCACGCGCGAACTTGGCTCGAAAATCCCGGGAGTTGCCAGGACCATTCCTCGTTTTATTTCGCTCGAGTCGATTCCGGCTAAATTCGCCGCCGTGCGCTGCCCGGCAACCGCTCGCTCGATCTGTTTTCCACCGGAATGGAGGCCGCGCACGCGGGCTCGCTTGCGCGTGGGATAAAGTTGTACCTCCGCGCCGACATTCAAGGCACCCGCTACGAGCGTTCCGGTAACAACCGTCCCGAATCCCTTCATGGCGAAAGCGCGATCGATGGGAAGGCGCAAATGTTGATTTTCGTTTCGCAGCGGGACCGCATTTGCGGATCGGAGCAGCTCCTGTTTCAGATCTTCCATTCCGGCGCCGCTTCGCACACTAACCGGAACGATCGGAGCGCTTTCAAGAAACGAATTGCGCACAAATTCTTCGATTTCGAGGCGCACAGTATCGAGTACGTCGGAACCGACTTTTTCGGATTTCGTGATCGCTATAATTCCGCGCGAGACGCCCAGCAAGCGGCAAATATCGAAGTGTTCGCGAGTTTGCGGCTTGATCGATTCATCAGCAGCGATGACGAAAAGAACCAAGTCGATGCCGCCCACACCGGCGAGCATATTGCGAACGAATTTCTCGTGCCCGGGGACGTCAACAAATCCGAAGCGAATGCCATCGAGCTTTAGAAAAGCGAAACCAAGATCAATGGTGATCCCGCGGCGCTTTTCTTCTTCCAGCCTGTCGGGATTAGTTCCGGTGAGAGCCTCGACCAGGGCCGATTTGCCATGGTCGATATGCCCGGCAGTGCCGACGATTACATGTTTGACGTCTTCCATGAGGAGAATGCAATTTGCACAATGATGCTAGCGAAGGCGGCGGCAGCCGGTCAAATGACGGCGCACAAAAGTCCGTTTCGACCGGCTAACGCGAATCATATGAGGAACTACTCAGCCTTTTCTTGAAGCGGGGGCGCCGTGGTGGAGCCTTTAAACCGCGGCTTGCCAAGTTTGGCGATCCAGATTCCGGTGTTGATATCGTTGTAGTAGATCAAACCATTCGCGGGCTGCGCGCCCCAGGAAAACGGCAAATTCGGGCGATAGCCGGCAGGATCGCCGGTCCATATGCGAGCGATTTCGCGTCCTTGCTGATAAAGATTTCCACGCAGTTCGCCGGAAATATCGAGCACGCGTCCGCCTCCGGCATAGTCGCCGACGAACAACATGTCGTTATCAGCCCAGAAATTATGGATGCCGCCCTCGGGAACTTCGTAAATTGCCACTTCGCGTGGATGCTCGATATCTGTGATGTCCATCACATGACAAATCCCGCGAACAGGGATGCGTTCTTTGCTATCGATGTCGAACTGCGCGGGGAAAACTTCGTCGCCTACAAAAACATAATTTTTATAGCGAAATGTGGTGTGCGTTCCGGCCAGCCAGCCATTGCCATAAAGTTCGTAGTGATTGAATTTGTATTGCGAGACAAGCTGGGGATGTTCCGGACTGCCGCCTTTCATACCATTGCCAACGTCGAGGATGATCAGTCCGTCGCGCCAGTAGGCAAGGTAGGCGAGGCCGTCCTTTACGTACAAATCATGAAGATAACGCCCGCTGGACATTGGGCCCATGGGACCGGCGATAGTCGCCGCCGTCGCGTTTTCCACCTGCCAGCGCGCTACTTCTTTGGGATGTTGCGGATCCTGAAAATCGATCACGCGCAACGAGCCGGTTGCGTCGTCCGTGATGTACACGTAGTGCGTGTTGATAAACGCGCTGTGCACCCCTCCGGTGACGGTCTCGGTGTACTCGGAAAGAACTTTCAAGTGCGCGGGATCGGAGGGATCGAAAAAGACAATTCCGTTTTTACGAGTGGATGCTCCTTCGCGTGTGAAGACTCCCACTTTTTCGTCAGGGGTGGTGCTGACGTCATTTATCAGCCGAGCATCAGCCGTCAAGGAATCTAGCGCCTTCGGTTTCGAGGGATCGCTGATGTCGTAGTCGTAAATTTTGTCGGCGATGGTTGCAACGTATAAGTGATTACCCATAATCCACTCTTCCGAAGTTTGGATCGCTTTCCCATCCGGGCCATTTGTCGGAATGTGCGCGACTACATCGATTTCTCGTTCTACGTTTCGCGGCGCCACGGTAATCGACGCTTCGACGTTATGCGATCCCACAGACGCGACCACTTTGCATGTGCCAGGAACCGCGGCCACAAATGCGCCGTCAGGATAAATCACGGCATTGGGTCCGCTGACCGTCCAACTCGTAAAAACATCTTTTACCAGTACACCCTTTGCGTCCTGCGCTGTAGCTACGAAATGAACTACGTCGCCTGTTTTGGCGCTCGTAGCTCCCGGCTCGATTCCAATCTTTTGAACAGTGTCCGCAACAACTCGTACGTCCACCTCGGCGCTGGCTGGGCCAGCCGCGGCGACCAACGTCGTATTGCCCGCAGACTTTGCAGTCACCATGCCCGATTCATCGACCTGAGCAATAGCGGGCGATTTCGAGGTCCAATGAATCGGCGTGTCAGTGCGGGGATCGCCATTCGAAGAACGCGCCGTTGCGGAAAGCACGATGGTGCTGCCAACCAGGAGGGCCTGATTTACAGGGGCGATTTCAACTTTCGCGACGGGCGGCGTAACAACGGTCACATGAGCAAATCCGGGCTTGCCTGCCACCACCGCACCCACGGTTACTTCGCCCGGTTGATGAAAGACCACCACGCCTTCTTTATCGGCGCCCGCAAGATCAAACGGCGCGGCGAACCAGACCATGGGCTTCGCAGGCAGCGCGTTTCCGGCAGCGTCCTTGGCGACGGCGCTGAATTGAACTTTGTCACCGACATGCACCTGAATATTCGTGGGAGTGACTTCCACCGTCTGCGCTTTCGGAGGAATGGGAGGAGCGCCAATCTCCTGCGCTTTGATCGTTGGTACCAACGCCAGCGCCATGCCCGCCATTAGTGCAGCCGTCTTCAACAAAATTCGCATTTGAGAAGCTCCCTTCGCTGAGTGAATATCCGGCAGAGAAGTTGTACCGATGGGCTTGTTTTGTCAATAGCAGGAAAATGGGAACAAGAACTTTAGCGGGCTTAACGCAAAGCGGAGTTCATCTCAGCAACGATGTCCAAGGCGGCAGATTTCGGATTGGAAGCGGCGGTGATCGGTCGTCCGACTACCAAATAGTCCGCTCCCGCCCGAACCGCTTCTGCTGGCGTTGCAATGCGCGACTGATCGTTCGCAACGCCACTACGCGGGCGGACGCCTGGGATGAGTATTATGAACTTAGGCCCGCAAGCGCGCCGAATTGCGCGAGCTTCGTGCGCGGAACAAACCGCGCCGTCCATTCCGGTTTTTTTTGCAAGGCGAGCTAGTGCGACCGCACGGCTTTCGATTCGACCCGACATACCAATTTCTCGCAAAGTCGCTTGATCGAAGCTCGTCAAGACTGTGACGGCCAGCAGCTTCGGCCGATCTTTTCGGTTCCCGGCCGCTTCGCGCGCGGCCTGCATTACGGCGGAGCCGCCAGATGCGTGGAGCGTGAGCAGACGCACATGCGGAAGCTTAGTCGCGGCCGAAACGGCCTTTGCCACGGTATTGGGGATGTCGTGGAATTTCAGGTCAAGGAAAATCTGGGCGCCTGCGTCCGCGAGCTTCTCTACGGCTCGCGGACCTTCGCCTGTGAATAGTTGGCTGCCAACTTTGAAGAGCCCAACGGCTCCGCGGAGCTTCCGCACTAAAGCCGAGGCAGCCTGGAGATTATCTACATCCAGAGCGACGATTAGTCTTCGTGATGGGTCGGTTCCGGCCGTGTAGGCACCTTGAGCAGCTCGAGCCGAACCTTTGCAAGCCCGCGCTGGTCAAATCCTAACCTACGAGCCACCTCGTAGGAAACGTCCAATTCGCGTCCTTCAACATATGGTCCGCGGTCATTGATACGAACGATTTGGCTACGGTGGTTGCGCGGGTTCACGACTCGCACTATGGAACCTAGGGGGAGCGTGGGATGAGCGGCGGTCTCGCCGTACATATCGTACTTTTCGCCAGTCGCGGTCGGCTGGCCATCAAAATCCTCGCCGTACCAACTGGTGGTGCATTCCCAGACCGCGAGCGGTTTGGGACTATCAGACTTGCCAGTGGATGCTTTCTTAGCGTAGGTGGGTACTTGGAACGGGTTGCTTGGCTTTCCGGCAGTTGTAGGGTTCACCGACGGCGTAAACGCAAGCAGACCCAATCCTAAAAACACCGATTCGAGCACTACGAAAATTTTTGCTTTCATGATCTCCTAACCTTCGTTGAATCAGTAAATTGTACTATCTAGAGCCTGTTCCAGCAACCTCTATAGCGCCTCGTAACTTGCTGATTTCAGGGACTCTATTGTCTTCGCACCACCTTTCTAGTCCGGTCACCAGCTTCTCAGTGGCCCGTGGGTCTACGAAGTTGGCGGTGCCTATCTCCACCGCTGAAGCGCCCGCCAGCATATACTCGACTATATCGGTGGGGCTCTCAATACCGCCAAGCCCTATAATCGGGATCTTAATTACCTTACTGGCTTCGTAGACCAGTCTCATAGTTATAGGTTTTATGGCCGGACCCGACAACCCACCCGTCGTACTACCGAGGCGTGACCTCCGGCTGTGTGCATCTATACACAGTGCTGGGTAGGTATTCGCGATTACCACGGCGTCGGCTCCGCTGGATTCGGCGACGCTAGCTGTAAGTCCAATCGTATTAACGTTAGGAGATAACTTTACCCAAAGAGGCCTGCGGGCCACTTTCCGGGCGGCCTGGACAACCTCCGATGTTAGTACTGGGTCAACTCCGAACTCAGCCCCCCCGTGTTCCACATTGGGGCATGAGATGTTCAGTTCGTAAGCCACAACCCCCTCCGCGTCCTCCAGGATCCGGATTACTTCCACATAGTCGGCGATGGTGCACCCGAACACGTTGGCCAGCACGGTAGCGTTAAGGCGTCGCAACTCGGGCAGCTTTTCGGCCACAAAAGCTCGTACACCGATATTCTGCAAGCCGATCGCATTAACCATCCCGCTCGACGTTTCGCAGATTCGAGGCGGGGGCGCACCGGCCATGGGCTCGAGCGAAAGGCCCTTCACAACCATCCCGCCCAGCTTGTTCAAGTCGACTAGAGGGGCGAATTCGATTCCGTAACCGAAGGTACCGCTGGCAGCAATGACGGGATTTTTAAGATGGAGGGTACCGACGCTGACTCGGAGGTCAACATCCGCGGGCCGTTGAGACATGCGTGCCGGCTGCGGCGCATTCACGGCTGCCAGTCTAGCACTTAGACCCTATCTATTCCAGCGAGCGCTGGGCTTTTTGGCCCTCGCACCTGCATTCCGCGGCTGCGAACATTCCGCGGTCTATGTTAGGATGACGTGTCAGAATGCGCGTCGTAGAAAAAAGACAATTGCTTTCTGCGGAGGAAATCAGCCGCACCCTTCAGCGATTGGCCCATGAAATTGTGGAAAAGAGCGGTGGAACGAAAGATTTGGCCCTGATCGGTGTGCGGCGCCGTGGCGTCCCCCTGTCACAGCGATTGGCGAAAACCATCTTCGATTCCTCCGGCGTCAAAGTTCCAGTCGGCACCCTTGATATCACGCTGTACCGCGACGACCTCTCTACCGTAGGTCCGCAACCGGTCTTTCATTCCAACGAAATAGATTTCCCAGTGGATGACCGGGATCTAGTGATCGTCGACGACGTGCTTTATACCGGCCGCACCATACGGGCGGCGATGAACGGATTGTTTGATCTCGGCCGCCCCAAGCGTATCCGGCTTTGCGTGCTGATCGACCGCGGGCACCGCGAACTGCCTATCGAGGCTTCCTTTGTTGGGCGCACCGTGGAGACCAGCGATACGGAGATAGTGGAAGTCCGCTTGATGGAAATTGACGACGAAGAGCGTGTGATGCTCGTGGATCGCGTTTCTTGAAAAACCCGGCAATCCTTTGGGAGGCCCGGAGAAAACGGCGTTAAAGGGAAAACGTGCTGCAGCGTCTGCAACACCTGCTTGGAATCGAAGACCTCACCCGCGAGCAAATTTCTTTTATTCTGGATCAAGCGAAGCCTTTTCAGGAATTCCATCGTCATCCGCTGAAAAAACTGGCCACCTTACGCGGCAAGACGGTCGCGTTGGCCTTTTTCGAGAATTCCACGCGCACGCGCATTAGTTTTGCCACCGCCGCTGCCCGGCTCGGCGCGGACACCATGAACCTGCAGGCCGAATCTTCCAGCTTGAAAAAAGGGGAATCGTTGCTCGACACCGTCTGGACCCTGGAAGCCATGCGTCCCGACGGCATCGTTATTCGCCACAGTTCTTCGGGTGCTCCGGAATTCGTAGCCCAGCGCTTGGGCATTCCGGTTGTAAACGCGGGAGACGGAACGCACGAGCATCCTACACAAGCCTTGCTCGACGCCCTGACTATTCGTGATCGCAAAAATACGCTCGACGGACTGCATGTCACGATTCTCGGCGACATTCTGCATAGCCGTGTGGCGCGCTCGAACATTCAACTGCTAAGCAAATTTGGCGCGCAGATCACTTTGTGCGGCCCCGCGATGTGGGTGCCGCGCGAATTGGAATCGCTCGCTCCAAACGTTCGCCGCGTGTCGCGGATAGATGAAGCGCTTGACGGCGCCGATGTGATTATCGTGCTGCGCGTCCAAACCGAACGCATCCACGAGCCTGCTTTGGCAGCCGAAGAATATATCTTGCAATTTCAGCTCACTCCCGAGCGATTACAGCTAGCAGGAAAAGACGCGCTTGTTTTGCATCCCGGACCCATGATTCGCGGACTGGAAATCGATCCAAGCGTTGCCGACGGGCCGCAGTCCTGCGTTCTCGAGCAAGTGACCAACGGCCTCGCGATTCGCATGGCTCTTCTTTACCATCTTGTGGGCGGCGCTGCGTCGGAACCTGCCAGCGGCCCCGGAATGTCAGGCAAGGATAAATAATGCTCCTGATTAAAAATGGCCGGGTTCTGGACCCTTCAAGCAATACCGACGCAACGCTCGATATCCTTGTCGATGGCCCTCGAATTTTGCGCCTAGGTCCAGATCTCACAGCTTCCCACGTCGAGATCTTCGATGCTGCCGGAATGATCGTCGCGCCGGGCTTCATCGATTTGCATTGCCATTTGCGCGAGCCTGGCCAGGAACTTTCCGAAACAATTGAAACCGGCACACGTGCCGCAGCTCGCGGAGGCTTTACCGCCGTGTGCACCATGCCGAACACGCAACCTGTGAATGACAGCGCCTCGGTTACGCGCGGAATTGTGGAACGCGCCGCCGCAGCCGGTGCGGTGCGAGTGTGGCCCATCGGCGCTGCTTCTGTGGGCAGCAAGGGCGAAGCTCTTTCCGAAATCGCGGCAATGAAAGAGGCGGGCATCGTTGCCGTCAGCGACGACGGAAAACCGGTGGCGACCGCTCGCCTGATGCGCCAAGTAATGGACTACTGCCGCGCTCTTGGTCTGCCGGTGATTGACCACTGCGAGGATCCTTCGTTATTCGCCGGTGGCGTGATGCGCGAAGGTCCTCGTTCCATTCGTTTGGGCCTGAAAGGCATCCCCGCGCAATCGGAATCTATTTGTGTGGGACGTGACGTGGAAGTTGCCACTCTTACCGGCGCGCGTCTGCACATCGCGCACATGTCCGCCCGCGCTTCGCTCGAATATGTCCGCGAGGCAAAACAGCAAGGCCTGCAGGTGACCTGCGAAGTCACGCCACACCACTTCACGCTCATTGACGAAGACGTGCGCTACGACTCGCATTACAAGATGAATCCACCGCTGGCTTCTCGCGAAGATCGCGCCGCGCTGATCGAAGGATTGGCCGACGGCTCCGTGGACGCCATCGCCACCGACCACGCCCCGCATCATCCTTCCAGCAAGGACGTCGAATTCGACCGCGCACCTTTCGGGATTATCGGTTTCGAAACCGCCCTCGCTCTCGCATTAAGCGAACTCGTGCGTCCGGGAAAAATTTCGCTGATGCGTTTGGTTGAGTTGTTTACCACTGGTCCCGCGCGTGTGCTTGGTATTGAACGAAAAATCGCAGCCGATGAGCCGGCGGACATAACGATTTTTTCGATCGATCAAGCATGGACCTATCGGACATCCGAATCACCGAGCAAATCCCGCAACACTCCGTTCGACGGCCGCGAGTTTCGCGGAGCGCCGATGGCCACAATCGTCGCCGGTAAGATTGTTTATCGCCGCTGAAAACCGGTCACTGCGCAAGCAGGTTTTTCCAGCGTTTCCACGACTCTTCTCGGGCTTTCTTATTGGGCTCCGTCGCGTCCGGGGCTTCTCCCGCGCGCATAAAGCCGTGACCGGCGCCCTCATAGGTGACGGGATCGTACGTTTTCCCTGCGGCTTTCATCGCGGCGATCGTGTCGGGAATCGTGGCGTCGATGCGAACATCATTGCCTGCATAAAATCCATAAACGGGCGCCTTGATGCGCGGCATGTCATCTGTGGGCGGAGGTGAACCGTAAAAGACGAACGCCGCCGAGAGGTCTGCTCGGTTTGTTGCAAAGCGGAAACTCTGTGCTCCACCCCAGCAGAAACCGGCGACATAGATTTTCCCGTTGGAAGCGGGCAATTTTAAGCCGTAGTCCGCAGCGGCGTTCAGGTCCGCGGTCACCTGATCGGGATTTAGTTTGCTGACCGCTTCCGTAACTCCTGTCGGAAAATCTTTTGTGCGGCCGCCGTTTGGCGCCATGCCGCTCAAAAGGTCCGGCGCTACGGCGATGTATCCTGCCGCGGCCACTTCGTCCGCCAGTTCCTGCGCCCAATCGCTCAGTCCGAATATTTCGTGAATCACCAGCACTACGGGCCGCTTGTCTTTCGATTCCGGGTAAACGACGAGTGTGTCCACGCTTCGGCCATCGTGTTTCACCGTGACCCACTCACTATGACGCGGCGATTTTTCAATTCGCGCGCGAGCCCAAGGCTGCGACCATTCCTGCGCTACGACTGTTTGTGTGCCAAGCAAAATCCCAACAAGCACAATTATAATTCCCATGCATTTCTTCATGACGCACCTCATTCAAGATTCAGTTCGGGATGATAATTCTGCAAGACTTCTTCAGCAAGATTTTTTAACTCTGAAGAGACGGACCCTTACGAGAATATTTTTTAAAGGAGAGGCAAGCCTGGCAACTCAGCGGTCTTAACTGGAAGTTCTAGTGAGCGGCTGGTTCTGCGGCTGGATGCATGCCGTGTTGCGGAACTTCGTGGACGCCGCGCAAAGGCTGTTCCTGATGAAACCGGAAAAGCTGATTCAGCGGGCCCGCGCCTTTACCGATTTGATATGACTTCTCGATCGCCTTGGTGACGTAGGCCTTCGCCAAGATCACAGCTTCCCGGAGCTGCAGCCCGCCGGCTAGTTGCGCCAGAATTGCGGACGAAAAAGTGCATCCCGATCCGTGGGTATTGGGACTCTTCACGTGATCGCCCGCAAAGGTTTCTACTTCCGTTCCAATACAGAAGACGTCGATGGGCTTATCCAGATGGCCGCCGGTGACAACCACGGCGCGCGCGCCCATCTCAATCAGCTTCTGGCCGGCCGTTCTCATCGCGGCCACATCTTTCACTTCCATTCCGGTAAGAAATTCCGCTTCCGGCAGGTTGGGAGTGATCAGGCTCACGCGTTTCAGCAACTCGTCGCGCACGAACTTCAATCCGGACGTATCCAACAGTTCGGCGTTGCCGGCGGTGGGACGGAAAACCGGATCCAACACGACGTGTTGAAATTTATATTTATCGAGAAACTCGGTTACCGCCGATGCATTGCCGCGATTCGTGAGCATGCCGATCTTCACGCCCGCAATAGCCACATCATCCACCAGGGTATCGAGTTGCGCGCGCAGTGTGGCCGATGGCGTCGGATGCACCGAGACGACGCCTTGGGTGGATTGCACCGTAAGAGCGGTGACCGCCGCTACGCCGTAGCAGTTATGCGCGGCAAAAGTTTTCAGGTCCGCGGCCACGCCCGCGCCGCAGGATGGATCGAAGCCGGCAATGGTTAGAAGAATCGGTGGAGTGTACTTCGTGTGGTTGTTCAATTCTCAACTTCCTCGCGCGAGTCACGCAGACAAATATGCCGGCGCTGCCCTTTTTCGCGTGAGCGCACCGGCTAAGCAAAAATGTACGCGTGTTCTTGCTCACTGCGCAAGAGGAAATTTTTCGACGAGGTTTCAGTTGATGGCTGATTGGAACTAGCAACGCCGGACAAATTTTACGGAAAGAGCCCGCGAACGAGCGTGGCATCCGCCACACGGCCGACGGCAAGAACGTAAGCGCCGGTTCGCATGTGCGTGCGATGCTTGCGCGCCGTCTCGTGCACTTCGTGAAACGCGCGGCGCATCACCATTTCAAGCTTCGCGTTCACTTCGCTTTCGGACCAGAAGAAACTTTGCAGATCCTGCACCCATTCAAAGTAACTCACAGTAACGCCGCCCGCATTCGCAAGAATATCTGGAATCATGGTGATGCCCTTGCGCGCCAGAACTTCATCCGCGTGAGGGGTGGTCGGGCCGTTGGCTGCTTCGGCGACTATTTTCGCTTTGATTTGATCCGCGTTATTCAGCGTGATCACGTTTTCGAGCGCGGCGGGAATTAAAATATCGCATTTCATGGTCAACAGATCGTCGTTTGAAATGCGCGATGTCCCCGGCATGCCCACAACGGTTCCGGAACGCTCCTTGTAACGCGCCGCTTTTAACGGATCAATTCCCCGCGAATTGAAAACGCCGCCGCGAGAATCACTGATCGCGATCACCCGCGCTTTCTTTTCCGCAAATAGACGAGCAGCGATCGAGCCTGCGTTTCCAAAACCTTGAATCGCTATACTAGCGCCGCGCAAGGGCATCTTCTTAACCTTGCAAGCCTCTTCCACTGTAACTAGGCAGCCGCGAGCTGTCGCTTCGTTGCGTCCTTCCGATCCGCCGATCGAAATAGGCTTGCCGGTAACCACGCCGAGTGCCGTGCGCCCTTTCGTCATGGAATAGGTGTCCATGATCCACGCCATCGTCTGAGAATCGGTGTAAACATCCGGCGCGGGAATATCCTGATCGGGTCCGATAATCGGGAAAATTTCAGAAGCGAATCGGCGCGTCATGCGTTCGAGCTCGGACTTGCTCATCCGCTTCGGATCGCAAATCACGCCGCCCTTGCCGCCACCGTAAGGAATATTCACGGTGGCAGTCTTCCACGTCATCCAGGTGGCCAGCGCCTTCACTTCGTCCAAAGTTACCGCTGGATGATAACGGATGCCGCCTTTCGCGGGGCCGCGCGCGATATTGTGCTGCACGCGAAATCCGGTGAAAACTTTGATCTGGCCGTTGTCCATCTTGGTGGGCACGGACACTTCTAGAATTCGTTTTGGCGTTCGTAAGATCTGGCGCAGGCCCGGATCGAGTTTCAAATATTCGGCGGCGATATCGAACTGAATTTGCGCGATGCGATACGGATTCAAATCCTCGCGCGGCGCAATACGCGGAATCGGCTGCGGTGCGGCTTTGGCGACTGTGGCCATCTAGCGTTCCTTCCTGTCGTACTTTCTTGGCGCAGCGAACCGCGTTGCGTTCGCCGGTCGGACATGATCAATCTGTTCGGGTCCCGTAAGTCTTACGCGAGTCGAAGTTTAGCCAAGCCGCCACGGATGTCAATGGAAACCACTGACAAAATAGGAAGTTACGCAAGGCGTGGTCCCCGTCCTTCCTGGCATAGTTTCCAGTTCCGCCCTCGTAACTTGCTGTATTTACAGCGCTTATTCTTGGGAGGCTGAACTGTGCCCTCACTTTTGGCGGAGGAACCAGTTTATGGAAATACTGGATTGACGCCCTAGCTCTTGCAAGCTACTCTGCGCGCGGCGCTTGGAATTGGATTTGCGCAGGTACATCGAAGTCCTCGGCGGTCAGCAGTTTCGGGTTCTTCTGATACATCCGGAGAGCCGGTCTCGCGCGTACTTTAAATAATGGAGTCGCCAGAACCTGGTGAGCGGTCAAACGGGAACAGAGTTGAGGGCCTCGGACGCGGCGCTCATTCAGAAAATCGTCCAGCGGGACGAGTCGGCGCTTGCCGCGCTGTACGACCGCTATGCCTCTTTGCTGTCCTCGCTTCTGAACCGCATTCTTCGCGACACGCAGGCGGCCGAAGAAATTTTGCAGGATGTTTTCTATCAGCTGTGGCTGAACGCCGCGCAATTTGATCCGGCTCGCGGCTCGCTCCCAGGATGGCTCGCGGTCATCGCGCGCAACCGGGCTATATCGCGGCTCCGGCGGCACAATCCGAGCGACGGCGAAGAGCTGCTGGAGACGACCGTCATCGTGCCGGTAAATTTGGAAAATGCGATAACGCAGCAGCAATTGCTCGGGCGCGTGAAAGGCGCGTTGGATAATCTTTCTACAGAACAGCGCGCTGCGATCGAGTTGGCATATTTTGAAGGATTGACCCACACCGAGATCGCCAGCAGGACGGGCGACCCGCTTGGCACGGTGAAGACGCGGATTCGCACGGCGGTGGAAAGTTTGAAACGGACTTTATTGTCATGAACGGACATCCAACCCGGCCGGAAGACTTCGACCTCTACGCCCTCGGCGTTCTGGAAGGCGAAGAGAAGGCTGCGATCGAATCGCACGTACCTACGTGCGCCGAGTGCGCAAAGAAGCTGGCGGAAGCGCGCGGGCGTATCGCTCTGCTTGCTTTCACGGCGCCTCGCGTTGAACCGTCTGCGGCGGTGCGAGAGCGGCTGATGCGCCAGATTCACTCCTCCGCCGAAATTGCAGGAGCGAAGCATGCGCAACGCGAGCCGGAACGCGCCGCTGGATTCTTCGGACGATGGTGGGCGGCGGTGCTTGTACCGGCTTGCATTTTGCTTCTCTTTGTCGCGGCTCGTCTTCGCACAGAAAACGAGCGACTCGGCCGCGAGTTGGCTCAAGAGCGCGCGACGATGCAGCAGCAACAAAAGCAGCTCGATGAAGCTCGCCACGCGCAAGCGCTGTTGGAATCGAAGGACACCGTCTCCGTCGCGCTCGCTCAGCAACCCGGCATGCCCAAGGGCGACGTGCGCGTGATGTACAACTCGAAAATGGGCATGGCCATGTGCGACGGGTGGGTGGAGCCGGCGCCGGCGAATAAGAGCTACCAGTTGTGGATGGTTCCCATGGAAGGCAAGCCCGTTAGCGCCGGCGTGCTTGACGGTGGGCCGATTAATCCGTGGATGGTGCATCTGCCACAGGGCATGGCGGCGAAGGCGTTCGCGGTGACGCTGGAGCCGACGGGCGGCATGCCGCAACCTACCGGACCGATGGTCCTCGTCGGGCCAATCACCTGATTTTTCTTCAACACACGCGATAGCGGCACAAAGAGCCGGCGAGACGCCGGCGCTACGAAACCCGGCGATTCATTCCTTCAGCACCGGGATGCGGTCCACTCCCATGTAGGGGCACAAAACTTCGGGGATGAGGATTGAGCCGTCGGCTTGCTGAAAATTTTCCACCAGGGCGATCCATGTGCGTCCCACGGCGAGGCCGGAGCCATTCAGCGTGTGGACGAATTCGCTTTTTCCCGTTTTACCTTTGAAGCGGATGCCGGAGCGGCGCGCCTGGAATGCTTCCGTGTTGGAGCAAGAAGAAATTTCCATGAACTCGCCGGTGGAGGGGAGCCAAACTTCGATGTCGTAGGTTTTTGCGGCGGCGAAGCCCATGTCGGCGGTGCAGAGCAGCATCACGCGATAGTGCAAGCCGAGGCGGCGCAGGATTGATTCCGCGTCTTGCACCAGGGCTTCGTGTTCGTCGTAGCTTTGGTCGGGGCGGGTGAATTTGAACATTTCCACTTTTTGAAATTGGTGCTGGCGTTTCAGGCCGCGTGTGTCTTTTCCCGCAGCGCCGGCTTCGGAGCGGAAGCAAGCGGTCCAGGCGCAGACTTTGATGGGCAATTTGTCGGCGTCGAGGGTTTCGTCGCGATGCAGGCTGGTGAGTTCCGCTTCGGAAGTGGGCGTGAGCCAAAGATCCGTGTTTTCCACGTGAAACATGTCGGCGGCAAATTTCGGCAGTTGGCCTACGCCCGTGAGCGAGGCGGTGTTCACCAGGAATGGTGGAAGAATTTCGGTGTAGCCGTGTTCGCGGGTGTGAAGGTCGAGGAAGAAATTCGCGAGGGCTCGTTCCAGGCGCGCGCCCAAACCTTTGTAAACCGCGAATCGCGAGCCGGCAATTTTTACCGCTGACTGAAAATCCAAAATCCCGGCGCCTTCGCCAATTTCCCAGTGCGGGCGCGGCTTGAAATCGAATTTTGGCGGTGCGCCCCAGCGTCTGACTTCCACATTATCGGCGGCGCTTTTTCCTACCGGCACACTGGAGTGCGGAATATTCGGGATGGTCAGCAGAAAATGTCTCAGCTTTTCATCAAGTTCGGCAATTTGCGTGTCGTGTGTCTTTATCCTTTCGGACGTTTCCTTCATCTCTCGGATCTTTTCCGTCGCCTGGGACCTCGCCACTTGCGCGTCTGGGCCGTTACCCATCGCCTCAGCCCCGCCCATCAAGATTCCGATGTCGTGACTCGCCCTGTTACGCGTTGCTTTGAGGGCCTCGACAACCGTAATGAGCTGGCGGCGCTTCGAGTCGATGTTGCGAAAGCCAGCGAGGTCCAGAGTGATGCGGCGGTCCCGCGCCATCTTCTCGATCGTGTCGAGGTGCTCCCGTACGTATCCCAGATCCAGCATAGGCCCAGCAGGATACAGGAAGGGAGTAGGCGGTGTGAAGCGGCGCTTGCGGATCGTTTGTTGACGGGTCGTTTGTCGGCAGAGCGGGCGGCGGCGCGATCTGGGATTCGCGAACTTTGAAGCAGTTTGCGTGACGGAATTGTGCGAAAAAGTGAAATCCTTAATGTGTGTTCTGGCCTCGGTTAGAAATTTTTCCGTCGTTTGTTTTCTATAGATTGCGGTGAATTCTGTTTGTGTGTCACTTTCGGTTAGAAGTGGTATGACCACTTGGTCAAAAGCTTTCCGTTGCGTGACGGAATGAAGGAAAAACTCACAACGTCTAAAGCGAGTTGTGGCCCCGGGTAGAAAGGGTTTAATGGTTTGTTTTCTGCAACTTCTACTTTTTGACCAGAACCGGGTAGAAGTGCTGCAAGCGCTTCGAGAAAACCGGCGAGTTTCACGACGTTTTCTTCTGGCTAAAGCTTTGGGTGAGCTAGGAGGCTGCGCCGTTGACAGGCCACCTGTGGCCTTTGGGCGCAAGTGCTGCGGCCTACCTTGTTCGGCTCCGATCTTAAAACAAATTTTCATCGCGCCGATGATAGGAAGTCAAAAGTTCAAAAACAAGGGTACGAGGCGGTGTGCTTTTTAGCGCCGCGGTCCTGAACTTGCATATGTGTGGCGGGTGCGGCTAAATGCGTACCGATTCGGGAATCAACTTTTGCGGAGATAGCTCATGGCGCGCAAAACAATCACGAGAAGACTTGCGAGGCTGACGCCTTATGAGGATCGCTGTTGGGTATTTGCGTTTTGCTACTACATCGACGCGGGTGAGAGCGATCGCAGGGCAGACGTGCTCGCGTGGCGCGACATGCGACAGGAGTTTCCACGCCTGAGGTATTACGACAGGTGTTTCGCCTAAATCGCGACTCGTCACTTTTTGCGCCTGGGGTTGATTGTCCATCGGCCTGATGGTGCTATG